>Ga0116169_1002542_pt1 | contig 13255 bp, 13 predicted proteins | sample AD_UKC130_MetaG_FD_89796 | JGI IMG/M metagenome (GOLD analysis project Ga0116169, IMG submission 89796) | Active sludge microbial communities of municipal wastewater-treating anaerobic digesters from Canada - AD_UKC130_MetaG | ecosystem: Engineered > Bioreactor > Anaerobic > Digestate | place...
TAACGTTGGAGCTGATAAGGGCGGAGCCGTTAATATGTTTGATGACTTCGACATCGATTACAATGCTCAGAAGTACCTGATTGAGACTCGTTGTTCTGGTGCTTTGATTAGACCTTACTCTGCTATAGCATTAGAATTAGTAGAAGATGATGTCGGTGAAGAAGAAGAAGAAGGTTAATAAATAAAAGGAGACAAATAAAAAGAAAACTTCGAAACTATTGAAGGTTCTGTTACAATTTTCGATGATGTAGAGGTTGAAATAGACCTTCAAGAAGACATTTAACAATTAATTTAAAGGGTTCTCATTTTATGGGAGCCCTTTTTTACTTCTAAAAAATCAAAATAGATTAAGAGGTGGTTAGATGGAAGGTGATTAAATGAATAAATTTTACGGAAAAATAGGATTCTCGAGCGAAATAAAAGAAGTTCGACCTGGAGTATGGAAAGACGATATCGTTGAAAAAACATATTTCGGAGACATAATAAAAAACACTAGGAAACTACAAAACTCGAATCAAGTTAATGATGATATCAATATTTCAAACGATATAAGTATAATAGCTGATCCATATGCAAATAACAACTTCCACGCAATTAGGTATGTTGAATTCATGGGATCCAAATGGAAAGTTATAAATGTAGAAGTTCAATATCCTAGACTCATACTTACAATAGGTGGTGTTTATAATGGCTAGTAGAGTTGAAGAATTGCAAGAATTATTAGAAAATATTTTAGAATCTAATCATGTATATTTTCAACCACCACCATCGGTTAAAATTAATTATCCGGCAATTATATATAGTCTTGACGATATTGATAATAAACGAGCTAATAATATATTATATAGAACCAAAAGAAAATATTTAGTAACTCTCATTGATTTGGATCCAGATAGTGAATTCATTGATAAATTAAATGAACTACCAATGTGTAGTTTTAATAGATCATATAAATCTGACAATTTAAATCACTTTGTTTTTAGTCTATATTTCTAAAATATTAATAAATAAGGAGGATGCTCTTATGGCAAAACTAATATGGGATAAAACTGGAGAACGTCTCTATGAAGCAGGCGTTTCAAATGGTGTCTTATATCTTCAAAAAACAGACGGTAGCTATGATATAGGTGTTGCCTGGAATGGATTAACAGCCGTAAACGAAAATCCAACAGGCGCTGAAGCCAATTCGATGTATGCTGATAATAAAAAATATGCTGTTATAAGATCTGCTGAGGAACTTGGAGGAACTATTGAAGCATATACTTATCCAGATGAATTTTCTCAATGTGATGGATCAGCTGAGATAATTCCAGGAGCTTATATTAAACAGCAAAAAAGAACTCCATTTGGTCTAGTGTATAAAACATTAATAGGTAATGATACTGAGGAATTAGATCACGGATATAAAATTCATTTAATTTATGGTGCTACAGCATCACCATCAGAAAAAGCTTATGAAACAATAAACGAAAGTCCCGATGGTATTATATTCTCATGGGAATACGAAACAATTCCTACAGATGTTCCTGGATATAAACCAACCTCATCAATTGAACTCGACTCAACAAAAATCAATCCTGTTAAATTAAAAGTTATAGAAGATATTCTGTTCGGAACAGAAAACACTGATCCACGTCTTCCATCACCTGCTCAAATAATAGCAATTCTTACTAGTGCTGAAATAACCTACAAATTAACATTTGTAGCTGTTGAAGGCGGAGAATCATTAACTGGAGCAACGATTACTGTATACTCGGATTCAGAAAAAAATCAAGTAGTGAGTGATTTAAATAATTTACTTCCTGGAACTTATTACTACACAGTTTCAAAAGAAAACTTCGAAACTATTGAAGGTTCTGTTGCAATTGTCAATGATGATGTAGAGGTTGAAATAGACCTTCAACAAGAAGACATTTAACAATTAATTTAAAGGGTTCTCATTTTATGGGAGCCCTTTTTACTCCTAAAAAATCAAAATGGATTAAAAAGGAGTATTATTATGTTTGAAAATTTTATAACAATCGATTATATTTTAACATTTGCCGGAATGATCACGGTAGTATGTTTATTAACTCAATTCACTAAAGGGTTATTTGATAAGATAGTAAGCAATAAAACAAAATATATCGTTTATGGATATAGTTTTTTATTATGTCTATTTGCAGGAGTATGGCAGGGAAAATTCTCGTCTGCAAGTGAAATAGTTGAAACATGTGTTATTTGGCTAATTAATAGTGTTATTGTTTGGTTCTCCTCAATGAAGGCGTATGAAACAATAACAGGTAGAGATTAATAAATAATAGGTTGGGGGTATTAACATGATTAAAATCATGATAGACCCAGGTCATGGTGGAAATGACCGTTCAAATAAAGGACCTACCGGATATGTAGAAGCGGATGGAATGCTCGAATTATCTAAAAAATTAAGAGATGAACTTGTTTCTACAGGAGCTTTCAATGTAAAACTTACAAGAGAATCAGACGTATCAATTGGAGTTAGAGCTAGAGGCGAAATGGCTGTTAAATGGGGTGCAGATATGTTAATATCTCAGCACTCAAATGCAACTGGAGGGGCAATTCCCTCCTCGGCTAGAGGTGTAGAAGTATATTATTCTGTCGATATACCAACTGATAAAAGTCTAGCTATGAAACTATCTAAAGCTATATCAGAGGTTATGCAAAACAAGGATAGAGGAGCAAAAACTTGGGAATCTACAACTTATCCAGGAGAAGATTATTTAGGTGTAATTGATGCTGCTCAGGACGGAGGAGTTCCTCATGTATTTCTGATAGAATCTGGTTTTCATGATAATCTCGAGGATGAAGCTTTGTTAAAAAATCCTGATATAATCACATTAATAGCTAAAGCACAAGCAAAAGTTATTTGCGAATTTTACGGGATATCATACCCACAAAACCAATCAGAAGAAGTTTCTGAATGGGCCAAAAGTTCCTGGCAGAAAGCAATTAAAAAAGGTGTTAATGACGGTTTGGGAGCAAAGAATCCAGTGACAGAAGAACAACTTATGGTTTTCTTCGATAGACTAGGTTTATTAGATTAGTTTTAAAGGAGATATCACCTCAAATGTAAAAGATCCAGCCATATTTTATCTTTCTAAATCAATAGAAGCCATGAGTACTTGTGATGCAGCCTATTTCTGCGAAGATTGGGAATATGCTCGTGGTTGTTTAATAGAACATGAAATAGCAGAACAGTATGGTTTAGAAATTATTTATGAAGTTTAAAAAAAAAAATCAAAATGAAAAAAGGAGATGTTTATTATGTTAAAAAAAACAATAACTTACGAGGATTTCGATGGTAATCAAAGAACTGAAGATTTCTACTTCAATCTAACAAAGGCTGAAATAATTGAAATGGAAGTATCTGTTGATGGTGGATTATCCGAGACATTAAAAAAAATAGTAGAAGACGGAGATAAAAAAAGAATTATTGAAGCATTAAAGGACATAATAATAAAAGCTTATGGAGTAAAATCTCAAGACGGAACAAAATTTATTAAAAACGATAAATTAAGAGAAGAATTTATTAACTCTGCTGCATATAGTGAGATTTTTATGGAATTAGCAACTAACGAATCTGCTGCGATTGCTTTTGTTAATGGTATAATACCAAAAGTCCCAAAAGAAGGTCAAAAATAATAAGTTATAGAAAATAGAAAGGAGATCAGACTATGTTAAAAATTACTACTCCAGACGTTGAATTTTATGACGAAGAAAAAAATGAATTTTCGTATATAAAAGGTCAGACTTTGAGATTAGAGCATAGTCTGATCTCGATATCTAAGTGGGAATCGAAATGGTGTAAACCTTTTTTGGAAAAGAATGAAAAAACAAATGAAGAAATTATAGATTATATAAAATGTATGACACTTAATGAAGATGAAGTGCCAGACGAAATCTATAAAACTTTATCTAAACAAAATATCGAAGATATTGAAAAATATATAAATTCTCCGATGACTGCTACTACTATTAACTCACTAAATCAAAAAAACGGTAAAAGAGAAAAAATAACATCCGAATTAATTTATTGTTGGATGGTAATGTTAAATATTCCATTTGAATGCGAAAAATGGCATTTAAATAGACTACTCATGCTAATACAAGTATGTAATATAAAGAATCAACCTCCTAAGAAAATGAGTAAAAAAGAACAACTAAAACGATATACGGATCTTAACAATGCTCGAAAAAAAGCTTTAAACACAAGGGGTTGATATTATGATTAGAATAAAACATAAAGGTTCGTTTAAAAATACTGAAAAAATTTTTAAACGAAATATAACACGGGAACAACTACTTATTTTGGAAAAATATGCTCATGAAGGTGTAGTAGCTTTAGCGTCATCTACTCCCTATGATACTGGAGAAACTGCATCTTCTTGGGGATATAAAATAAGTATTCAAAATAGATCTATAAAAATAATATTTACGAATTCACACGTTGTTAATAATGTACCTATTGCAATAATATTACAATACGGTCATGCAACTAAAAATGGAGGATATGTTCAAGGGTTGGATTATATAAACCCTGCTATTAGACCTGTATTCAACAAAATAGTTAACGAAATGCAGGAGGTGATAAAATAATGGCTAAAGAAATTGATAATAGAGTCGTTCAGTTTGAATTCGACAATAGTAAATTTGATCCTAACGTAAAACGATCAATAAGTGCTATTGATAAATTAAAGAGTAGTTTAAATTTTGATAAAACAGTTAAAAAATTAAATGAATTAGAAAAAGCTAGTAATTTTTCATTAGATGGGTTAACTAAAAGTTTAGACATCGTTGCTAATAGATTTTCGACAATAGGTATTATCGGAATGACAACTATTCAAAACTTGACAGATTCAGCAATAAATGCTGGAAAAAGAATAGTTAAAGCATTAACGACAGATCCATTGAAAACTGGATTTGCTGAATATGAGACTAAAATGGATGCAATAACAACCATTTTAACTAATACCGCGGATAAAGGCTCAACAATGGAAGACGTTACAAAAGTATTGGATGATCTCAATAGATATGCTGATTTAACCATATATAATTTTGCTGAAATGACAAGAAATATTGGTACATTTACAGCAGCGGGAGTCAGTCTTGAAGACTCAGCAATTGCTATAAAAGGTATCGCGAACTTAGCAGCAGGTGTTGGTTCGACATCACGTCAAGCCGCGACAGCAATGTATCAATTATCTCAAGCTTTAGCAGCAGGGTCTGTAAAATTACAGGATTGGAACTCAGTTGTAAATGCCGGAATGGGTGGACAACTGTTCCAGAATGCGTTAAGACAAACTGCTAAAGAAATGGGTATAGCAGTCGATACTTCTAAAACTTTTAGAGAATCTCTTCAAGACGGATGGGTCACATCAGAAGTACTAATAAATACATTAAAGAAATTTGCTCAAGATGAAACTCTTTTAAAAGCAGCAACACAGGTAAAAACATTTACGCAGCTAATAGATACAATGAAAGAATCTATGCAATCTGGTTGGGCTCAATCATGGGAATATATTATAGGTAATAAAGATGAAGCAACTGCATTATTTACAGCAATAAGTGATGGTTTTAATGCTGTTATAGGTAAATCTGCAGATGCACGAAATGAAATGTTAAAATTCTGGAAAGAAAATAAGGGTAGAGAATATATTATCAAAGGAATCGCGAATACTCTTATTTTTCTAGGAGAAGTTATACAACCTATAAAGGATGCATTAAACGATATATTTCCACCGTTAACTGGTGAAAGATTATTAGAATTTAGTAAACAGTTCAGTGAACTAACAGAAAAATTCAAAATAAGTATTACCACCAGTGAGAACTTAAATAGAACTTTCAAAGGTATATTTGCTGCATTAGATATTGGTAGAAAATTTATATTCGCTGCAGGAAATGCTTTATCTGAAATAATTAAATATTTTATACCAGCAGGCAAGGGTTTATTATCACTTACTGCAAAAATAGGAGATTTTATTGTAGAACTAAACAAATCTATTAGTGACTTAGATGTATTCAATAAAGCTTTTCAAAAACTCGGAAACGTTCTAAATCCTATAGCTGATGGAATAAAAAATGCCATTACTATTATAATAAATTCATTTAAATCATTATCATCCATAGATACTAGCGGAATAGATTCATTATCTGAAAGGATACAAGTTAGATTTAAACCAATTGTAAAAATATTAGAATCTGTCGGAAATTTCTTCAAATCAATATTTGACAAAATAATAAAAATTCTTAAGAACATATATCCAGCTCTAATAAAAGTGTTTAATTTTATAGGTTCAATATTTAATAAAATAAGCGAAACAATTTCTAAGTTTTTTGAAAATCCCAGTTTCGATAATCTTTTAGATATAATAAACACTGGTACATTTGCGACTCTAGTATTAAGCTTAAGAAAATTCGCAAAATCATTGGAAAACATAACGGTTTCTTTTAAAGTGTTTGGTGACGATGATGGACCTTTAAAAAATCTTGTCGGAATTTTAGAAGATGTACGAGGTTGTTTAAAAGCTTATCAAGCTGATTTAAAAGCTAATGTTTTATTAAAAATAGCAGGAGCTATAGGTATTCTTGCGGCATCCTTAATGGTTTTATCGCTAGTAGATTCAAATAAACTAACAATAGCTTTAGCTGGAATAACAGGACTATTTTTTAATTTATCTGCTGCTATGGCCGTATTTTCAAAAAAAATTAATATGAACAATGGTTTCTTTAAGAAAAGAGCAATAGCTACTATGATGATTACAATGTCAACTTCAATACTTATATTATCAACTGCTATGAAAAATATAAGTAAACTTAGCTGGGATGAAATAACGAAAGGTATAGCATCGATTGGAGCTTTAGCTGGAATATTAGCATTAACGGCACGACTCTTATCATCGACTCAAGGTAAAATAATAAAAGGAACAACTTCTTTTTTATTTATTTCGACATCATTGGTGATATTAGCTAAAGCGGTTAAAAGTATAGGCGAATTAGACACAACACAAATATTAAAAGGTGTCGCTGGAATAGGAGCATTAATGACTATACTTTCAGTGTTTACAAACTTTACAAGTAAAAATAAGATGAGTATAACTAGTGCTACTGGTTTGTTAATAATATCTGCAGCCATTTCAGTATTATATCGCTCTATTAGGAATTTTGGAGAAATGAATCAAAATGAAATAAAAATAGGTCTTAAAACATTAGGATTGGTTTTAGCAGAATTGGCTATATTTACAAAAATAACTAATAGTTCAAAAGGAATAATAACCACATCAATTGGTTTAATGATTTTAAGCGGAGCAATGTTAATATTTTATAATGCTTTAAAGAAAATGGGAGGAATGACTTGGGAAGAAATAGGTAAAGGTTTATTAACATTGGCTGGATCATTGACGATACTGGCTACTGCTCTTTATTTTATTTCTAGTAGTGTAGCTATAAAATCTATGGGTTTATTACTGATAGCAACATCGTTAGTAATATTAGCTGGGGCATTAAAATTAATGTCGGGAATGACTTGGGAAGAAATAGGTAAAGGTTTATTAATATTAGCCGGGGCTATGTCTATTATATCTTTTTCTATGTTAGCTCTAAAATCAGCGATACCAGCAGTTGTTTCTTTAGTTTTAATATCTACATCTCTAATGATATTAGCAGGAGCACTTAGAATATTAAGTTCTATATCATGGTCAGATATAGGAAAAAGCATATTGCAATTAGCAGGTATATTTACTGTTATAGGATTAACAGCCTTTGTTTTAGGACCACTTGTTCCAATTATATTAGCATTATCCGGAGCAATAACTTTATTAGGTGTTGGTTTATTAGCTGTAGGAGCTGGAATAGCATTATTTTCTACAGGTTTAACTGCGCTAGCTGTAGCAGTTACCACAAGTCATGCTGCAATATTAACAATTTTTAAAGAAACAATCGAAATGATACCTGAAGTTTTGAAAACACTCGGAAAAGGTCTTGTAGAATTCGTAAAAATATTTGTAGGCGGTTTGGCTAAAGCGATGCCAGAAATAATAGAATCTGTTGAGAAAATATTGATAGCTATACTTAAATTAATAAGAAATATAGCTCCGGATCTCGCAGAAACTATATTACATCTAATATTAGTTATTATTGAAACACTTGAGAAATATACCCCACTAATTTTAAAAGCACTTTTAAATTTAGGAAAAGCCATATTAAAAATTATTTTTACTTGGATATATGATTTAGGAGTTAAAGCTGGTGAAAAATTAGGAGAAGCATTCGATAATATATGGGACGGAGCCAAAAATTCAATAGATAAATTGAAACAAAAAATGGTAGATGCAGGTAAAAATCTTATTGAGGGTTTTCTTAACGGTCTAAAATCAATACCAGTTGTAGGTGACGTTATACAAATTGGCGAATCAGTTCTCACAACATTAAAAGGAGTATTCGATATACATTCACCATCAAGAGAAGGATATAAATTAGGAGAATATGTTGCTAAGGGATTAGGTAATGGTATACGAGAAAACGGAACATACCCATCTTCTATGGCCGGCGATGTCGGATTTAAAACGGTCAAGTCATTAGCAGAAAATATAGAAAAAAATTCAGATATGCCAGTCGATGCTGCTAAGAAAGTAATAGATAAAGTTACTAAACAGTTTACATCAGCACCATTCTCTGCTGGAGCAGCCGGTAGAGGTTTAACTAGTGAATATGCCAAAGCATTAGAAACGGTTAAAAAGTCCGAAGACGGAAACATATTTACTTTGTCTGAATCGCTGAAAGTAATAGATAATACTACTAAACAGCTTACATCAGCACCATTCTCTGCTGGAGCAGCCGGTAGAGGTTTAACTAGTGAATATGCCAAAGCATTAGAAACGGTTAAAAAGTCCGAAGACGGAAACATATTTACATCGCTTGGTAAATTCTTATATGGTATTACTGAAGAAAAAGATAATGTAAAAAAGACTTCTGATTCATTATCTTCGTTGACTGGTAATTTAGATTCATTCTCTTCATCAGCTGATAAAGCTACTAAAAGTAAGAACCAATTAGATGAGGCATTTCAACGTTCCTGCGATTGGATTGAAGAAGAAAAATATTATGACCGACTTTCTTTAGAAGATGAATTAGCAGCTTGGGAAAAGGTTGCTAATAGATACGCTAAAGGTACTGAAGAAAGAAAAAGAGCAGACCGTGAAATCTACAGGTTACAAAAAGAACTAGCAGCAAAAGAAAAACAGTTACAAAGAGACTCATTTAATCACTCTGTAAATTGGATTAATGAGAAGAAACAAGCTAACGAACTCTCGCTTAAAGAAGAATTAGATGCATGGAGAAGAGTTCAAAGTCGATATGCTAAAGGTACCGAAGAACGCATAAACGCAGAAAAAGAGATATATAGAGTAAAGAAAGAAATAAACGAAAGACTCAAAGCTCTAGATGAGAACTATTATCAAACACAAAAAGAAATAATTGAGCAACTTCAAAATGATATAATAGAATTAAATGAACGATATAATTATGAAGTTGAATCTAGAGCAAAAGAAATATATAACTCTTATAGACTATTTGATAAAGTTCAAGAGGAAAATGAAAAAGTATCTGGAGATGAGTTATTTTCTAATTTACAAAGTCAAATAATAGCACTCCAAGATTGGCGAGATGAACTAGATAAGTTAGAACAAAAAGGCGTAGCTAAAGGGTTAATAGAAGAACTTCAAGAAATGGGTCCATCAGCAGCAAGTAAAATAAAAGCATTAAACACATTAAGCGAATCTAGATTAGAAGCTTATGTTAATATGTGGGTCGCAAAACACAATCTTGCTCATAATCAGGCTGTATATGAACTAGACGGTTTAAGACTAGATACAGATAAACAAATAGCAAAATTACAAGAAAATTCAAAAACAGAATTAGAAGAACTGAAAAAAATATGGGTAGAGGAAACTGAAGAATTGAGAAATCTTGTTGCTAATGAATTTGTATCATTAACTACAGCTATAAAAAATACGGTAGAAGGTCTAGATTGGAAAAGTATTGGTAAAAATCTATTAATGTCTTTAGCTGGAGGTATATTTAGTGGCATATCGATAGTTAAATTTGCAATATCTAAAGCACTAGAAATAGAATTTGACGATATAGATAAAGCGCCAGTAATAACTCCTGTATTGGATCTTTCAAATATAGAAGAAGGAAAGAAAAAGTTAAATTTCATGGCTAATCAAGGGTATTTATTAGGTAGCATTGTTTCTGGCTCATTAAAAAATAATCGAAATGATACATCAGCTACAAATAATACTAATAATGTAGAAAATACCGTCATAATAAATAACACTTATAATGTTCGTAATGAACAAGATATTGATGCTATTAGTAAAGATATGAATAAATTAATAAACAAACATTTCAACGCGAAAGGAGTGTTCATCCCATGATAGGTAGCTACACTTTTAATGGTGTTAGTAGTGAGTCTTTTAACCTAATAACAAAATCGATAAAAAGACCACTATTACCAGAAAGAAAAAACAATGGTGTCGAATTGGATGGTATCTCCGGAATATTTGATTATCCCGATAGTAATGAATATAAACCGCGAAAAATAGTCATGAAAAGTTCATACATTGGGGATAGTTTTGAAGATCTTAGAGAAAAAGCCAGGTTTATAGCAGCCTGGCTTTCAACTAAGATTTGGGCGCCATTGATTATAAATGATGAACCTGACAGATATTATTTAGCAAAAGTAAATGACGAAATAGATTTAAATAGTTTACTTGAAAGTGGAACATTCGAAGTTACTTTTATTTGTCAGCCATTTGCTTTTTCAGTAGTAGAAAGTTCTTATACATTTAATAATGTTACTACAACTAGAAACGGGATATTAATTTATCCAGGGACTAGAGAATTAAATTACAGGAGTCAAATGGGTAGTAAATTCTTGATAACGGCTACTGGAAGTTGGAGTAAGATTTCATTTAAAGTAAATGATAAAACTTTATATTTTAACGAACCTGGATCGTCGTCAACTTTAATAATAGATAATATTAATATGACAGCAAAACAAGACGGTATCTCTAAATTTGATAAGCTCGATGGTGATATAGACGATTTCTTAGAATTACTTCCAGGAAATAATAACTTTAGAATTGACGGAATTGATCTTAATTGTGTGGTGAATGCCACCTATATACCATTATGGCTATAAGGAGGTATAAAGTATGATAAAACTATTAGATAGTGATTTTAAAAGAATTTGTAATTTAAAAACGGTTCTAAAGTCTAATAGAACAGAACAAATAAATGACGAAAATACGCTATCTTTTGAACTTATAGCCGATTCATCTTTAATATCAAAAATTCAAAATGATTCTATTTTTGAGCTGGATGGCGATTATTTCGATCTAGCTTATAAAAAAGTACAAGAAATAGAGGATGGTTCTTATAGAATACAGATAGAAGCGGAACATATTTCATACAGATTAAATAATAAAGAATATGATATGGAATATTTTACTGAATATGGTGAACCATCTTATATTTTAGAAAAAATTTTAGAAGGAACCGGTTTTACAGTCGGCGATGTTGAGTTTTCAGATGTTGTAACCTATTCAACCCAAGAAGCAAAAAGTAGAAGACAAATACTTTTAGAGTTTGTCGCTTATATTCATGGCGAATTAAAGTTCTATAAACATGAGGTTAGTATACTACAGCATAGAGGAAGTACTGATTTAAAAATATTAGCTAAAGGAAAAAATGTAAAAGTTTTAGGATCGATCGTTGATAAACGAGAAAGAGATGAAGAAGGTAATCCTTTAATATCATATGTTTGTGAGCCAATCTTATTACCTGGAGAAAGTTATTCATTAGGAGACGATGTTTTATTAGTACAAAAAGATTTGAATATAAGAGAACGTCTTAGATTAATAAAAATATCTTATGACTCATATAATCCTTATTCTATGACTATGGAATTTTCAAATAAAGTTCCAGGAGTAGAAGATAAATTATTCAGAATTGAAACTGATAAAGTATCAAAAGATAAAAAAATGAACGGTATAAGAATTGGACCAGTTTACGGTTTTGAAGCCGTGCGAAATGATAAGTTAGCTAGAGCATATTTTAGGAGCGATCGCATGGCATTCCAATCTGGAGATGGAACAGGTGAAAATTGGGTTGATAGATTATACTATGATTTAGATACTGATACTGGAGAAACTGTTTTAGTGTTTGACGGTGTCCTATCGACAAATACATTAAATTCTATTAAGGCTAATATAGATTTCGTAGTCAATAATACTTTTATAACTCAGAATTTATATACTGAGTATGGAAGAATTGCTAAACTATCTGTATCTGAATTAGACACTTCTTGGAAGAAAATTACTAATTATTTAACCAATAATACCTCTGATGTTAATTATATTAGAATTTATGAAAAATACATGGATTGGGTTACTGCGTCTACAGACGGAAGCGACACAGAGCAAGTAACTGATATAGACGGAAATCCTTTATTCTGGAGAGATGCTACAAAGACAGGAATGACTTTAACAGATACAGGATATCCAGTATTAATTTATAAGTATGTAGAATCCACCAAATTTCAAATGACATTCGAAGATAATGAACCACATGCTGTAAAAATGACATTTGGTCAAGGGTATGGATACGATAACCCAGACGAAGGTAAAGGATTTATTTATAAAGATGCTCAAGGATTACTTATAAAATTTGTTCAGTCTGGAGGAAAAGTAGCAACTATAAGAATGACAGATTCTGGTATAATACTAGGAAATACAAATATTAACAATTATTGTAAAGGTAATTGGACAGGTATGATACCAGTAATGACTCAAGCTGAGGCCAGAAATAAAGACGATTGGTTATTAGATCAATTAGTTATTATAACTGATTACGAAGAATAAAAATGGAGGCTTGATATTATGGCCGAAATATTAATGCGATGGGATGGAGAAAAATTAGTTCCAGTTACAAATATACAAAGAGTTACTATGGTAGTGAACTCTGGAGGCCTTTTAAACCAACCAAAAACAGATACTAGTTTACCGAGCTTTATTCCCACAACGTCAAAAACATTGAACGCCGCAAACGGACTGGATAACTATTATGATGACGTAATAACCGGTTAAAAAGGAGGCAAAATGAAAATGAAAATAAAAAGATATAGAATGGATCAACTAGAAGAGGCGCGTAAGTTACAAGAATCATGCCTAAAAAATCA
>Ga0116169_1002544_pt1 | contig 13246 bp, 11 predicted proteins | sample AD_UKC130_MetaG_FD_89796 | JGI IMG/M metagenome (GOLD analysis project Ga0116169, IMG submission 89796) | Active sludge microbial communities of municipal wastewater-treating anaerobic digesters from Canada - AD_UKC130_MetaG | ecosystem: Engineered > Bioreactor > Anaerobic > Digestate | place...
ACGTGCAGCAGCTGCTGAGGCCCACGGCGAACACGTCACGCCGGGTCCGGGACTACGACGAGCACCTCGGTGCGAGCCTCTACGAGCATCTCCGCTCCGTCCCCGACCTGTTCGTGATCGCAGACGAGCACCACAGCTACTTCGGCCCGCAGTTCTCCAAGGCGGTGCGCGACCTGTCACCCCAGGCGCTGATCGGCCTCACTGCAACCCCGCACCCCAAGACCGATCCGGCGCACATCGTGTTCCACTACCCGCTGGCTGAGGCCATCGCCGACGGATACGTGAAGGTGCCGGTCCTGGTCGCCCGCCGCGACGGATCCGCCGACATCCGCCGTCAGCTCGCCGACGGCGTGATCCTGCTCAAGCACAAGGCCGCCGCCCTCGCCGCCTACGCCGAGCAGACCGGCGAGCCCGCCGTGAACCCGGTGATGTTCCTGGTGTGCTCGACGATCGAGGAGGCCAACGAGGTCGCCGAGATCCTCGCCGGCCCGGACCTACTCGGCGACAAGGACCAGGTGCTCACCGTCACCAGCGACTCGCCCGACGCCGCGCTCGACGCGCTCAGCCGGGTCGAGGAGCCCGACTCGCCGGTACGCGCGATCGTGTCGGTGCAGATGCTGAAAGAGGGCTGGGACGTCAAGAACATCTACGTCGTCTGCGCCCTCCGGGCCCTCGAGTCCCAATCGCTGTCCGAACAGGTCCTCGGACGCGGACTGCGCCTGCCGTTCGGTCAGCGGACCGGCCGGCAGATGCTCGACACCGTGGAGGTGCTCTCCCACCGCAAGTTCCGCGACCTCCTCACCGATGCCGGCACCCTGCTGGAGGCTTTCTTCACCGAACGACACTCGACGAAGCTCGTCGCTCCAGACGACGGAACCCTCACAGGCGCCACCGACGCCGCCGTGCTCGAAGCCGCCGAGGACGCGGGCCGCCTTGACGTGCTCGTCGGAGGAACCACCGGCACAGCCGGGAACGGCGAGCCGATCGAGGGCGGCCAGTTCGGCGCGTCCGTGACCGACATCGAGCGGCGCATCGCCGAGACGGAACAGCAGTCGCTCGCCCTCGCCACCACGATGGACGTCGTCACAGGGGCATCACAGGTGAAGTTCCCCCGGTTGGTGCCCCGCCTGGTCCCCCAGCCGTTCTCCCTGTCGACCGTCCCCAACCAGGCGGCCGCTGACCTCGGCGCCCAGTTCGCCACCGACAACGCCCCGACCCTCGACCGCCAGGCTCTCGGCGCTGAGCGCGTAGTCGACGAGACCGGGGAAGGCGTGCAGATCTCCGCCACCGTTGCCGAGGACCCCGTCGAGGCCTCCCAGCTCTCGCTGCCCGTCGACGCGTTGCGCGATCGGATCCGCGGTGAGGTGCTGCGCTCTCGGTACGTCACCAGCACCCGCCAGGAGTCCAACGCCATCAATCGGCTCGTCGGCGCTTTCCTCTCCGGAGCCGGGGTCACCGACGAGGAGTCGACCACCTGGACAGACGCAAAGGTGGGCAACGCCGTCTCGTCGTTCCTATCGCTGGTCCGCCAGTACCACTCCCAGCGCGGAAGCTCACTCGAGACCGGCGTCGAGCTCGTCAACTACCCGCCGAGCGGCATCGTCGCCCCCGACGAGGTGTTCCCCCGAACTGCGGCATGGGCACCCCGGCGCTGGTACAGCGGCTGGAAGAAGTCGATCCTCCCCAATGCCCGCTTCGATGCCCGGAGCACCGAGTTGGCCCTTGCCGAGCAGTTCGAGGCGTCCAACCCCGACGTGGTTTGGTGGGTGCGGGTCGAGGCGCACCAGGACGTGTGGATCCCTTTCGGTCACCGCCAACGCCACTACCCCGACTTCATCGTCATCACCGACGACGGCGACCACTGGATGGTCGAAGGCAAGGCCGACGACCGCGCCAACGACCCCGACGTGATCGCGAAGAAGAACGCAGGGTACGAGTGGGCCCGCTTCGCCAACGACAGTGGCGACGCCACCGCGACTTGGCACTACCTCTTCGCCACCGAGACCGCCATCAAGCAGGCCGGGGGTACCTGGACCGGTCTTAAGAACTTCGCCGAGTGGGAGTAGGGGCACCGAGCCGAGCGTGGTGAAGAAGCAGAGCATCCGATTCAGCTTCACCATCGCCGAGGGGCCGAATGCCGGCTTGACGACGGGTGCTTTCAAGCTCTGGACCAGCAAGGAGGACACGTACCTCGCGCCGGTTGAACTGGGCGGGGTCTGGAAGCTGTCGCTCCACGCCGATTCGGTGTGGCGATGGGCTGTCACGTCGGAGCACATGACGACACCGAATCCGATCGTCCCAGGTCCCGGAAGGATGGCGTTTGACTACGAGCCGGTCGAGTTCGAAGACGGCAGGCGGCTCGCCTTTACGATCTGCACCTTCCGCCACGCGCTGCTGCCCCGAGAGCTCGACGTGAAGGCCCTGCACGTCAGGGTTGACGACTCCTGGCAAGAGGTCACCCTCGCCGGCATCTGGATGACCGAGCCAGGAGTGGAGCTGGAGCGGTCCCGTCCGGTCGGCGACCCGCTCATGCTCGACAGCGGCCGCCGGGTGTGGGTCTCGGCGTGGACGGAGTCAGTTCCCGATGGGGAGCCGGAGCCGCAAGCGGTCTCGTCCATGATCGAGTTCGCGATGCCCGACAAGCACGCGGTGCGAGGTCCGGGTGTGTTCCTCCGAGGTGTCCACCTCGACCACGGCTGAACTCGACGGCGCCTCCGGGCACCCCTGTCCGGTCACCGATAGCTTCTCCGGCCATGAGACCGCTGGGACGTGACCGATGAAGGCAGTCGACAGCCACCTCCTCACGCTGCTCAAGAAGAGCAGCCAGTTCATCGTGCCGATCTACCAGCGTGTGTACTCCTGGCAGCAGGCGGAGTGCGAGCAGCTGTGGTCGGACATCCTCCGGGCCGGGGGCACCGACCGGATGGGCGCCCACTTCACCGGCTCGATCGTGTACGTGGCCCGGGGCCAGTCCACGAACACCTCCGCTGAGCCCGATCTGATCATCGACGGCCAACAGCGGGTCACCACGGTCACCCTGGTGCTCGCAGCGCTGGCCCAGCACCTCGACACGCTGCCCGAGGACGAGCGCGAACCGTGGGACGGCCTCTCGCCGAAGAAGATCCGCAACCGCTACCTCCTGAACGACGACGAGGACGGCGAGCGCCAGTTCAAGCTTCTGCTGTCACAGGGCGACCGGGATGCCTTGAAGGCGATCGTGCTCGGTGCCGAACCTGATGACGACATCCCGACGCGGGTGACCACGAACTTCCACTTCTTCCGGAACAAGTTCTCCGATCCGACCCTCGACTTGGCCGCGCTCTGCAGGGGGCTCGACAAGCTGGTCGTCGTCGACGTCACGCTCACACGCGGTGTCGACAACCCACAGCTCGTGTTCGAAGCGATGAACTCGACCGGTCGGAAGCTCTCGCAGGCGGACCTCATCCGGAACTACGTCCTGATGGACATGCCGCCGAAGGAGCAGGACGCGCTCTACACGGCCTATTGGCGACCGATGGAGTTGGAGTTCGTCGGCTCGAACGACAGCCAGTTCGACGAGTTCGTACGCCACTACCTCACCATCAAGACCGGCGAGATCCCCCGTCTCGGTGACATCTACGACGCCTTCAAGGCGTACTCGTTCAAGTTCGTCACCGCCGGGCAGTCCATGGATGACCTGGTGGTCGAGCTACGCCAGTACGCCAAGCGGTACGGGGCCATCGCCCTCGGCAAGGAGGACGACAAGAAGCTTCGGCGGGCGTTCAAGAACCTCGACCAGATCAAGGCCGACGTCGTGTACCCGTTTCTCCTCGAGGTCTACAGCGACTACGAGGCCGGGACGATCACCCATCAGGAGATGCTCGACGTCATCGAGATGGTGACGTCGTACGTCTTCCGCCGGGCGGTATGCCGGGTCCCGACGAACTCCCTGAACAAGACCTTCGCCGGGTTCAGCAGCGTGGTGCGCAAGGACCGATACCTCGACAGCGTCAAGGCGCACTTCCTCAGCATGAAGAGCTACCGGGCGTTCCCCACCGACGCCGATTTCCTGTCGGCCCTGCAGACGAGCGACCTCTACAACTTCCGTCGCCGCTCCTACTTCCTGCGGGTGCTGGAGAACTACGGGCGCAAGGAGCACGTGACCATCGAGGACTACTCGATCGAGCACATCATGCCGCAGAACGAGAACCTTTCCGAGGAGTGGCAAGTAGCGCTCGGCCCTGACTGGCAGGACGTCCAACATCGACTGCTGCATACCCTCGGGAACCTCACCCTGACGGGTTACAACTCCGAGTACTCCGACCACGCGTTCGCGAAGAAGCGCGACATGGAGGGAGGCTTCCGCGACAGTCCGCTCCGCCTCAACAAGGGGCTCGGCACGCTCGACACCTGGAACGCTGGGCAGATCGAGGCACGCGCCGAACGGCTGGCGAAGGAGGCCGTGGCCATCTGGTCCCGACCGTCGCTGAGTGACGACGTCCTCGCCGAGTTCCAAGCCCAGGGACCCGACGCGGGGTTCTCGATCGAGGACCATCCCAACCTGCTGGCGCCGGCCCGCCGGGCGCTCTTCGAGAAGTTCAGCACGGAGGTGCTCGCGCTCGACCCGGGCGTCACCCGCCACTTCCTCAAGCTCTACATCGCGTTCAAGGCGGAGACGAACTTCGTCGACATCGTGCCGCAGAAGGCCCGGATGCGACTCAGCCTCAACATCCCGATCGAGGCCCTCCACGACGAGCGGGGTCTCGCCTGGGATGTCAGCGGCAAGGGGCACTGGGGCAACGGTCCGACCGAGGTCGGCCTCGCCGAGGACGACGACTTCACCTACGTCATGGGGTTGGTCCGGCAGGCCTTCGAGTACCAGATGGGCGGCGACTGACCGCACGTCCCAGACGCCCCCACCGCCGAAGTCGATCACGGCCCAGCAGGCAGCGGAAGTCTCGGCATGGCGGCACCGACCGTGGTCCGGCTGGTCGACGCCGGCAAGCTGACCGCCCACGAACTGAACCCCACCTCCTCCTTGCTGACGTCCTGGCCCATCGGGGCTCCGCCGCGGCGAAACGCCGAATCGCCGAACAGCGATCGACAGGATGACCCAGAACGCTGAGGAGCTGGGCCTCTACGAGTGATGCCTGTGCAGGCACGTGTGTTCTGAATCTGCAGAATGCCGGATCAGAGCTACACTGGGCGGATGATCCTCGCCTGGCCGCTCACCACCTCGACGGAGGTCGCCCAGGTCCTTCGCCCCGGTGGACACCTTCGCCCCGACTCGGCCCTGCGGGCCTTGCGTGACAAGGGCCTCGCCGCCGAGGCCATCACGGTCGTGCCGCGCTCCGGGCGGGGCGCCCACGGGAAGGTCGTCTGGTACTCGTCGATGATGCTGGACGTCGCTCGGCTCCTTCGGAACGAACGCTTCGACGCGGCCCACGCGGCCCACGCCGAGGCCTCCCGGCTGGCAGGTCACCGCTCAGCTCGCTTCGTCGCCGAGTGGCTGGTCGAGCAGGGCGGGCCCGAGCCCGACCCGCCCCTGCTCGACCAGGCCACCGGCGGCGCGCTCACCCGTCTGGCCACGCTCACGGCGTCGGCACGGCAGCGGCTGCTTCCCAACCTCGGGGTAGCGACCTTCGCTGGACGGGTCGCCGACGTCTCCGGTCGTGTGGCGTTTGTGCTCGACGAGGAGGGCCGATCGCTCCCGATCCCGGCGCCGTCGGAGCCCTCGACCGAGTGGAGCGGCGCGCTGGTCACCGTCGACACCGAGGATCTCCCCGGTGGAGCGACGACGATCTGGGTACGGCCGGCGTTCGACCCCGAGTCCGACCCCAACCAACGGGTCCCCGGCGGACCCCGGCTACTCACACCGGCCGAGCGTGAACGTCTCGGTCGCCCCGTCACCGCCGCTTCGTGAACCTCCGACCCTTCGACGCCGGTGCCGGCGACGCAGACCGACTGGACGAGTTCCGGTGCTCGACCGGCGCCCCGTTCGAGGACGACGTCGAGGCGTGGATCCGCACCGACGCAATCGGCTGGGCCAACGACCTGCCTCGGGCACGGTTCCAGCGCCGGACCCTCGCGCTCATCGAGGACGGCGAGGCCACCGCAGCGGTCGTCGCGTGGCAGGACATCGTCAGGGTCGACCTTGAGGGCATCTGGCTCGAGGTCCTCGCCGTGGCGCTCGACCACCAGCACGGCGGTCAGGGTCAGGCCGCTTACCAGCTGACCATCGACCACCTTCGTACGATCGAGCGCGACGGCGACCAGCTCGCTGGGCTTGTCCACGTCGACAACCACCGCAGCAAGCGGCTCCTCACCGCCTACGGGTGGAGCAGCGTCGCGACGTGGGACGACCACGAGCTCTGGGTCGGCTCGCTCTGATCGCCCTGCGTCAGGGACGTCGCGAACAGCAAGCTGAGCACGCGGAGCCAATCGGGCGTGACCCTAGCGTGACCCTACGGAACTGCACTGGGGGTGACTGCCGGGTACTGGACGGTACGAGAAGTACGCGCTGACCAAGGCGTTTGCACGAACGGGTATGTAGGCGTACCCCCTCTGATCAGCTTCCCAAGCTGAATACCGGAGTTCGATTCTCCGTACCCGCTCTGCAGCGAAGCCCCTGCCACGGCAGGGGCTTCGCTCGTTCCGGAGGCGAGACGCCGACTCGACCGGATCCGCAATGTTGTACAGATGTTGCACATGCCGATTCCGGCAGGGTCAGCTGGGCGTGCCCGACAGGACGAGGAGCGCCTCTCCTCGCTGAGCGCGAGCGCCGATATCGTGGGATATCAGAAGCGGGTGCTGTCTGAACGAGGGCAGCACCAGGCACCATCGGTGCCGGACCTGCTCATCGCCGCCACCGCAGAACTCGCGGACCTCACCGTTCTGCACCTCGACAAGGACTTCGAGTTGATCGCTGCCATCACCGGTCTGCGCGTCCAACGCCTCGACATGAGCTGACTCGGTCCCGGCGGCATGGGGCAGGCGTCGCGTGCGTGCCTCCGAGTCGGGGGATGTACTGGCGAACCGACACAATCCCGCTGGTCGAGTTTCATCGGCGAGGGGGCCTTCGCCGCGCAGGGCGCACGGCGTCGCAGCGTTGCTCAGCCGAGGCGATCGCCGGGGCGATCACCAAGGGCGACGTCAGCAGTTGGCGCTGACGCGATCTCGTCAGCCACACGCCGGGCCGCAGCAGTGAACACACCGTCGTCCAACACCGTCTCCGCTGCGATACGGATCGCTGTGACGTCGCCCATCCCGAGGGACGGGCGCTGCCCGTCGACGCCTCGATCCACGGCGAGGCCGGCCCCGGACCCAGCCACCATCTCGGCGTTGGCGAACTGGTCGGCGAACAGCGCCACGACCACGAGCGGGATTCCAGCCGTGAGCGCACCGAGGGTCGTGCCCGAGCCCCCGTGGCACACCACCACCGAGGCGGCGGCCACGACGTCGGCCTGGTCGACCCACTGCTCGACGACGACGTTCGTCGGCGTAGGCCCCAACTCGGATGGATCGACCTGCGGACCTGTCGTGAGCAAGACCCTGGCATCCACGTGTTCGACTGCCGACAACAGGACCCTGAACCCCTCGACCGCATTGCTCATGTGGCCGTACACAGTGCCGAACGTCGCATAGAGCAGGTGACGGTCGTCGCCACCCCAGCGGTCTGACAACGGCCGAGTCCTGGCCGGAGCATCACGGAACCGGACCGTCCGAGGGAACCTGTCGGGATCGAGCGACGCGGGAAATCGCGTGAGGTACGGGGTGGCCCGCGCAGCGTCGGTGAGGCCGCCGAGGTGCGCATCGAGGGCCGGAGCCGCCACGTCCAGCGATCCCCACTCGATGTCGGAGCGACTGATCGCCACCTGCCGAACGGGAATGTCCCGCTCGACCGCCAGCACCGCCGAGGCGTACTCACACGGGTCCCGCACGATCAGGTCCGGGCGCCACCCGTCGACCGCACTGCGCATCTCGGGCAGCATCGAGTTCGTCGCCAGCCTTCCGAACAGCTCCCGGTTGCCCAGCTCCGACGCCGTGGCGGCGTCCACGACCGGAAGCTGCTCTCTGATCGGCGCGATCTCTGCCTCGGACGGCTCAGACCCACCGACCCATCGGTGGCCCGCCCGCTCGACCATGGCTCGCATGCTGGGCGGCGCCACGACGGCAACGTCATCACCTCGCCGGAGCGCGGCGTCGAGCACCGCGCTCAGCGGTCCAAGGTGGCCTGCGCCACCGAGCGAGCAGGCACCGAGCACCTTCACCCTTCAACCCTCCCCGGGATCGCGGCATCACGGGGCGGGTACCGCAGCGGACCGCGCCTGATCCGGCCCCTCCATCATCTGGCAGGACACGCTACCGACGGGCGGTGCACCGGAGCGCGTCAAATTCTGCTCGTGATCGCGAGGCAGCTCTTCGACCGCAACGAACGTCTGATCGTCGCGGCATCGGTCGAGGGTGATGCTGACCGAGGAGCTCGGCGGCGTGATGCGCGTGGCGTCCGGTTGTGCGTGCTCCGGCCCATCGAACCCGATCGCATCGGGGCGACGTCAACCAGGAGCGACCATACAGCCCCGCTCGCCACTGGAAGGCAATGGAACATCACAAAAGTTTTCCTTGTGCGCGAACATCTGTTCGCCTACTGTGGGGCGCATGAGTTCACACGCCGCTGGGGAGCGGGACGACGCCGGCGAAAGCGCCAGCACAGGTCAGGGCAGCGCCAGTGATGGGGGCGCTGTCGCAGCCGACGACGAGTGCGCAGGTGGCCCGTTCGGGCTCCTCGAGTTCCCCGCTGGTGCCCACGCGACCGATGTAGTCCGAGCCCTTCGGTTGCTGGCACGCGACGGGGTGCGCGACTTGGACGACGAGTCGCTGTTGGGCTTGTTCGATGCGGCAGAGCTCGTCGACCGATACTTCAGCTCGGTCCGGTTCCAAGTCCTAGCCGAGTTGGACGCTCGGGATCTGTGCGACCGCAGGTTCGGTCACCGGGTCGGCACCCAGGCTGGGTGGCGCCACGGTGCTGACAGCCGCCGAATCGGACGCGACCTGAAGTGCGCCAAGATCCTCCGCCGGCACCTTCCCGACATCGGCGGCGCGCTCAGCCGAGGTGAGGTGTCGGTGGACAGGGCTCGCGAACTCGCCCGCCACATGAACGACCGGAACGCAGCGCCCCTGTCCGAGATGCAACCTGCGTTGCTGGCGATGCTGCAGTCTCGATCCGGATTCGCCCAGTTCGCTCGCGATGTCGAGCAGATCACGCGGCTGGCCGACCCCGACGGAGTCGAACCACCGACTCCTCGTGATCACGGATCGATGGAGCTGTCAGGCGACAAGCTGACCGCGACGTTCGAGGTGTACGGGCCGCGTGCCGGCGGCGCTGCGCAGCGGCTGAACGCCGAAGCCGACCGCTTGTTCAAGCAAATCTCAGCGGAGCACGAGCGTTGTCCCGACGTCGAGGTGCCACCTCGGTCGGAACTGGTGGCTCAGGCGTTCCTGAACCTCGTGGAACATGGCTCGGCACACCGCTACAGCGGTGCGCAGCAACCTGGTGCCGACATGACCATCGTGTTGGACGTCGATCCTGACTCGTTGGCACACCTGTTCCACGACGGCACGCTCCTCCCCGGCAAGGACTCCGGCACGCACCGGTGCACGCACAAGTCCCCAAGCGAAAGGGCCGACCGTGCCAACCGTGGCGGCGGCAGCGACCGTGGCGATCAGCAACTCCACAGGAGCGACGGCGTGTGTGGATGCGGATCACGATCGGGAGCACCGACCGTCGACTGGTCGAGCCGGGCCCACGATCTGTCGGGCGCCCCCTCGCGGTACAGCAGCCGCGACTGGGAGATGCTCACCTGCGATGCCACCTACACGTGGATCATCAAAGGTGCTGACGGTCACCCGATCGCCTGCAAGTCCGGCGAACGAACCGCTTCCACGGAACAACGCAGAGCCCTCAAGTACCGCGACGGCAGGTGCGTGATGCCCGGGTGCGACGCCCCGGACTCTTGGTGTGATGCGCACCACGTTCGCCACCACGCGGACGACGGCCCGACCGAGGTGCCGAACATGGCACTGCTGTGCCGTCGACATCACGGTGTGATCCACCGGTCAGGCTGGTCGATGACCGCGAACTCTGTTCCTCAGATGGGCGAAGGGTTCTTCATCATCACGAGCCCGACCGGGCAACGGCTCCACACCCAGCACGCTCGCGGGCCCGGCCACCTCAGAGCGGTCCCCGCCTGAGCGCGGGGACCGGCAGGGATGGCAGCATCGGGTCATGTCGGTGTGGGCAGTACTTGCCGTGGCGCTTGCAATCGGGTTCGTCGTGTCGATGATCGCCGCGGCGCGCGGCCGCTCGACCAAGTTCGTCGGAGCGCTCGCCGGACTGCTCGCCCTGGCGTGCGGTTGGGTCTGGTGGAACCACGTGCGGTTGGAGACGCGGCTCGCAACAGCGGTCAGCGAGGTCGCCGGCGTCAAGGTCAGCGTCGACTGCCAGGAGCCGTTCTTCGGCGAGTGGTTCGTCACCCGTGGCGCCGGGCACGTCGACGCCGATGCGAGCGGCACGATGGAGGACGTCGCCCACCTTGACCGCAACATCTGTGCGGCGGCCAACTCGTGGCCGGACGACGACACCGACGACGCCTACATCGCCGTGCACGTCCTCACCCACGAGGCCGGCCATGTGCGCGGCGAGAGGAACGAGGCCGCCACCGAGTGCTGGGCGATGGCGCACTCGGCCGCGGTCGCTGAGGCACTCGGAGCTTCATCGCAGCAGGCAGAACGCCGTGCCCAGTGGTACCGCGACACCGTCTACCCACGCCTGAGCAGCACCTATCGCGGCGACGGCTGCGCCCCTACCGCCGGTTGAGCCTGTTCGGTCCGCATGATGCGCATCCAGTCGATCAGGCCCAGGACCGACATGACCGCGAACACGCCGAAGAGGATCGCCGTCGGATACAGCTCACGGTCGATGTGCAACGGGATGCTGACCAAGTTGAACGCGATCCAGTACCACCAGGCCTCCAGCCACTTGCGGGCCTGGGCGTACACGGCGAGCACGCTGAGGACCATGGTCAGCGAGTCGAGCAGGGGGGTCGGCGAGTCGGTCCAGCGACCGAGCACCACGATCCACGCGACGCAGAAGACCGCACCGCTGAGGTTCAACCACACCCACTCCCCGGGGCGCATGCGCCGGATGTGCAGCAGCTCCTGCTCGTCACCACGACGAGCGCTCCACTCCCACCAGCCGAAGACGCTCAAGCCGATGAACACGAACTGCAGGAACACGTTCGCGTACAGCTTCACGTCGGTGAACAACACGATGAAGCAGACGGCGTTGAGGATGCCGAGCGGCCAGTTCCAGACGTTGTCGCGGATCGCCAACCAGATGGACGCCAGCGCCAGCAGGTTCGCCAGCACCTCGGCCCACGTGATCGGCACGCTCCAGAACGTCACGGCGGGCGACGTCAACCAGTCCCAGAGGATCACGAGGCGATCCCCGCTCGCCTCGTCCGCCTCGTCCGCCTCGCCGGTCTCGTCACCATGTAGCGGGACAGTCTTGTCGATGCCGCGCAGTGCGCGACGATCGTGGCATGCGCGCCGTGACGATCATCGACGGAGACCTGCAGTGGACCGAGCACCCGGACCCTGCACCGGGCAACGGCGAAGTGCTCGTGGCGGTGCGAGCGGCGGGCCTCAACGGCGGCGACCTGCTCCAGCTCGCCGGCCACTACCCGGCACCGGTCGGTTCGCCGGTCGACATCCCGGGGTTGGAGCTGGCCGGCGAAGTCGTCGCGCTCGGCCCGGGAGCAACCCGATACTCGGTGGGCGATCGGGTCATGGCAGTCGTGGGCGGCGGCGGCCAGGCCGAGCTCGCCGTGGTGCACGAACGATGCGCACTCCCGGTCCCAGATTCGATCGACTGGCCCCAGGCCGGCGGCTTCCCCGAGGCGTTCACGACCGCGCACGACGCCGTGTTCACCCAGGCGAGACTCGGACTCGGCGAGGCGCTCTGCGTGCACGGCGCCGCCGGCGGCGTCGGCGTCGCGGCGGTGCAGCTCGGAGTGGCGGCCGGGGCCAGGGTCACCGCGACGGTCCGCAACCCAGACCTTCGCTCCAAGGTGGCGGACCTGGGCGCCATCGTCGTCGAACCCGAGGGCTTCGGCGCACACGGTCCGTTCGACGTGATCCTCGAACTGATCGGCGGCCCGAACCTGCGCGACGACATCCGATCGCTTGCCACCGGCGGTCGGATCTCGGTCATCGGCGTCGGGGGCGGCCCGAAGGCCGAGCTCAGCCTGCTCGACCTGATGAGCGTCCGCGGCCGCATCCACGGCTCCACCCTTCGCGCTCGACCACTCGAGGAGAAGGCTGCGGCAGCAGCCGCGGTGCAGCGCCACGTCCTCCCCCTCGTGGCGAGCGGCGCGGTGCACGTGCCCGTCGCAGCGACCTTCCCGATGAGCGAAGCGGTCATTGCCTACGAGCGGTTCCGAGCAGGCGGGAAGTTCGGCAAGGTCGTGCTCGTCGCCGACTGAACCGCCACTGCGCATGGACTCTGGCCAACATCTCTGGCCAACATCTCTGGCCAACATCTCTGGCGGGCATCTCTGGCGGGCATCGCATCGCTTTCGCCCCGCCGACGGCATGCTGATGGCCATGTCACGCAGAACCCGGTCACGCAGAACCCGGTCACGCACCACCCGGTCACGCACCACCCGCATGATCGCGCTCCTCGTCGCGCTCACCACCGTGAGCGGAGCGCTCGCTTCGTGCTCCCAGAAGTCAGCGACTGCCGGGCTTCCCACCGAGCTGCCGTCCGGCGACGCCACCACCACGACCGTGGCGCTCCCCGTCGACGCACCACCGTGCGTGCAGCACCCGAACGGCGTCGGACAGCCGGCGCCTCAGGGCGCTCAACCCGGCGACCTGATTGCGTCCTACGAGCTGGTCGGTCCGCACGCCCAGACGGAAGGCTTCCCGACGAACGCTCGGGCGTGGCGGATCTCCTACGTCTCGACCGGCGTCGACGAACACGACCTGCAGATCGTGTGCGGCATGGTCGCGGCGCCCGCCGACGGCCCCAAGGAGTTCTCGGGCTCCGGCCGGATGCTCGCATGGTCGCACGGCACCTCCGGCCTCCAGCAGGCATGCCTGCCGTCATTGCTGCCGGAGAAGTCCCTCTGGGGGAAAATGGCCGACGGCATCAACACCGTCGCATGGGGCAGCGGGTTCGGCGCCCGCAACGGCGAGCCTGCCAACG
>Ga0116169_1002545_pt1 | contig 13242 bp, 13 predicted proteins | sample AD_UKC130_MetaG_FD_89796 | JGI IMG/M metagenome (GOLD analysis project Ga0116169, IMG submission 89796) | Active sludge microbial communities of municipal wastewater-treating anaerobic digesters from Canada - AD_UKC130_MetaG | ecosystem: Engineered > Bioreactor > Anaerobic > Digestate | place...
AAAGGAGGGAAGGCGTTTCCTCCCCAACTTAAAGAAGTTGGGGTCTCCACGCCTTAATTTAGAAGATGAAAGCGGAGCATGTCAATCCATTCATAAAAAGTTTTATTGACATATTAAAAAGTGTTGCTGGAATAGAAGTTTCAATGGGTAAACCTTTCTTAAAGGAAAGCCCTATTTTGCTCAAAGATGTAGCAATCATTATCGGTATTACAAGTGATTTAAAAGGGCAGGTTGTAATCAGTATGAACAAAGATACTGCTTTAAGTGTCGCATCACATATGATGATGGGGTTGCCGTTAAATGAGTTGGATGAAATGTCCAAAAGCGCATTATGTGAAATAGGCAATATGATTCTTGGACATTCAGCCGCTGGATTATATGAAATCGGCGTTACAGTTGATATTACACCCCCATCAATTATATTGGGAAAAGGAATGGAATTAAGTTCAAATATAAAAAGAAATATAACAATTCCTTTCGAATCCTCTGTCGGGGAATTTTATATGGATATTTCTCTTATATACAATTAATCTAAAAAAATAGCCCTACTTCTAAAAAAAATAAAGAGGGCTATTTTTTTTATTTCTTTTTTTGCTTCGACCGTTTTCTTATCTTTTTCATAAAAAAATATGATATAATAACTTTGCAATTGATTTTTTTTATTTAAAAGGGGGTTAATACTATGAATCCGATTATAAAGTATCCTGGTGGAAAGCGGCAGGAAATAAAATATTTCGAAAAATATATTCCAAAAAATTTTAACAGGTATATAGAACCTTTTGTCGGAGGAGGAGCTTTATTTTTTTATCTTGAACCAGAAAAATCGATTATAAATGATTTAAATTCCAACCTGATGCAATTTTATAAGGATATAACAACAAAAAAGGAACAAATCATAAAAGAATTAAAGGAAATGGAAAATACAAAAGAATATTATTATTATATCCGTGATATGTATAATGGGAAAACAGAAAGAAAGTTTCTTACATCCAGTATGTTTTTTTATTTAAACAGGACAGCATACAGCGGAATGTCAAGATATAATTCCAAAGGCGAATTTAATGCACCTTTCGGCAATTATAAAAATTATCACCCATGGGATTTCATTACAGAAGAAGCAATTAATCTTCTTAAAAAAGCTAAAATGTATAATTGTGATTTCAAAGAAATTTTTAAGCTTGTGCAGTCAAATGATTTTGTATTCCTGGACCCACCCTATGAAACAAATTTCAAAAATTATACAAAATATGGCTTTTCAGAAGAGGACCATATAAGATTATTAAATTGTTTTAAAAATTCAAAAGGAAAATGTTTGGCTGTAATAGGTGATCACGGAATAATAAGAGAATTATATAAAGATTATATAAAAGATGAATTTGAAAAAAAATATTCATCCAACGCAAGATATCAGCATCAAAACAACAATGTATCAAAACACCTGATTATAACAAACTATTGATAATCCTGCAATTTAAAGAATATTATTATATATGAATTTAAAAATGGTAAAGAGGTTGGTCAATATGTATGACAATATTTCTAAAAATATATCACAATCTTTTGTTTCCAGAGTTTATGCCTGGATGTTTTTAGCATTGACTATTTCAGGATTTACAGCATGGTTTGTATTTATTAATAAAGCCTTATTTTACGCTGTAATGACAAATCCTCTAATATTAATAATATTGTTTGGAATTGAACTTGCAGTTGTTTATTTTTTATCGTCAAGGATAGATAAAATGAATTCTTCAATGGCTCTTGGTGGTTTTTTGTTGTTTTCGGTTGTAAATGGCGCAACGCTTTCAGTAATTTTTGCTTCATTTGAACTAACAACTATTGCTGCTGCTTTTATGATAACATCAGCAATGTTTGGACTATCAAGCCTTTATGGTTTTGTTACAAAAAAAGATTTGACATCAGCAGGGCATTATCTTGGCATGTTGCTTATAGGTTTACTTGTAGCAATGATAGTTAATATATTTATTGCAAATTCGGTTCTGGATTGGATTATTAATATTGCAGCTGTTGTTATTTTTGTAGGGCTTACAGCTTATGATACGCAAAAAATAAAGAGAATGAGTGAGATGCTATATTCAGGGGATAATCTTGCAATAGTCGCAGCTTTGACATTATATCTTGATTTTGTCAATCTGTTTTTACACTTATTGGAAATTCTCGGCAGGAAAAGAAGCAGAAGATAAAAAAACAGCACATATGTGCTGTTTTTTATTTTTTAAGTTTTTCAATTGAAAAACCCTTATGCAAAAATTCAAGAAACTGTTTTTTATCCATTGGTCTGCCAATGTAAAATCCCTGCAGGTTTAGCTGTGACTTCTGTGAAAGATTTTCAAGATGCCCGAGATCTTCAACACCTTCTACAACAACACTTAAATCTAGCCTTCTTGCCAAATCTGAAATTACGTCTATTATTGTTAATTCGTTTATAAATGCTTTGTCTATCTTTAATATATTGATTGGCAAATCTTTTATATATCTTAGCGATGAATAACCTTTCCCGAAGTCATCCAAAGCTATTTTAACCCCAGCTTCTTTCAGATCTTTTATTTTTTCTATAATCCCTGTCATATCATCCATAAATATATTTTCTGTTATTTCAATACATAAATCGCTATTTTTAAAGCCATATTTCTTTAAGGTATTCAGAATATTCTCCTTGAACTTATCATACGCAACTTCTTTTAATGAAAAGTTAACAGAGAAATACAGATCATCATATCCATTATTCTTCAAAACCTGCATAAATTTGCATGCTTTTTCAAGAATTATTTGTCCTATTTCTATTATTTTCCCGCTTTCTTCAGCTACTCTCACGACATCTTCGGCGTTAAAACAATGATCTTCACATTTCATTCTCATTAAAGATTCAAAGCCGACAATCCTATTTTCCTGCAAAGAAAATATAGGTTGGAAAAACGGCTCTATTGTATCATTTTCAAAAGCAGACTGAAGATTTTTTTCAGCAAGGAAACGCTTTATCATTTTCTGGTGTATATCTTCTTCAAAGAAGAAGAATTTATTTTTTCCACTTTCTTTTGCCTTATACAGTGACATATCAGCAGCCTTCATAAGTGTTTCCTTATCTTTGCCATCATGTGGGTATATAGCTATACCAAGGCTTATTGATTTTTCAAGGACATTCTGACCAACCATCACTGAATTTTTTGAAATATCAAGTATATCATTGCAAAATTCTTTGATACTTGTTTTATCAGTATATTTCAACAAAAAAACAAACTCATCCCCGCCAACTTTGAACAGCAGTTCTTTATCTGAACAGTTTTTTCTTAATACGTTACTTAATTGTACTATAAATTCATCACCTATTGAATGCCCCAATGAATCGTTTATTGTTTTAAAATCATCTATATCTGCCAATACAACAGCAAAATTTTCTTTTTGTGAAATCAATTTTTCCATCGTTTCATAAAGTGCATACCTGTTTTGCAAACCAGTCAGATAATCCATTGATTTAATTTTGTTTTCATTTTCCTGGTATTTTTTCAACTTCGTTTGCAACTTTAAAATTATAAAAAATATAAATGCGCTTGAAATCAGGATAAATATAAAAAATATAGATGATTTTACTTTATGTATATCAGTAACACTTTGTGCAATATCTTCACGGTAAATCAACCAGGAAATAAAAATAGCACATATTCCAGCTGCAAAGTATACTATCGTCGTTACAAACGGAAACAGCAACGTTTTTTTTTTCATTTTTACTATTATCACTCCTTATTTGTTTTGTTTTTTTTCTTTTTATGTACTATAGAAAAAAGAACAATATTTTATAAACATATATTATTTGGTCAAACAGGCCTTAATATTTTTATTTTCGATTATCAATCATTCCCTTATTGGTGTCCCATAATTTTCTTTATTTTCGCCAGTCCTATATAGAAATTTTTTTGCTTGATTTGTCTGACTAAAAAATATATAATAAATTATGCGAAAAAAAAGATGATCAGGGGGATGAAAAATGGAATTAAAAGAAAACGAACAGCAAATAATAGATATCCTCGGATACAAATTAACTTTTAAAGCTGATACAAATTTATATGGCGAAAACGCTGCCTTGTCCAAAATCCTTTTAGGACATACTTCTGATGAAATAAAAGAATTGATTATTAAGATGTGCAGAAAAAAATATTTTTTAGTTGGCAAAAAAATAAAAGAAACTGCATTTGACGTATCATAGAGATGCAGTTGGTGCTATAAATATACGTAAAAAGTATCTTGGTGAAAACCAAGTAGTTGGGGTTATGGCGTCCCCCATTGGTATTCGGTATGGACCGAATATGCAATGTAGCCTGTAGCAATACAGGAAAGAATCTGCCGACTTTAGTCGTGCAGAGTACGTCAAGAAAATACAAGTGTTCCATTTGTTATAAACTGGGATTCTATTATAAATTCAGGCTTAATGAATAATAATTCAAAAGTTGCAAAATTAAGAAGTGATAATCCTATAACATATGAAACTTTATACAGAAAAGCTAATTACCTTTAGACAGTTGAATGTTTTGGTTTTAAAAAACAGGCAAAAACCATAAATACATTGGATAGTCTTATCCTTTTATATTTTCGCAGTTTAAAAAGATATAATGAACAGTTTAATGGCAGGGAACCTTTATCAATTTCTGATGTTTATACAAACCTGCATTTAAATATAATAGCAACAGGGGTAAACAGTAATGATATTTTCAATATAGATACATACGAGAAGGTTTTAAATGGGTATGGAATGCAAATAAATGAAAATATAAAACAAGCTTTAATTTATAACCTTGATAAAGCTTTGCCAGATCCAAAGCTTACAGTAAGATTGTAAAAAAATGAAAGGAGGAATTTTAAATGAAGAAGCAGGTAAGGACGACAATAATTTTATTAGCAGTACTTTTGGTATTGTTTATAGTTTATTTGATTGTCTCTGATGATGGATACAGAGAAGTAAAACTTGAAGCAATGCCTCCTCGACAGCCACAGACAGAAGAACAGCAAAAACAGGATGAAGAAGCACTTAAATATATCAGGGATGATGTTATAAAAGTTAAGGCAGATAAAGCTACTGAATTTTATAATTCAATTTTAAATTCCCAATATAAAGAAAACGGTGATTTGGTTGTTATAGTTTCTGAACTTCCAGAATTCCTGAAAGATGTCAAAAAGGGACAATTATTCACATGTGAAGGAACAGAACTATACCCAGAAGGTATTACCATAAAGGTGAAAAAAGTTGAAATTCACAAAAATAACAGTACAGCAAGATTAACACTCGAACGCGCTTCCGACCGCGATATACTTAATGATTGGGTGTTAAAAAAGTACGGATTATTGGGAACAGAAGATGAAGAAGGTACTGAATCTGAAGAACCCAATAAAAACAACAGTAGTGATAGCACTGATTATGATGATACAAGCAGTGAAGATAATATAGAAACTGAATGAATATACCGCCGCTTAAAAGTGGCGGTTTTTTTGATATATAATTGTTTCTTGAATCATATGATATATAAAAAAATATTAAAAGAGAGGAATGATTATACTTGTATCCGTACAGTGAAGATGAAATTATAAGTGCTCTGCATAAATGCATAAGAGCTGGGGATTTCTTTTCAAGCTGCTATTTCGCAAAAGCAATAAAAGAAAACATAGGTGTATGGCGTGTAAAACAATATATTTTTTACATTTGTTTTGAAGAAACTTTGAATATTAATCTTTATAAGAAACTGAAAGAACTTTTCAAAAAGGAAGATAATTTCATTTCTGATAAAGATATTTATGAAGTTCTTTATTATTTTTGCAAATGCAGTAAAAAATGGGAAACACAAGAAGGACGAAACTTTTTAATGGCAAACTTAAATTCAGTAATCCGTTCGATGGAAGACTATGTAAAAGAAAGAAAGCGTCTTCCTGATATTACGGATATTGACAGGTTGAAATATTGGGAAGGAGTCGCTATGAATGATCCGCTTTGTTTCGGGAAAAGGTTAAAGAAATTCAGAAAATCAAAGTATTATGGTATTCCTGAATTGTATTATTACACAGAAAAAGCCGTAAATGATAAAAATTCCGATGACTTATTATATTTGGCAGAAATGTTTTTTGAAAACAAGGATGTTTTTGATTTTAACACACTGTCAAATATAGAAGCATTTAAACATTCTGATTTGTATCATGAAATGAATGAGTTGAACGGTAAATACTGCTATATTTTCAATTATCTGGTTTTATTCTATTCACTTGTGAATAGTCTTGGAGAACAGAAGCTTCCAAATTTGGATGAAAAAGCTGTATTGGAAGTTGAAGAAAAGATAAATAACTTGTTAAACAATCAGAAATATCTTGAAATTCCGCTTATAGCGTTAGATCCACACACAGTAAGGGGAAAAGCGTTATTTAGCAATATCAGATTTGATTTCAATACTCCTCTGGAAGGTGTTGATTTAAGATTTTCTGGAAAGTGGTATGGTGTAATATGGCGCATAGCTTCCTATGAACAGTATGGCAGAATTGCTGATAAATGGGAAGACGTTGTCGTCCCTGTTAATTACAGGCTGCTATATAACAAGTATTGCAAGCTTGGTTATCAAAGCCGCCTTGTGCCAGAACAACCAAAAATTCAATACAAACCACATTAAAAAGAAGCGTAATAAAATACGCTTCTTTTTTTGCTATAATAAAGTTATGATTTGAACTTTATTGTTTTTTTTGTTGAAAATTTGGATTATAAATAATAAATTTTGTAAAACATATTTTTGTTTTTTTATTTGAATCATTTTATACGATATATATATAACAAAAAAATTTTCCCAACTTTCTAGGGATTTTTCAAGTTTTGATGGTTGGAAACAATTTTTAATATTTACAGTTGTTGAAATCTAGTAAAATTAAGTATTTTATCTGGGGTTAAATTACTACTTTATAAGTTTTGAAAACAAGTTTTAATAAAAAAGGAGGTTTAAAAAAAATTCTCCTTTTTTATTTATTTGGACAAAAATTATCCTTTTTTTAGAATCTAAACAAAAAATATACTAATTTTTCTATATACCTATATATTTTCTATACATGCTTCAGAAAATTACATCCTCTGTTTTTATATGATATATTTGCTGATGAAGCTTCCAAACCCCAAATAAATATATATATCGATTAGTTGACGGGAAATGTATAAAGGATTTATTCATATATATACATATATATATTCGTAGCTATATGTTTAATATAACAGATGTATAGATAAAAACCTTCCAATATATATAAGTGCTGGAAGTTAATTAAATATTCAAGCATTTTATTATTATTTTTTTTAGAAAAAATCATATAATAAAGTGTATCCTGAAAAATGGATATGAAAATTAAGCGGCTATTCCCCTAAAGTCAAAAAAAGAGAGTTTTTCAAAAAAACTCTCTTTTTTGTTTTTTGTATAAAAATTATGCTTTTTGCGAAAAAAATAAAAAATGATATAATTTATTTACACATAATTACGTGATAGTTATACATTATTACTGATTGTATTTTTATTTTGGGTGTAATATAATATCTGTGATATTCAATAAAAACAGTAAAGGGGGGAAGCGTTTATGAAAATAGCGTCTGTTCACTTTTCAAATATATGTGATGTAAGCAATTTTGTCAATGAGGCTTCTAAATTGCAAAGCGATGTAATTGTATATGATGATAAATATAAGGTAAATGGCAAATCCATAATGGGTTTATTTTCATTAAGCCTTTCAAAATCACTTAAGATTGAAGTCGAAGATGAAAAAGAAGCCGACGCTTTTTTTAAAGCAATAGAAAATTTAATTTCAAAATAATCCATTATTTGTAAATAATATGTGCCACTATTGGGGTGTGTAGTATCCTGGAAGTTGTATGGTGAATGTAAGGGTCTTCCCGAAAAAAACACAGCTTGGGAATGGTCGCAAATGTCTTGGGTCGTGTATTTGTAGGAGATAATGGAATCCTCTTAGGATGCCTGTTTGTAGATGCAAAATTAAAGTTGCAAAATATAAATTGGGGAAGGTCTTAGCGGGTCATTTTCAAAAGGTCGTAAAAGAATTTCTTCGGGTCATTGAACTTATTATTTATTTCTTCTGTTCCTATATTTTACAAATATTTTTATCTAACATCACCAAGAATACTCCCACCTCTTTAGGTGGGAGATGAATTGCGAACATAGTCTTTTAACAAAGGTATTCCCAGAGTAATACAACTTGCGAGGGATAATGGGTGTTTGAACCACCCTTTGAGAATAAGGGTTGCATAACCAAACTTCTCAAGAATCTCCACCTTCTGTAAGGTGGGGGGGTTCAAGTTATTCTGCATTTTACTTGTTTAAAATTTTCAAACCTTTTTCATATATATTCCACAAATCTTAAATTCGAAAAAGATATATATTTTTATTTTGTTGTTCTTTAAAATAGAAAAAAATTTCACTTAATAACCGTAACACAATATTACATCGGTAAATTTTACCATTATAAAAGATTTTTTATATTAAGCCATTTATTTTTTTAAATTATTGTAAAATTTGTATCATATTATTATGAATTATAAATCAATCGGTAAATTTTACCAATAGGGGTGATATATTTGTATATAGCTAAAATTCAAATAACTGATATTGATTTAAATAAGACAAATTATAAATATGTTTTAGAAAAACAACCTCTTGTAATAGATACCTTTATCCGAGAAGACAAGGATACTGGTATGAAAGAATATATAGAAACTGCGATTATAATAGAAAAAATATATCCTAATAATATCAGATGTGTATTCTGTTCATCTATTGATGCCAGTATTATGGCTGAAAATAACAATATTATAAAAGTGAAAGAATTTACTCCTTTCAAACTTAAAGTCAAGAAGAATTACAAAATCGATATATTAAATAAACAGTATTCCTTAACAGTTCTTGACGTTAACATAGACAGATAGGAAAATTTTACCAAACATACATATGAAATAATTATACCGTATATATGTTTGTTATAGATATATATATTAAATAATTACATTTTAATTAAATTCAGCTGAAATATAGAATTTGATTAAAATGCGATATATACATGTCTATGATTAGATGATATGTGATATAAAATTTGGTTATTTTTTGATTTTTTTATGAAAAAAACCCTCTTTTTTAGAGGGTTTTTGATTTTTTCTTTTCTCCTACAACCATAATAAGCTGTTTGATTTTTAATTTTGATTTATACCTGCATGGATACTGTCCACATGCTATACATACCTTTGCTGCAAAACGTTTAGACTTTTTTCTTCTCCAACGATCAGAATCGCTTCCAGGATCACAATAAATCGCATAACGATAAGGACAAACATCCACTGAAGGATAACCTGATTTTTTTTATTCCATATAGAAAAATTCTATAAAAAATCAATCTTTTTATATAAATTTAAAAAAATTTTAAGATTTTTTATGGAATCTATAAAATAAACATGTGAACTATATAAAATTAACATTTATATGATATATAGCCAACTTCAAAAAAACATATAAAAAACATATATATGAAATAATTATGTCATATATATCTTTTTCTTAAAACATATATATAAAATAATTATTTTTTCAGAAAATTGGATTCAAAAATTGGTTTAAATATATAATTTTACTGATGAAGAGACATATATATGTTTGTTGACTTCAGTCATAATTGTAAAATTCAAAAGCTTTTTTATTATATAATAATAAAAAACCTCTATTTTTCAGAGGTTTTTTATTTATAGTTAACATTTCTTTTTATTTTTCCCAGTAACAAGAATAGGTCTTGTAATTTCCAATTTTGACTTACATCTGCATGGATTTTGCCCGCATGCTATGCATACTTATTATTTCTTTTATATTTTTATCTGATAAAGTTTCTCTGTTTGTTTTACTGTAGATATATTGCATTACATCTATAACATCAGATTTCTTTTCACAAGTTTCTTTTATTGTAACAAAATGAACAAGTGATGTCATTGCCGTAATAAAATCCTTACTTACTTCTTCAAAACTGAAAAAAGGATTTTTTACAACAAAATATTTATCTTTTATATTAACAAAAGCTATATCGCCAGATTTGCTTATAGATACGATTTCTATTTTTTCTTTTTCCATAAAAACCCCCCCTTATTTTTTTATTTTTTTATTAGTTTTATTATATAACAAATAGTTTTTCTTTTCAATATATAATACAAGAATAACTATTCGCCAATAAGGAAGCATTGATTTTATTTTTGTTTATACGGAAGTATTTTCAAAAGTATAATATATATTATAAAAGATCTATTTGATATGGAGGTGTAAAAAATAATGAAGATACTTACAGATCCGCGGAAATACAAAAGATATTTAAGTAATTTTGACGGTGTTTTAGCTCTGGATTTGGATTATATTAAAGATTATAATTGTGAACAGATTTTGAAAATACTTGATAATGGATTGATTACTATTGATGAATTGAATGAAGGTAAATTTTATGGAAAATTTGTGGAAGAAATTGTAAATATAGAAGATACAACAAAAGCTATAACAATTATGTCCGCTTTTCAGGAAAGAGGACTTGAAGTTATTCCTGATAACGAAATTGTTGATATAATTGAAAATGGTATAAATAAAAATATTGAATTTATGGTTCTTGATGATATAGAAGATGTTTTTGCATTTATCGATGCATGCAAATATGGTGATCTGAAGCAAATTGATTTAATGCTTGATTATGGTTATAATATCCATAACGGTAGAGAAGCAGCTTTATTTACCGCAATTGATGCGCAAAATGTTTCTTCTGTAAGGTATTTGCTTAAGAAAGGAGCTAATGCAAACGCAATGAGAATAATTGATGTATCGTATGAAAATGATACAGCAATTTATACTACTCCATTAAGTTGTGCTGTAGCACAGTTTAATAAAGGGGGAAATCCTGATACAGCAAAAGAAATTATTGATATACTTCTTGAACATGGTTCGTCTTATGATTTAATGTTTTCTTCTATTACAACCCTTCCATAACCTGCACCAAGTATTTTCATCAAAATCACCAATCAAATCTTGTTATATTCTATTCAATAACAAAAAAAACAAAGAAGTTCACAGTTTAACAAAATAAATTTTTTTCTACTCTCCAGGATCAATTATTTTTTTTATTTTTTGGGGGAATAAAAAAAAGCTCTTATTTCAGAGCCAGAAAGATAAGATAAAGTCAAGAGAGAAAATAGGGGTTTAACATCTTGCTTAGGAGTTTCATGTCTATATTATACTATAACAAAACTTGTTTTTCAAGCTTTTTATATATAAATTTATTTTTTTCTAGAACCCGCAAATAAAGAAAATATGCTGCTTTGTCATTTATTCGGCATGTTTATTTTTGGTATCTCTGGAATATTTATGTCAGGTAATTTAGGAATTTTTGTTTCTATTTCTCCATTTTTTCCTTTTTCTGTTATATTTCCCTTATTATCTTCCTCTTTACTGTTTGTTTCTTTTCTGTTATTATTTTCCATTTCTTTTTCTTCTGTTATTATTCTTACATTTGGTATATATATGTTGTATTCAGTATTTTCCCGTGTTTCTTTATGTGGTCTTACTGTTTCAGTCTGATTATTAAGAAAAATGAAAATAACAAGTATATAATCATAATTATTGTTCTTCTTTTATATCCTGCATGCTTTTTTAAATCAAATTTTCTTACATTCATATACTTTTTCCTCCTATCATCATTTTCTTTTTTTTTATATCATATGTATACTATATATTCTTTTTCTTTAAAATAACATCGTAATCCTTTCAATGATTTTTTTATCTATTGGTAATTTTTTCCGTTAATTTATTAAAATCAAATCTATGGTAAATTTTTCCTGACCGTATATCTTTATGATATTTTTCTGTTTTCTTCTTTTTTATTGGTAAATTTTACCGTAAGATTTATAAAAAGATTATACATAAAAATTGGTAAAATTTTCCTGTGGTTTGTTTTTTTTACGGTTGTTATTGTTTTTATGTACTTAAGTCATGTAATATTAATGTTACACTTCAGTTGCGATATAGAAAAAAATATATATAGGGACAAATGAGGAAAATAAATAAAAGAAATCTAAAAAATTAATAAAAAAAATGATAAAAATAATAAAAAGAAATAAAAAAATGTTTATTTTTTTTGTTCTGTAAAAAAGCATCATTGTCTCCTGTCATCATTTCCATTTTCATTCCAATTATTCTTCATTGATTTTCCCATTTCTTCGTGGTGTTTTTTTCACATTCATTTCCTGCTTCTTTCCCTTTCTTCTTTGTTTGCCTTTGCGCCTGTTTTGCTGCTTTGTTCACTTCAATAGGAACAGCGCATGGGCATAAGTATGGCAGCAGCCTCTTCTGTGTTCTTCTTTATCCGAAGAAAAAGTAAGGGCTTATGTACGGCAGCAATTTTTCCTATATAATACCTATATAATACCTACAACGTTTGTGCATAAGTACGGCATCCTGATCTGACCATAAAAAAATATCCCTAAATAATACACAAACCAAGACATATAGACCACTTGCAAAAGATAAATGTGAAAAGGGCTTAAATAGACCTTCCTAAGCGACCGTAGACAACCTTATCCTAAAATAATGGCACTTACGGTTGATTATTTCGCCCGTTTTCAACACAATTTATATTGTTATTAGATGAACTTTTTTAATACTTAGATCTCTTTGTGATTTTCGATGACCATAGTCAGTGAAATTGTGAACTACCGCCACTTATAGAAGTGGCAGCTTCGTGGTCAAGGTAACTACCGTTACCAGATACCCCACGCTCAAAGGACTGTTCCATCCCCAAATGTACTAAAGCTAAATTGCCAGCTTCAGTAAATTTAGACTTGCATTTATATCCCTATTATGCTTTGTTCCACATTTAGGACATTTCCATTCTCTTAATGCTAAATTTTTTACATCAGGGTTTTTATATCCACACTCTGAACAAATTTGACTTGATGCATAGTTTTGTGGTGCTATTATTATTTCTCTGCCATACCATTTTGCTTTGTACTCTAACATTTGTCTAAATTTATGCCATGCTACCTCTGATATTGATTTTGCTAAATTGTGATTTTTAAGCATATTCTTCACTTTCAAATCTTCTAAAACTATAACTTGGTTTTCGTTTATAATTTTAGAAGATAGTTTGTGAAGAAAATCTTGCCTTTGATTTACTAGTTTTTCATAAGCTTTAGCA
>Ga0116169_1002546_pt1 | contig 13239 bp, 10 predicted proteins | sample AD_UKC130_MetaG_FD_89796 | JGI IMG/M metagenome (GOLD analysis project Ga0116169, IMG submission 89796) | Active sludge microbial communities of municipal wastewater-treating anaerobic digesters from Canada - AD_UKC130_MetaG | ecosystem: Engineered > Bioreactor > Anaerobic > Digestate | place...
ACGGTAAAAACAGGTTTAGCTGTCATTACGGAATTAGGCAAATCCACCAATGCCGGTGACAAACCGGGACTGGCTCAAATTGATTCGACAGTGGTTGCGGTGACCGTTGACGGTAACGGCAAGATCGTTAAATGTGTGATCGACGCCGTTCAAAGCAAGATCAATTTTGATGCATCCGGTAAACTCCTTACACCAGTGAATACCACATTCCCGACAAAAAATGAGCTTGGTACTAAGTACGGGATGAAAAAGGCCTCCAAAATCGGTAAGGAATGGAATGAACAAGCGGCAGCTCTTGCCAAATATGTAACAGGTAAAACCATCAATCAGATCAAGGGTATCGCAGTAGATGCCAGCGGTCATCCGACCGGTTCCGATCTTAAGTCTTCAGTCACCATTTCGATTAACGGATATATTGCAGCCATTGAAAAGGCTGTTAAACAAGCCCAAAATCTCGGGGCATCAGCGTCGGATGAACTGAAACTCGGCGTTGTGACCAACATGGCCAAATCAGTCAATGCTGGTGACAAGCTGGGTGTAGCTGAAAGTTATTCGACCTATGTGGCTATTACCCAGGATGCTAAAGGCAAGATCACCAGTTGTGTCATTGATGCTACTCAAGGCCGGGTCAGTTTCAACAAATCCGGTAAGATAACCAGTGATCTTAAAGCTGTCGTCAAATCCAAGAATGAGCTTGGTACTGCCTATGGTATGAAGAAAGCCTCGAAAATCGGGAAAGAATGGAATGAACAAGCAGCTGCATTCGCCAAATATGTGACGGGTAAAACTCCTGCCGAGGTAAATGCTATCGCTGTTAATGCCGAAGGAAAGCCAGCCCAGAATGATCTGACGGCTTCCGTGACGGTCTCCATTAGTGACATGAAAGCTGCACTTGCTAAAGCTGCAGGTAAGTAAGACTATCGGAAAGTATTTGCTATAGAATACGAATATATGTCGCAATAAACTCCATGGATCCACATAGTTTATTGCGGCATATTTTCATTTCTGAATAGGTACTTTATCTCAATATTCATAAGGAAACTGAGCGATGAGACGATGGACTATTGTTTTTCTTGCTGTTTTACTGCTTGTCCCCTTCGGATGTGTGCGGAAAAAAATGCGGTATCAAGCTGAGTTTTTATCTTTGTTTGATACCGTTACGACGATTGTGGGTTATTCCGAAAGCAAACAGGAGTTTACCGCCCTTGCCGAAGAGATTAAAGCCATGCTTACTGAATATCATCAGCTGTTTGACATTTACAATAACTATGAAGGTATACATAACCTTAAAACCATCAATGACAATGCCGGTAAAGCCCCGGTAAAGGTTGACGGGAAACTCCTGTCCATGCTCCGTTTCGCAAAAAAACAATATTATACAACGAACGGCCGGATGAACATTGCCTTCGGTTCGGTTCTGTCCATCTGGCATGATTATCGCGTCAGAGGAATCTCGGCTCCGGAGGAAGCGGAAGTGCCGCCGCTGGAATTGTTAAAACGTGCTGCGGAACATACCAACATTGACAATTTGCTGATTGACGAAAAGGCCTCAACGGTTTTTATCAATGATCCGGAAATGCGGTTGGATGTAGGAGCCATAGCCAAAGGCTACGCAGTGGAGCGCGTTGCAGAAATCCTTGAAAAGCGGGGGATATCTTCATTGATAATCAGCGTCGGAGGAAATGTCCGTACTATCGGCGGAAAGCCGGATAAGAAAGAGATAGTCCCTTGGAATATCGGGATCAAAAACCCGGATCAGGAGAGCCCTCATACCGAGTTGTGCAGCATAACTGTGAAAGACTGTTCTGTCGTGTCCAGCGGTTCCTATGAGCGGTATTATACGGTGGACGGGATCAGGTATCATCATATTATTGATCCAAGAACGCTTATGCCTGCTGTCTATGTTACGAATGTGACCATTGTATGCCGGGATTCGGGCCTGGCCGATGCGCTGTCCACAGCCGTCTTCAATATGCCCTACGAAGAAGGGAGGGCGTTCATTGAAAAGATGGATGGGGTAGAGGCTTTATGGGTGACGAAGGACGGAGAGATCCGATATACGGATGGGTTTGGGAAGCTTTTGAATGGAAAGATTAATAAATAATATTCAGTAAAAATGCAGCCTGGTGTGAGGTTGCATTTTTTTATGTGGCAGATTGAATTGCAAATGAAGTTTTTTTAATCTTTGGGATGACTTTTTTGTCAACAGGAGGCGCTGTTCGTCCTCCTACCTCCTGAATTAGGGGTGATACCGCACCTACTTGAAGAGCCTTTATCAATTATAGGTTACTCGTGAAAGCACCGAACGCCTATTACCAATTTTTACTAATAAGAAACGGCTCAAAAAGGGGCTCTTTGTATGCTATATCTTCTTCTATACCTATTCTTGGAATTTATTATTGGGTATATGCTTAAGCTATGTATTTTAGCCCACAGATTCCGGCGGCGGGTGACTTTTTGACCGCGCAAAAAATCACCAAAAACGCGCTGGAACCATATGGTTCCAGATCTCCTTTTAACCATCCAAGGTTCTTGTGGGTCTTCGCGATCCTAGCCTTTCTACTGTCAATTATGCTAAGGCTTTCGACGGCGACCGCAATTTTTCATCCTTGAAAAGATGCGTCGCAAGGCTCCATCCCTGGAGCCTTTGGATAGCGATAGATTCGGCTTTACAAGGAAAACTTGATATAAGAGTGGCGTGCCATTATGGCAGGCTTGCGGCTTTGATTTCGCTTGTCACGATACAAAACAATCCGAGGATAGAATACCCTCGGATGATATCAGCATTTAGGTTTCAAGAAATAGAAGGCAGTGTTATCGTTGTAAGCCAGATTAAATTCTATTAATCGAAATATCAATTTTAATATGTCGTCCTTTGGCCGGTTTTTTTGAGTTATTGGCAGATTTTCCGTCATACTGGTATAAATCCCACCGGTCCATTACTGCGCCGATCTTTTTTTCATAATAGTCTCCACCCAAATGGTTATATCCCAGGTTGGCGATATCCTTGCAGAATTGTTTGGAGGCTTTGGCATAGGGCCATCCGGCGGCGATGCGCTTTTGGTAATTGGCCTGTGCTGATTGATATTTTCGGTTGATGAAGCTCCCTAAATAGTTGATGGCTTCGGCCCGGGTGTCAAATTTTCGATACCAGTTGTCATAGCGGGCTTTTTCATCAAACACGAAGCGATCTTTTCCAAAACCGGCGATGATTCCGACCCGGCCGTTATTTTCATCAGGTTGGCCTTTGAGTTGCCATCCGTTACTTGGGTTTTGGGCCCAGATCTTGATTCCGAAAATATTATTAGCATAATAGGCAGAACGGGTAAAACCATAACCTCCTTCGACGCATGCCATGCCGATAATGGCGCTGGCAGGGATTCCATAGGTAGCGCTGGTTGCGATGGCTGCATCTTTAATACTGTCGATAAAGGCTACTTGTTCATCATAGGTCGGATGGCCAATGGCCGGATTGTAAGCATGACTGTTTCTTCCGTTTACTTTGTCCTCATAAGGAAGGGGTTGGAAGAGGGCGGCTTGGACGATTCCGGCGCCGGCGAAGAAGGCCAGCATGATCACTGTTATGCTCAATCGTGCAGTTCGTCGCTGCATAGTTAACCTCCCGGGAGATAGTGAAGTGAATATGTAAGATTTGAATATAACCCTCGGTATTTCCTTTGGAAATTAACCCTATCCAGCAGTTTCCGATGGCGGGAAACAGGGTGCTTTTTGGGATAGTTCATGACGGAGCAGGATTCAACTAGATAAATATAAACCCCACAGCAGTGGCTGTGGGGTGTTTTAAAAAGATAGATGGAGAAAAGTGTCAGATGCCGAGAAGATGGTAGATATTATTATAAATAATGAAGGTCGTTTTTCCGATCGGTAAAACATCAAAAATAATCAATCCAAATAATATCGTTGCCCCGATTTGAGTGAATTTATCGTAATATCTGTCATATTGATCGGGCAAAAGAGACAATATTGTAACCCAGATAACCAAAGATGCCAGAGACAGTTTTCCGGTTTGGGCCAATGTAAAGAACTAAACTACGAATCATAAAGAAATCCCGGTTCGTCCACTATAACGGATGGGAAGAACCGGGACTTTTATTTAGTTAATTATCTATCATTTGGCTTACTTTTTGAATTGCTTGTCTAACCAATCAAAGGCAGCATCCTGCATCTCGGCGTTGAAGGAATGGCCGTATTGAGGCCAAATTTTGGTTTCGAGTTTATCGGAGGCTTTATAGGCTGTCCAAACTTTCTTCATCTTGGTGAAAGCCTCGTTGACGGATTCCACCGGGAATAAGGTGTCTTTTTCACCGGCATAAACCAAGAGAGGTTTCGGCGCAGCCAGTGCAGCAACGTCCGGATAATCAAGATATCTAGCGATAAACGGGTGAAGCATGGCAAAAGCCGATTGGCCTTTTAATTGGTTGTTACCCGGCACCATCAAACCTTTCATGGTGGCCATCCAGCAGTCCGCTATTCCGGCGGTTACCGCATCCGAGAGGGCTGCGACTTGCCAAGCCCGGAAGGCACCCATCGAGAAACCGATAGCGGCTACCCGTTTTTTGTCGACTTCGGGCAGGCTGGCCAAAAATTCGGAAGCCCGGACGTCTTCCTGGGCAATAATACCTGCGAAGGAAGTGCCGAGATTAAAAAGATTGGATGCTAAGGCTTGTTGGGAGTCGGTGCGGAAACCGGGAACCGAACGGTGCCCCCAGCCAAGGGCGTCAAAAGACAGAACAACATAACCCCGTTTCGCCAATTCATCTCCTGGGAACCGGCCTGAGAAGTATTGTTGAGCCCAAATCTGGGAAGATTTCAGGCGGGCATCGTCACCCCAGGTTTGAACGAATTTTTCTTTTCCGATATCAAATTTGCTGCCGTGATCATGGAGGAAGAGAGCGGCAGGGAATGGGCCTTTCCCTTTGGGAACTAATAGGAGGGCCAATATCCGGCTTTCAGCACTGATATTGAATACGACTTTTTTAGCAACATAGGTGCCACGGTCGATTTCGTCAATGACTTTCGGATTAAAGGGGGTTTTATCGTCGTATTGGATGATAATCTCCTTGGCTTTGGCGAGGCCAGCTTTTCGCCAAGCCACTGGATCTTTGACGGAGTCATTCCATCCAAGGCTGAATGGCATCTTGGCTTTGAGGGCCTCGTAAAATACAGGTAAACTCCGGTCAGGTGCATTAATGGCCTGGGTTTGATATTCTGGAGATTCTGAAGCAATACCGGTTAAAAACATCGAAGTAAGCACCACCATTCCAACAATTATTAACCAAAAAAGGGGCCTGCGATTCATTTTTCTCCTCCTTTTGTTAAACTTGTAATCTAATTTTAACCTGAATGGTCAGGATTCTCAAGAGTGTCTCTGAAAAGGAGAAGAGTTAATGAGCCGGAATCATTTCATAAGTTCCGGTTTCTCCGGTAAATATGGCTACCGGCTGTTCGGGGTTAATTCGGAAAGATGTTATCAATCTACCGTTTTTCCATAGTTGCCATTGCCCCGGGTTTAAATCGGTGATCACGGTTTGACAGCCGTCTTCTTTTTTTGGAATTGTAAAAGAAAAGGGCTGGGCCGAGGGTTTGCCTGTTTGGTTGAAAAAGGCAAGACGGTTACCGATGAGAACGCCGATCATGTCACCGTTTTCGATCATGGAAACGGGCAATCCCTCCTTTATGTCCGCATCCTGGACTTGCAAGACATTGAGAAAGAGAGTCGTAGGGCTTGGTTGCTTCGGAGTGATCTCGATCCGCCAGGCTCCCGATTCGTCAGTCGTGGAGCGCGGATTAGGATGGTTTGGAAAGTTGATGCCGTTCACCGTAAACTCTTTTCCCGGGCCGCCGATTTTAGAGATGTTGAGATCATCTTCTTTCGGCAGCAACGTGGTTGTGATTAATTGGCCATGATACCCTTTATCGATGCGCCGGATGGTGGTTATATTCCCGTTTGTTTCCGGTTCTTCAATGCTATGAAGGAGCCAGGTTCGTTTGAAGGACGGATCGGCGACTGTCACCCGGTCCAGGACGATAAGGGCAGCCGGATGTTGATCGTTTTTAAGATTCCAAAATAGAAAAGTCCGTTGATAATCCTGAACTTTGGCCGTATAGGCCCTGGTAAGGTCTCCTTTGAGGTAAGAGATATCCGGTTTATGGCGGTCAGGGCCAAAGTAATGGGACATCACGGAACCCACCTGATAATCTCGGGTTAGGAGTTCCTCCAGCTTTTTAGGTTCTATACCGTTGTTGGGAAAACGCTGGCCGCCGTCATTGACCAATCCGGTGCGGCTGCCGAAGCGAAATTGCTCGTTAGGATCATAGACTAACAAACAATTGTGGGCAATGGTTCGCTTGTAGTAATTGACATCATGGGGGGATCCGTACTCATAATCCCCTTGATAAATGCCGGAATCGATGGCCAAACCGCCCCGGTAATACAGTTGGAAATGGCCCGAGTCCACATGTTGATGGTTGTTAAACTGAAATACCCCCACTTTCATTTCGGCAACGACCGTGTTGGAGTCAATCCCGGTATCCCAACCGGTCCGGGCTACCATCGTCCCCATGGGATATCCGAAATACCGGGTGAGCGGCAGTTCCGAAACGGATTTCGTCGGCAGGTCCGGATCGATAAAAAGTAATTCAAAGATGGGATCGCCGGATATTTTGGTATATTGACGGCTTAATTCATCGGCAAGATAAGGATCTTGGTAATATGCTGCAGGCAATAAAAAAGCCATGGGCTCGGCCCAGTAGGTTGCGGCCCGGTTGGAATTGAAACAATCGCCGTTTCTGAGCATCTGGCCGTCCGGCCGGCGGATGTAAATCCAATAATACGGCAATTGGCCCTGATGAGCGGAGAATATTTGGGGATATCCCATCCGGCGGTAGATCCAGGCGGCCGTCATCTCCCATTGATAACGGTACATGCCATAGGAGTCACCTTGATGATGGAGATGGGATGGATAAAAGAAATTCCGGGCTGGGATAAATTCGGTAAAGAGTCGTTTCGCAACTTGATGATAGATGGTCGGATCCTCATCATAGACGGCAATTCCCATGCTTAACAGATCCCGAAACAATTGGGCTTCTCCGGCGTGGCCTGTGAGGGCGCTTTGTTTCACCGGCGGAAAACCGATCTCCATCGTTTGGGCCAGCCGGATGAAATGACGGATCAACGTCTTTTTTTCCTTTGGAGTCAATAACGGATAACACCAGTCATATACGATGGCTCCTCCGGTGATGGCACGCCCGATGTCGCGGGTAACATCTTTTTTAGTAAGAGGAAAAGAGACTTTATCGAAATATTCCAATGCCAATCCAATGGCTATTCGCCCCAGATCGGGGTTGTTGTAAACCAGGTATTTCAGGGCATAGGCTTCAAAAGCCAGACGTTTCTTCTCTAAGTTTGTATTATCTCCGGCATATTTTTGAACGGCAATGGTTTTCTCCCAAATGGGTTTGACGGAAGGATGGTGAATATTCCGGCGGAGTTCCTCAAGATCATGTTGGCGGAGGTATAACCGGGGATGTTCGGACGGGGGCAGTGGAATGGCGCCGGTAGTTTGCAATGGAGCACTCTTTGCAGCAGATATTGCTGGAGGTGCCATGTAAATAGCAAAAGCGAGCAAAAAGACAAGTCCTAAAAGCATCGAAGATCGGCGAATGTTTATGAAAAGTATGTTCATGGGTTCCCTCCAAAAAGCAGGAATGATAAATCAAAGGATACTTTTTAAGCGACAGTATCATTTGTTCTTTCAGTTGGCTTTGTGTCCAAAATTCTTTCAATCTTCACAAATACCTGCTGTTTTTGGAAATTTCCTTTTCATTCGAGTTTTAGCTGTTTCCCTTGTCCTGCTGAAATCATCGCATAGCTTCATCTTTTTTGTTAAATACTAATCCCGGTGATAAGAATGATGCGAAAACCGGGATTAGTATTTTTAATTATGGGATTACTTATTTTGCTGACAGGTATCTTATTCTTATATGCTGCTTCTCAACCTAAGGCTTCGACACGGGCAAAGCTCGTTTATGATAGAGGGGAAATCGAAGCAGGGAGGTGGAGTTGGGAATGAGCGTCGTAAAAGTCGTTGAGCTGGTGGCTGATTCTCCGGTAGGTTGGAAGGATGCCATCGATAAAGCTGTCAGTAAAGCATCAGAGACCATCCATAATATTACCGGAGTCGAAATTAAAAATTTAACAGCAACCGTAGAAAACGGAAGAGTGGTAGAGTATAAAGCCGATCTTCATTTAGCATTTCGGATTGATGATTGATGCAGTTGAAAATAAATAAGATTGTGCGAAATAGAGCATTTAAAGCTCTATTTTTTTTATGGAAGCAGGGGATAACCGGGGAATTGTGGAATAGATCAAATGAGGTGAGTTCAATTATTAAACGGATTACGATCGATCAGGCACTAAAAGCGAAGCGGCTGCGGGGGGAGATGGAACGGATTGGGGTCGATCCCCGCGGCATAGAAATTATGGAAGATAAGTTCGAACATTTTGTGGTGAAACTTTACGGACTGACATTCCGGCAGGCTGCCATCATCAAACAAGAGATGCTGGCCCGGGGAGCTGATGCGGCGGTTTCCTGGCAAGTGTGCAGTTGGGCTCAATCCAATAGTGAAGAGGAATATGAAGTGATGCTCGGGGGTACTCTCCGTCAACTTCGCCAATTGGTCACGAAATTAAAGCAACAGCCATTTAAACTGGCTGAGGTGGCTCAGAGGCTTGAAGAGGCCCTTGGAAATTACCGAAATAATCAACCGAAATTGACCATCGGTGATGCCTATTACGACCTTTCGGAACGGACTCTGATTATGGGTATCATCAATTTGACACCGGACTCCTTTTCCAAGGATGGGTTACATGGCGGCCAACATGCAGTCGATGCAGCTATAGAGCAGGCACAACGGATGATTGAGGCTGGTGCGGATATTCTAGATATTGGGGCGGAATCAACTCGGCCCGGTGGAACTGCGGTGTCGGAAGAAGAAGAGGCAGCTCGTTTGTTTCCTGTGCTTAAAGAGTTGGTTCGGGCGGTGAAGGTTCCTATCTCCATCGATACATATAAACCGGCTATTGCGGAAAAAGCCTTGGAGATCGGGGCTACGATCATCAATGATATTTGGGGGCTACGCTCTCCTTATGATCCGGAACACCGGATGGCGAAAGTGGCCGGAGAGGCTAAAGCAACTGTAGTATTGATGCATAATCAATCTCAGCCGGAATACAAATGGTTAATGTCTGAGGTGATCGACTCCATAAGCGAGTCAATAGAGATTGCTTTAAAACATGGAGTGGAACTGGAAAAGACGATTATCGATCCGGGCATTGGTTTTGCAAAAAATTATGAAGATAATCTAAAAATATTGCAAAATTTGAATGAGTTGAAAGTGTTAGGGCGTCCGATTCTACTGGGAACATCTAGAAAATCGGTGATCGGATTAACGTTAAATTTGCCGGTAGAAGAACGATTGGAAGGAACGATTGCCACCGTGGTATGGGGCGTTGCTCAAGGAGCCCGAATCATCCGGGTTCATGACGTCCAAGCGGTTTCCCGGGCAATTAAAATGTGCGATGCTATTAGAAAATATGAATAGAATATATATCGGATTAGGGTCGAATATCGGAGACAGCTTGGCCTATTTGGCTGATGCAGTCAAGCGGATGGAGGATTGTTTTCAGGCTCAGGCTGTGGCTTCTTCGGTTTATCGGAGTGAACCGGTTGAACTGTTGGAGCAACCTTGGTTTTACAATCAGGTGGTCCGTTTTGAAATTGACGGACTATGGAAGCCAACGAAAGTGTTGAAAGCTTTAAAAACCATCGAGGAGCAGATGGGACGGGAAAAAACGATCCGATATGGCCCGAGAGTGATCGATTTGGATTTATTACTCTTTAATAACTGGGTTTTTGAAACAGCTGGTTTGGTTGTACCTCATCTTAAATTGGAAGAGCGGTCTTTTGTTCTTTTACCGCTGGTCGAATTGGAGCCTGAAATTATCAATCCCCGTACCGGCAGGAAGCTAGCGGAGATTATCCGCGAACGTGCGGCGGAATTGAGCGCCTGTGAACGTATTTGAAGATAAGAAAACAGCGGGGATTGCTTTATGACCAAACTTGAGCGTTTAAAAAAGATCCTTTCGAGTATAGACGGTATTATAATCGGTTTTTCCGGTGGTGTGGACAGTAGCTTTTTATTGAAAGTTGCTCAGGAATGTTTGCCCCCTGAGAAGATTTTGGCGGTGACTGCCAGTTCTCCCATATTTCCAGGGCATGAGCTGAAGACGGCTCGGGCCTTTGCTGCGGATTTAGGCGTGCGTCACCGGGTGATAACGGCTGATCCCTTCGCAGTGCCGGAATTTGCCGCCAATGTTCCGGAGCGGTGTTATTATTGCAAACGGGCTTTGTTCACCAGGTTAAAAACGATGGCTGCAGAGGAACAACTGGAAGCCGTTGTCGACGGTACCAATTTCAGCGACCAAGGCGATTACCGTCCAGGTATGAAAGCCTGCCGAGAATTGGGAATTCGCAGTCCTTTGTTGGAGGCGGAATTGACCAAGGAAGAGATCCGAAGGTTATCGGCAGACTATCAATTGTCAACTTGGGATTTGCCTTCTTTTGCCTGTTTGGCCACTCGGTTTCCCTATGGAACCCCGATTACATTGGAAGGGGTACGCCGGGTAGAAGCGGGAGAAACTTTACTGCGACAATTGGGTTATAGACAATTTCGGCTTCGGGATCATGGAAGTATTGCCCGTATCGAGATTGAACCCCTTCAATTTGATAATCTTCTGCAACATCGAATTGCGATAATCCAGTTTTTTAAGGAACTTGGTTATGTTTATGTTTGCATGGATATGGAAGGCTACCGTTCCGGCAGTTTAAATCGGATGGTTGAAAGCAGGAACTAAACAGTTTTCGCTGTGAACAGAGGACGTCCGAAGGCATAGGATTGCTGATGGTTCAACGTTGACTGTAAAGGATTCATTCGTTATAATCGAATTAGCAAATTATTGAAAATTAATCAAAAATAGGAGGGTAACCCTTTTTAATTTAGGTGACTTTGTGAAAAGACGAACAATCCTTGGAAGTTATTCGAGGATACGAAAGGGATGAATGTGTTGGAAAAAGTAAAAGTAACCGTTGACGGTATGACTGTGGAAGTCTTTGCCGGTACAACCATTTTAGATGCAGCGAAACAAGCTGGCATTGAAATTCCAACTCTTTGTTATCATCCGGATCTTAACACCAGAGCCATGTGCCGGCTTTGTTTGGTTGAAGTGGAAGGAGCCCGTACATTACAGGCTGCCTGTTCACAACCGGTAGCCAATGGTATGGTGATTAAAACGTCAACTCCTAAAGTGCGGGAGGCCCGCCGGGTCAATATGGAGTTGTTGTTGTCCAATCATCCTCAGGATTGTTTGAATTGTATTCGGAATCAACAATGTGATCTCCAGCGTCTTGCGGAAAAAATGGGAATTCGTTCCCAACGGTTTGAGATGACGAAAAAGTTCGATAAATCTCTCGATCGGTCGACGGTATCCCTCGTCCGTGATCATTCCAAATGTATCTTATGCCGTCGTTGTGTGGCAGTTTGCCATCAAGTCCAAGGAGTGGGGGCGATTTATCCGACACATCGGGGGATCGATACGCAGATCGCCCCGGCCGGCGATAGTGAACTCAGGGATGTCTCTTGCGTGCTTTGCGGCCAGTGCATTCAGGTTTGCCCGGTCGGTGCCCTATATGAAGTGGACGATACAGCTAAAGTTTGGGCTGCTTTGGCCAATCCGGATCTTCATGTGATCGTCCAGACGGCTCCGGCCGTTCGGGTGGCTATCGGTGAAGAAATGGGCCTGCCGGCAGGTAGCAAGGTTACAGGGAAAATGGTGGCTGCTTTACGCCGGTTGGGTTTTGCTAAAGTTTTTGATACGGATTTTGCTGCCGATTTAACCATTATCGAAGAAGGCAATGAATTGCTTTACCGTATGAAAAATCAGGGCGTCTTACCGATGATTACTTCCTGTAGCCCGGGTTGGATCAAATACTGTGAGCATTTTTATCCGGAGATGCTGGATCATCTGTCCACCTGCAAATCCCCGCAGCAAATGTTCGGTGCCCTTGCCAAATCATATTATGCCCAAAAAGAGGGCATTGACCCGGCAAAGGTTTTCGTGGTAGCGATTATGCCCTGTACTGCGAAGAAGTTTGAATGCCAACGCCCGGAATTACAACATCAAGGTTTGCCTGATGTGGATGTAGTGTTGACTACCCGGGAATTAGGACGGATGTTTCGTGAAGCCGGGATCGACTTTAATGCGCTATCCGATGAAGCTTTTGATGAACCTCTGGGGATATCGACCGGAGCAGGCGCTATTTTCGGAGCTACTGGCGGCGTGATGGAAGCGGCTCTGAGAACAGTGTACGAAGTGGTGACTTTGAAGGAACTTCCCAAGTTGGATTTTGAAGAAGTCCGGGGGATGGAGGGTATAAAAGAAGCAACAGTCGATTTGGATGGAATTAACATAAAAGTGGCAGTAGCTCACGGTTTGTCCAATGCCCGTCAGTTGATGGAAAAAGTAAAAGACGGCACAGCAAATTATCAATTTATCGAGATCATGTGCTGCCCTGGCGGATGTATCGGCGGGGGAGGCCAACCGTTCCCAACCAATACCCAAACTCGAACTGCCCGGATGAAAGCCATCTATGAAGAGGATCAAGGAATGCCGATTCGGAAGTCCCATCAAAATCCGGCAGTTAAACGTTTGTATGAGGAGTATTTGGGCGAACCTTTGGGCGATAAGTCCCATCATCTGCTCCATACCCATTATACATTGCGGAAGAAATACTAATTGTGGTTTGTTTGCCAGTTCGGAAAAATATTCTTCATATTTTCCCTTGACGTCCAGCAGTTTTGATGTTAAAATAGGTTTTGCCAACGGGGGAGTAGCTCAGATGGTTAGAGCGCTACGTTGACATCGTAGAGGCCAGCGGTTCGATTCCGTTCTTCCCCACCATATTATTTTAAGAGATTAAACGGGCTTATAGCCCGTTTTTTTATTGTTTGTGGTAAAGGAAAAAGCCGGATTTTGCGCCTTCCTTCCACAGTATACAAAAACTTTCCCGCACATATAATAGTCCTAAGAATGCGGGAGGTAACAATGTCAACTTATACAATCGGTACGTTTACGATTCCACCGGAGATCCGGGAGAATCT
>Ga0116169_1002547_pt1 | contig 13237 bp, 13 predicted proteins | sample AD_UKC130_MetaG_FD_89796 | JGI IMG/M metagenome (GOLD analysis project Ga0116169, IMG submission 89796) | Active sludge microbial communities of municipal wastewater-treating anaerobic digesters from Canada - AD_UKC130_MetaG | ecosystem: Engineered > Bioreactor > Anaerobic > Digestate | place...
CCAGCAGCTTTGATGCGGGTGCCGCGCGGCGCTTGCAGAACGTGCTGAAGGTGCTGATGAAGAAGTAGGTATACCCCCAGGGAGCAAGGGCACACCCCCAGGCTTCGCGGACTCCGTTTCCGCCAGTACATCAATAAAATCAAGGACTTACGAGACATTTGAAAATTTGTCCCACATAAAGTACCACAAAGAATAAAGCCGCAGATCCTCAGGGACTGCGGCTTTTTTGTGTCTGCGGCGGCAAGCACCGGTACAAGGCCACATCGAAATCCCCCAACGAAGACCAAGTAAGACCAACCTGGTTGGTGCGGCTGCACTGGTGGTGCTACGAACTCGTTTCGCGCCAAAACGACCTGAAGTAGCGTGTGGACTCACATCGACTGCGTACTTTGGACCCACATACGTTGCGTCTGTTTCTTCGCCTGAGCAAGTCTTGAGACAGGCTCAAGCTGTATTGACGCGCCGAGCCAGCGCAGGCTCTCGGTTGACTTCGCTCTATTTGTTGGGCAGAATAAATTCCCCGCAACAATTTCTGCGGTTCATTTTTACTTGCTGGCTTCGTGCCAGCCCGAGCGGAGTGTGGTTTTCTTCCGGCATCGGACAACATTGGCAGGCCAGCCCTGTCGCCTTCGCGAGCTAGCAGTCGCGGGGCCACTACTTTACCCAGCACTGGAAACGGTCCTGCGGCATAACACTGAAGGCTTCTGCCTAGCGCCTCACGCCCAAGAGCTCGTCTCTTGACGTGATTCAACTTTTGCAGCTCGTGCTGCGTGTCTCCCATATTTTTGTTTTGCGCGGCTGCCGCATGTGCGCAATCTTGTCGTCGACGACGCGAGACGCATGGGTGGCCGAGTCCTTTTTTTCGAGGTCATATGCCTGCTCTAAATTGTTCCGACCGGGTCGAAATCCCCGACCCGTTGACCCATCAAATTTCGCATCAGCGCCGCATCTTGCGTATGCGCCATGTCCTTTCTGTGCTGGGGGTGTGCCGTTCGACCGTGTACGGGTACATGACTCCCGACTCTAGCCAGTACCTCCCGGATTTTCCGCAACCGGTGCGCCTCGGCCTGGGCGAGCGTGCCGCGATAGGCTGGCATTCGGACGAGTTCGAGGACTGGGTTAAGTCTCGCCCCCGGGCGGTTCGTAAGCGCCGCTAACCACCTCTTTGACAAATAGCTACGCCCCCCGTTGCAGGGGTGTCGCGGAGCTCATCCCAAATTTCGGAGATTTGTTGTTTTGACCTTCTCACGGCGCGCGATTGGTGTCGGCCCTGCACCCACTCGCGACGCGATCGCGTCCACCCTTTGGGCGTGCGCGCCACTTGTTTTTTGTTCGTTCACGCGTTTTCGGCCAAGCAATTGGCGATAAGCGCAACCTTCAACCGTTGTGTGCCGACCCCAGTCGATGTGCTGGGCGGCACACGCAATACGCCGAGTTTTTTATGATTTATAGCTTCAATCCCTTCCCGCTCGAAAGCCTCCCGCAGGCGACGCGATTCGCGATCATCGAGGCGCAGTCGATGGTCCAATCGCCGCACGCCATGGTGTTTGGTGCGGCAATCGCCGCAGCATCGACGGCTCTGCAGGGTGCCATCGATGTTGAGCTGCCGACGGGTTCCATCGTTCCACCGAGCTTGATGGTGTTCGTGATCGCCAAATCGGGCGACCGGAAAACCACCACCGACAACGTATTCATGGCGCCGATCCATGCCATACAGCAGCGCCTCGAAGCCGAGCGCAGCGTGGCCCTGGACAAATACAAATCAGATCTGGCGATCTGGAAGCTCGAGCACAAGGTACTCGAAAACCAAATCAGCAAGCTCTTGTTGGAGGGCGATCCCTGCGAGCAACAAAAGCAGGCCCTGACAGCCCACTCGCGTGTGTGCCCTAAGCCGCCACGTACCCCCCACTTCCTCCACTCCGACACCACGATCGAAGCGCTGCTCCAAAATCTGTACGGTGTCTGGCCCCATGCCGCCCTGATGTCCAGCGAAGGCTCGTCGGTGGTCAATGGCCGTGCCATGCAACAGCTCGCACCTATAAATGAGCTCTGGGACGGCACCAAACTTATCCGTGTCGACCGCAAAGCAAGTGAGTCCTTTTCAATCCGGGATGGTCGTTTGACCGTTTCGGTGATGCTGCAGCGCAAGCCGTTCGAACAGTTTTTACGCCGTAACGAATCGGCAGCCTGGGAGACCGGGCTGCTGGCCCGTGCACTCATCGCCGAGCCCATGTCGAACCAAGGCACGCGCCAAGTCTACGAAGCTGATGCGTCAGCACCGGCGCCGGTGCATTTGCAACATTTTCTGCAGCGCACCTCTGAAGCTCTGGAAAAGTCCATCGAGGTTGGCATGGGCACCCGTACGCGCAAACTGCTTCGCTTCGACCCCGAGGCCAAGGTCGCGTGGCTCAACTACGCCGCTTGGCTAGAGCAGCAGCTTGGGCCGGTGGGACAGTATGCCGGCATCGGCGCTTTTGTTTCTAAGCTGCCCAACAACGTGGCCCGGCTTGCGGCGCTCATGCACTGCATGGAGTCCGACGGCGATGAGATCGGCTTGGCCGCCACCTTGGCAGCCATATCACTCGGGGAGTATTACACGGCGGAATACATGCGTCTTTTTGGTGTGAAGGACGCGCAGTCCGAGGCGCAAGAATTTGGGTATGAGCTCGAAAAATGGCTATGGGTCCAGTATGAAATGACCGGCCAGATTCAGTTCAAAATCACAAATCTTTACAGATATGCGCCCGGCAAGATCCGCAAGCGCGACCAGATGAATTTGGCCATCAATGTGCTGGAAATGGCCAAGAAGATTTTTGTGTTCCGCAATGGTAAGCCAGCCTTTATCGAGCTGAGTGTGGCCTACATCGCGCTGCGTCTGCAAGGTGGGGTCTAGGGCTACATGCGCGCTTTCACCGACAAAAAGAAGGCTGCTGTGCCTGCGGTTCTTGCTACTTTCGCAGAAAGCAGCGGCGTTTGACCGATTTTTGCTCGTAGTTGAGCCATGGTCACTTCAATGGTGCACCGTTCTCGCGTGGCGGGGGGCACCAAGCTGACCTGTCCGATAAGCATGGGCCCCGGATGCAAGTCCCAGCAGCCTTGAGCTCGAAATGTCCCCAAAAGTGCGGGCAACCCCCGCATTTTTTGGGCGTTTTGCTCTTGAAGCTGGTGGATTATATGTTATTCAAAATGGTTATCTATTGTTGCCTGTTAACTTCATCCATGCATATGCACCAAGATGGAGTGTTACCAAGCAACTAAAAAAGGATTGAAGAAATGTTAAGTCAAAAGAAATATGGTGTTGACACCACCGGTGCAGACATGAGGGTTTCTTATGCCCATTTGCACAAAATGCAGAAGGTCTTGGCCAAGGCTTATGCCAACCGCAAGGTGATGGATATCCAGCGTAATGTGTTGCCCAACCCTATGGCGCGCCGTATGGCCCGCCTGCTGGGCGGTTGCCTGGAAGGCAGGACCTTGCGGCAGTTGTACTGCCGTGTGAGTGCAATACCCGACCCGTACATCAGACACCTGGTCTGTGGTCTGGGGGCACTTTTGTCGATGGACCACATCGACGGTGATCAGGTCATGGGGCACCAGGAAGCCTTCAGCAACGCATGGTTGTTGCTGCGCCAACTCTCCACGCTGTGGGCTACCCCCTATGCTCGTACCACTATCGACTCGATCCGCCGGGGTCGTCAGCGGAGTCGTGATGCGCTTGTGTCGCGCATGCTCATGGCGCGGCGTGCGTTTCCGAAGCTGATGGTACTGCGTATCGACTTGGGGTACCGACGCGAGTATGCCGACAGCATGGCGCCGCAGGGACGTATGTTCAAGGACTGGGAGGTGCTGAAAGCATTCCTGAACTCAGCCTTCGCGTCCAGCTTTGTGGGGTATGCCGTCAAGGCCGAGTACGGCCTGAAGAAGGGGGTGCACATGCACCTGTTGTTGCTCTTTGATGGCAGCGTGGTCCGCCAGGATGTGACGATCGGGCGTTTGGTGGGCGAGCATTGGAACAACGTGGTCACCCAGGGTGCAGGCGTGTATTTCAATTGCAACACGCCGGCCTACAAGAACCGGTTTTCGTATTGCGGGGTAGGGGTCTTCAACCGCCTGGACGAGGGGTGTGTTGCAGGGTTTCAGAAGATCGCGGACTATATGGCAAAGGAAGACTTCCTGGTGCGGGTGGTTATGCCGGAACACAGTCGGTTTTTCCGATGCAATTTCCGCAACGTCACATTGTCAGGTGTCGACACGAGGCCGTTGGACTAGAAGCAGTCTGACCCGAAGCGGCAATCGACGGCCGTGGACAGGCTGGCGAAGCGCAGGCGCTCAGCTTGGAAGCTGAACCGGGAACGTGGGTACGCGATGCCTGCACTGGCTTCCGTCGAACAATCACTAAGGCACCGTTGCTCTACACCCTGGACGACGGAGCGGTCGATGCCCCGCGAATCCGGCGTTGCAGTGGGCCTGCATGACCCTGGTTCACTTAAGATATCAATGTAAAACACTTGAGGAAATGATATGAGTACTGCAGGCGAGGTCACGCTGAGGAGTCGGCTGCAGTCCATGCTCGAGCTTCAGGACGACATCAACGGCAAGATTCGCCCCGATTGGCGCGATGCGAACAACGCCTGGTTCCGGGCGATTTGGACGGAGTGCGCTGAGCTCGTGGACCACATCGGCTGGAAGTGGTGGAAGCATCAATCGCCAGACATTCCCCAGGTCCACTTGGAGCTGGTCGACATCTTCCACTTCGGGTTGAGCGAGCTTCTGCAGCAGCACGGGACGGCGGACGCCGCTGCAACGCAGCTCCTCGGTGCCTACGTCGGCTACGGAAAACGCAGCGGCGCTGGCGTTGACGACTCCTCGGCGCGTATCGCCCTTGTGGAGGCATTCGCGACGTCCGTCCTAACGACGAGGCGATTCGACCTGGCTGGGTTCTGCGAGCTCGCCAGTGCCGTCGGCCTGGAAGAGCAAACGCTCTACGAGATGTACGTTGGGAAAAACGTGCTTAACGGGTTCCGGCAGGATCATGGCTACAAGGCGGGCACGTACATCAAGACCTGGGACGGCCGCGAGGACAACGTTTGGCTGGTGGAGTTAGCAGCGGGTCTGGACAAGAACCCGGCCACCTTCGCGTCCGAGCTCTACGGCCAGCTGTCGAAGAAATATGCCGAGGTAGCGGGTGGCTGTTGAGCTGCCACCTACGGTTGCCGAGAACTGGAAGTTCTTCGTCAACGCGCAGCTGTGGCCGCGTGCTGCCCGGTTTGACCCCAAGGGCTGGCTCGAGAACTTCGATGCCGCCGACCAGAAATACGCCCTCCGCTTGCTGGAGGGCTTCACCTACTTCGCGGATGAGCTGGTTGGGGCATTGTTTCAGGGTGCCTTCCAGAACCTCTCGCAGCTCGTGGTCCAGAACAAGGACAACTACTTCTCCGCCAGTACTCAGTGGACTCAGTTTCTAGAGTCGGCCATCGTTGTGCGCGTCGAGGGCCACCACAGCAGCGATGCTGACAGCGGCTTTATCTTCACGCGGCTGGCCAGGGACCGCCTTGGCGTCCAGGAAAAACAGCTTCTCGCGCCGACCAAGGCACTTGAACAGCTCAAGGCAACGCCTCGGGGCAACGTCATTTTTGTCGACGATTTCGTCGGCTCGGGCGAGCAGTTCGAGAACACGTGGACTAAGATTCACCAGCTATCTGACCTTGGGTCGGCGTCGTTCAAGTCCCTGGTCGCCACCATCGGTGTGGGTGCAGTCGGCTTCTATTACTGCCCGCTGATTTGCACTGAGGTCGGCCGCAACTTCATTGCGGCAAAGTGCCCGCTGGTGAAGGTTGTTCCAGCGCACATCCTGCCCGATACATACAGTGCCTTGTCCGCCAGTTCGGTGATTTGGCGAGACGACATGAAGGTAGTCGGACCGCAGTTCATCGAGCGTGCCAGCGCGAAGGCCGGCATCCCTTTCCGGGACGGTCAGGAAGGGTGCTGGATGGGCTACCGGAAGCTTGGCCTGGCGCTTGCCTTCGCCCACGGATGGCCAGACGCAGTGCTCCCCATCTTCACGCACCAAGGGAACGGTTGGAAGCCGCTCCTCAAGAGATAACTATGACGAGTCAGAACGGGTCCATCGACAAGCTGAGCACGGTGCTCGGCCTATACAAGGCTGAATGGCTCCGCGAGCAACTGTTCGACTTGTTCACTGTGCCGGGGTACTTCGACGAGTTGAAGATGAACCGACCGTGCGTCCTCATCGGGGGGCGCGGCACGGGGAAGACGACGGTGTTGCAGGGCCTGTCCTATCAGGGTCAATTCGCCTTCGCCAAGTCGGACAAAAACGTCATCGACGCCTGGCAGTTTTTCGGCCTGTACCTGCGCGTCAACACCAACCGTGTGACCGCTTTCCGAGGGCCGGAACTGAGCGAAGAACGGTGGCGTGCCTGCTTTGCCCACTACCTGAACCTGATGTTCTGCACGCAGCTCTTGGAGTTTGCGTGCTGGTATGAGCTTCAGACCGGGCGCGAGCTGTCGCTTGCTCCGAACGAGCTGGCGATGTTCCGCGCGACCCTGGGCCTCAAGTCCGAGGGGCGGCTGGCTGACTTGGCCCAGGAAGTCCGGCTTCAGGTGCTGGTGTTCGAAGCATCCATTAACAGCATCGTGGACACGCCGCCGACTTTCCTGTCTATGCAGGGAGCACCGGTGGACGCGCTTGCGTCCGCGCTGCTCGGCACGAAGGAGCTGGCGGGCAAGCAGTTCTTCTTCCTCATCGACGAGTTCGAGAACTTTGAGGACTATCAACAGCGCATCCTGAACACCATCATCAAGCACGCGCCGAGCGCCTACACCTTCAAGGTGGGCGTCAGGGAGCTGGGATGGCGGGAGCGGTCCACGTTGAATGAAAACGAGCAGTTGACGTCGCCAGCTGACTACGCGCGGATTTCCATCTCGGAGAGGCTGACGGACTCCCGGTTCAAGACCTTCGCCGAGAACGTGTTGTCCGTTCGCTATCAGGGTACGGTGGAGGGGTCGGCCGTGGCCGCCGATTTCCCGTCGCTGTTCCCAAAGCTCGAAGACCTGGACGAGGCTGCGCGCCTGATTGACAAGAGTCAAGAGGCGAAAGTCCGCAAGGCCATTGAAGAGGCCAGCTCGCCGGCGCAGCTGGAAGCCGCAAAGGCACTTCCTATCGGTGTGCAGTACTTCTTGGACTATTGGGCGAGCTCGCACAAGGACACGACCACGCTTTCCGCCGAGATTGATGGCTGGCTCAAGGACACGGCGCCCAGCAAGGACCGCTTCAACAACCACTTTCATGCGTCACTGTTCGCCATTCGCAACGGCAAGCGGGGCATCCGGAAGTACTACAGCGGCTGGGACGTCTACCTGGCGCTCTGTGAAGGCAACATCCGCTACCTTCTTGAGCTGGTGCACTCAGCACTTCTCCTTCACGACGAAGAAGGCGGTGAACCGCTCTCGCCCATCAGCGCCGAAGTTCAGACCCAAGCTGCGCAGGCAGTCGGGCGGAAGAATCTTTCCGAGCTGGAAGGTCTCAGCGTCGACGGCGCGAGATTGACGAAACTACTTTTAAGCCTTGGCCGAGTCTTTGGCGTTCTTGCTGCGTCGCCGGCTGGACACACGCCGGAGGCGAACCAGTTCCACCTCCGCGAGGAGCAGGAGTCCGACAGTGATGGGAAGGCCATGGACCTGCTCAAGCACTCGGTGATGCATTTGGCGTTGGTTAGGTATGCCGGCAGCAAGTTGCTCGACGAGCGGGATACCAAGGCTTACGATTACATGATTCACCCCATATTTGCGCCCTTCTTTGTCTTTAGCCACAGGAAGAAGCGAAAGATTCTGCTGTCGACGGCGAACCTGCTGAGCCTGGTGGATAAGCCGAGAGAGGGCATCGAAGCCGTCTTGAAGCTCAACCACAGAGAGTCCGAAGCGGACCTTCCTGACCAGATGCAGTTGTTCGGCGACTTCTATGCGTGAGTTGAAGCGCGAGCCGATTCTGACTGACACCTTCGAGTCAGCTAGTCTCTTTACGCCCGTGCCTGGGAGCGCGTACATATATCGCGTCGGCAATGAAGACCGCAGCGGTCACACCGGTCAGTGGGGACAGAGTTGCACGGACGTTCAGCTCATCGAGGTCACTACTGAATCCGTCTCTGGTTTCCAGGTGTCCGGCGTCGAGGAGGAATTCTTCCTGCGGAGCGCCGCATCGCTTTCGGGGCTGCTTGCTCCATTGGGAACAGGTCGAGTCCTGTACGTCGACATCACCGGCCTGAGCCATCCAACATGGGCTGCGCTCATCCGGGCGGCCATCGCCGCGAGGATGGAAGTGCGTGCCGTGTACGTGGAGCCGTATCGGTACAAGCGAAGCCCGGCACCGCTTGAGGGCCAAATCTACGACCTCAGCGCACGCATCGCTGGCATCGCGCCCATGCCGGGCTTCGCAACGATTTCCACGACGGAAGAATCAGTCTTCGTGCCGCTGCTGGGGTTCGAGGGGGCAAGGTTTCGCCATGTCATCGAGCAGGTGCAGCCAAGCCACGAGCGGATAGTTCCGGTGGTGGGCATCCCGGGCTTCAAGCCCTGGTACGTCTTCGAGACTTATATGGGGAATAGGGCTGCACTGGAGGAGACGAGCGCCTGGCACCACATTGAGTTCGTGCCGGCAAACTGCCCCTTCAGCTGCTTCTACCTTCTGCAGGAATTGGCTCGGCGCCATCCCAACTCCACGTTGAAGGTCGCCATGATTGGCACGAAGCCGCACGCACTGGGCGCGGTGATGTTCGCATTGACGTCGCCGAGCCGCATTGAGCTCATCTATGACAACCCGATTCGCAAGGATGGCCGCACCGACGGCCTGGATAGGCTCTTGGTCTATCACGTTGGCGCCATCACCGCAGGTGCAGGCGGCAGCTCGATGACGACAGGAGCGGGGCGGCGCTGATGGACCGTTTCTACACATCGCCCGAGCTTGCCGACGCGCTGGTGGGCCTCGCTACGCCGCGTCGCCGCACGCTCTCGATTGCCGACTTTGCATGTGGCGAGGGAAGCCTCCTGCTCGCGGCCGAGCGTCGCTGGCCGGCGGCTTCGATGATTGCCAACGACGTGTCTGCCGCCTCGGTGGCCAGTCTTCGAAAAAGCCGACCAAATTGGCGGGCTGCTTGTTCGGACTTCCTGAACCCGCGCTCTGTGAGGTCATCGTCGCTGCGGAACCACCTCGCATGCGTCGACCTGATCCTGCTGAACCCTCCGTTCTCGCGCAGGAACCGACAGACGTTCGAAGTTGCGGTTGGAAATGAGGTGTTTCACGCCAGCATCGCGATGGCGTTTGTCGTCAACAGCATTCCGTTCTTGAGGCCAGATGGAACCATCTTGGCGGTCCTGCCGGATGGATGCCTGGTTAGCAAGCATGACGAGCCCGTTTGGCGTGCGCTGCGCGAGCAGTTCAACGTTGAGGTCATCCGCGACAACGCGAGGTCTGCGTTTCAGGGCGTCAGGGCGCGAACCTGCCTGGTTCGCATGACGAAGGTAAGCGTCCGCATCTCGGTCGCCGAGCACGTTGCCGCCCCCTTCGCACTGACGATTTCGCGAGGCCGCGTCCAGATGCATTCTCGCACGGTGGTTCCAGTCAGGCAGGGCAGGCCGCTGGTGCATACAAACAACCTGCAGAACGGAACGGTGACGCACTCGGGTGAGCATGTGCAGGGCGGCGTCCTGACAGGGCCTGCGTTGCTGTTCCCTCGGGTTGGGCTCGTCACGCCTGGGAAGCTGTGTTTGCTCGGAGCGGGTCGACGGGTGACGCTGTCGGACTGCGTGCTTGGCGTGGTATGCGAGTCGGAGGCGGAGGTCGAGAAATTGAGGCGAATGGTGCTTGCTTCCTGGCCGACTTTTGCGTCTGCTTATCGGGGAACTGGGGCCCCGTACATCACAGTGGAGCGTGCCTCAGCGGTGCTGGCAGAGATTTTATTGACGACGCGTTCTGCACTGGCAGTGCTTCCAGGCGACGTCCTGGTTTAGGTGCAGCTTGCGGTTTGAAACGAGAACTCCCAATAGGCCGAGGACAGGTGACCATCCCTAGATTCTGATGCTGCGTATAGCTTCGACTGAGTCGGGGTTAGCCATCAATTCTCGAGGCGCTCCATTGCATCCTTCGCGACGGCAGTTGAACGCCCGATGCTGATACCGATTAGCTCTGCGTAGGCGATTCCTTCATGAGTTGCACTCAGCAATCGTGGAAGATCATTTGCCTTGATCTCAAGTGTCCTTGAGGCCCATTCGACGAAACTCGAAGGGTATCGGTTGCCATATACCTCTGACTCGGCAAGCACTGCGCAAGCTATACGCTGTAGGCCCGCGAATGCCTCAAGCGCAGAGTCTCGGTCTTGGATAAGACGCGGAGCGGCCACCCTATCCCAAGCGTGACGCTCCTGCAGAGCACTCGGCATTGTGTCAAGACCCTTTTGATACTCGTAGTAGCTCTTGAGCGCGGGCGCTGCCGGAAGCAGTTTGAAAAAGTAGTAATCCAAGATTGGAGCACTGTGCTGCGATGCTGTTTGCGCTGCAGCCATGTCCAACTGGGCATTACGCAGTTTCTTGGCATCGGCGTCCGTGTCGATTGCCGCCCAGAGCGCAAGGACGACGACTGCGAACTGAGCAGCATGATGAAATCGAATCGCATGAATGACGGGAGAAGCCAGGGGGGCTACCAATCGCTCCTTGTGTAGCGAGGCAATAAGGGCCACCAAGGCGATAGCTGCGACAAAGTATGGGAGCATTTGTTTGAATTACCCGGGATTGACAGAGCTGTTTGGTTTGAGTCAGGCCACCACCTTGGTGCTCTGACTGGCGAGACGTAGTTTGCCTCGGCCTGCCGGTGGTATGTAGCCGATGGGTTCGAGCAGGTGATGGTAGTGGTTGAGCCATAACACCCATTCTTGCGTTGCAAAATCACTGCCTCCTTGATCTTCCACGGCGCCCGGCGGCGAATCAACTCAGCCGTCATCTGAGCCTGTATATCGAAGGGCAGCTTACAGTCTGAAGTCGTCAGCCAAGCTAAGCTTGCGCCAGCGTCGCCAAGGCCTTGCGCTTACCCATTGTCAGCACCACCGCAATACGTTCCATCTGCGCAGCCCGAGGCTGCACCTGCCCTGACTCCCACTTGTACACAGACAGCGATGAAGCCCCGAGCAGCGTGGCCATGTCCTTCTGTGTCAGACCCAGCGAGGTACGTTTTTCCAAAAGCGCCTCTGCTTCAAAACCCGTCTGCCGTGGCTTTCTTACTGTCTTCGCCTCGGCAGGGGCCATGGGCACATCCACAGACTTAACCTCGCGCTGAGCCGTCTTGACCAAAGAGGTCAACGACTTCACCTCTCGTTTCAACGCCGCGATCTCTGAGCGGTGGTTGGTCAGTGCTTTGCGCAAGCCCTGCAACTCCGGCTTGAGCTCCTTGCGGGCCATCCGCACCACCTCGGCCCTGAACGCATTCGAGAAATTATTCATGGGCCGATAGTACGAGAAGTACGAGAATCCGGTAAAGCTGTCCCGCGCCCAGGCAACCATCCACACCACTGATCAAGTCCAGCTCCACCCCACAAAACAAAACCGCCAAAGGCTCCAGGCCAGTGGCGGTTCTATGTGGTCAGATGAGCCGGTCGATTATTTGCCGGCCTTCTCCGCCTTGCGCTTGGCCGCCTTGGGATCCACCACCGCCTTGAATTTGGCACCCGCAACAAAACGGGGCACTGTGGTCGCGGGAATTTTCAGCGCAGCGCCCGTCGAGGGATTTTTGCCGGTGCGCGCTGCACGCTTGGCCGACTTGAACGTCCCAAACCCCACCAACTGAACTGCATCGCCCTTCTTGACCGCGGTCTGGATCGTGTCGATCAAGGTATCCAGGACTGCATTGGCCGAGGTCTTGGAAATGTCATTCTTGGCAGCCAGGATGGCAACGAGTTCTGCGCGGTTCATGGTCGATTCATTCGAAAAAGTTGAAAGTGACGGGTTTATAGCCGAGTTGACGCGAGGATCGCCATCGCGTGATCGGCACTGCCATGCAAATCCTCCAAATCCTGGCATTCTTGGCATTGCTTGCCCGATGGGCGGGGTGCGATCGTGCAGATCCACCTCTGCACAAATCCGATCCCAATTTTTTTCAGACATATATCACCGTAGTGAGCACCCTCCCATAGGTTGCCTCCCCGGCTGATCCTTCCCCTCTCCCAGACCCGGTGGCCCCCAGCCCCCGGGTCTTATGCCGTCCTGATGCTTCTCCCACCAGGGTTGCGCATGCTTCCCGTGTGCCGCTGTGGGTCTTCCCCGACCCAGGCCCGCCCACACCCAGCCGGGTCCTTCCCTCCCTCTGTCTCTGCTTCTTCTCAAGGACCCCATGACCGATTCCTCATCTCTGCCCCGATGCCCCTCCTGCGGCTCCCCCAACACCTACCTGCGCCACGTCGGCCGCCAGACTGGCGCTGCCATCGGCACCGTCACAGGCGCTGCCAGCGGCGTAGCCGGTGTCCTGCAAGGCGCACGTACCGGTGCGGCTGCCGGCATCGTTGCCGGCCCAGCAGGCTCCGTCCTCGGCGGCCTGGCCGGTGCCGTCCTGGGCGGCCTGCTCGGCAGCGGCATCGGTTGCCAAATCGGCTCCCAGATCGGCCAACGCATCGACGACACCGTGCTCGACACCCATGCCTGCCAGGCCTGCGGCCGCACCTTCCGCCAGGACTGACACCCGCACCCGCTCTCGCACCCACCAGCTCCCCCTCAACCCCAGCCCGCCGCTCACCCCGGCGGGCTTTTTCTTTTGGAGATCTGCATGACTGCCTTGACCCCTAAAACCCGCGTCACCTGCATCGACGCCAGCCACCAGCCCCAGCTCCAGCAAGGCGCCCTTTACGAAATCGTCGCCGACATCCAGTGCGCCCGCACCACCCGCACAGAAACCGCCAGCGGCTACGTCGTGCGCGGTGCCCTGCACACCAACGCCTTGCCCTGCGTGTTCCGCCGCTCCCGCTTCAGCCCGGCCCCCGCCACCCAACCTACCGAGGAGTAATCCATGACCGATACCCCATCGTCCACCCATACCGCCGGTACCAGCCGCACCACCCTGGCCACCGTGCAGCACCTCTGGTACCCCCAGCTCCAGACCCTGGTCTCCGGCCCCTTTGGAGACCCCACCGAATACAAGCTGCGCACCCCCAACAACCCGCAAGAGAAACCCTGCTTCGCCCAC
>Ga0116169_1002550_pt1 | contig 13222 bp, 14 predicted proteins | sample AD_UKC130_MetaG_FD_89796 | JGI IMG/M metagenome (GOLD analysis project Ga0116169, IMG submission 89796) | Active sludge microbial communities of municipal wastewater-treating anaerobic digesters from Canada - AD_UKC130_MetaG | ecosystem: Engineered > Bioreactor > Anaerobic > Digestate | place...
AGCATCGGCCGCCGAAGCGATCTTCAGAGACTGCCAGATACCGATCCAGACGGCGTCGATGATCGCCACGTCGAGCGCTTCGTGTTCGAAGTAGGGCAGGAACTCGACCAGACCGGTCAGCGACTCGCATCCTGAGATGGTGAACGGACTGGCCGCCCGGATCGCCGCCAGGGCCTTCGCATGGGGCGTATCGATCTCGACCCAGTACAGGCCCAGATCGGAGAGCCCCCGCAGCAACGCGAGGTAGCCCTCGGTGCGGGCGTTGAAGTTCAGGTCGAGCAGGATGTCCATCTGCGGGCCCGCGCCCTCGCGCAACGCCCGCAAGTAGGCGCGCTGGCCTTCGATGACCTCGCGGCTCGGTGTGCGCTCGATGTCGCCGGCCCGGCCGAATCCCGGGGCCCAGCCGCGGATGCCGTCGGGCGTCTCGCGGAACACGTTGGTCTTGAGCGCCGTGAAGCCGCGCTCGCGGACCTCGGCGCCGAACGTTCGGACGTCGTCGAGCGTTCGGATCGCCGGCGGGTAATGTTCGGGCCGCGAGATTCGCCAGGAGCCCGCGTGCGACCAGTAGACGCGGATACGGTCGCGAACCTTGCCACCCAGCAGCACATGGCAGGGCACGCCCAGCGCCTTGGCCTTGGCGTCGAGCACCGCGTTTTCGATCGCGCCGATCGCGCGAGCCAGCACGCCCACCAGTGACTGCCGGACGAGCGCCGCCAGCCTGGCGTACAGCCGCTCGTTGAGCAGCACGTCTTCGCCGACCACGTGGTGGCTCATCTTCTCGATGGCTGCGGTGACTCCCACGCCCTCGTAGCCCTCGTCGTATTCACTCCAGCCGACGATGCCGGTCTCGGTGGTGATCTTGACGAAATGGTAGTTGCGCCAGCCGGCCCGGCAGGCGAGGGTTTCGAGGCGGGTGATCTTCACGGTTCGGTCCTTGCTGCGAGTGCCGGCAACGCAGGAAGCAATGCGGCGCCTGAGATTGTCCGGGTAGCCAGCGGAAACACCGCCACACATTGAAGCACGAAGAAGATCGCCGAGGCGCACCAGAACGGACAAAACGTTGCACGGTTTCGGGCGCCGGACGCGCACCACGGTGGCGCAAAATTCCTGGAAGCGGGGGAATCAGCCGTGCCGGGAGCGCGGCAACACTGGCATACATCTTGCGGTATCCAATCTTGTATACCAGAAGAGGCCCCGATGGAAACCGTTGCACGTCAGAACTTCGATGCCGGCAAACGGCCCGCGATCACCATCCGCGGGCTGATGAAGACCTTCGCCGGTTCGCCTCTTTACAACGGCCTGGACCTGGACATCCCGAAGGGACGGTTCATCTCGGTGTTCGGCCCGAACGGCTGCGGCAAGTCGACACTGATCAACCTCATCTCGGGCCTGATTCCCACCGACGGAGGCGAAATCCTGTTCGATGGCCGCGGCGTCGCCGACGTCACCATCGGCTACGTCTTTCAGAACTACCGCGACGCGCTGTTTCCGTGGATGAGCGCGCGCGACAACATCGACTATCCGCTGAAGGTCCGCGGCTGGGATGCCGCCCGGCGCCAGCGGCGGGTCGACGAGCTGATCGCGCAGTTCGAGGTTGGATTCGACCTGAAGCGGCGCCCGTTCGAGCTCTCGGGCGGCCAGCAGCAGCTGGTCTCGATCCTGCGGGCCCTCGCGCCCGAGCCCGAGGTCATGTTCCTGGACGAACCCTTCTCGGCACTGGATTACGAGATGACCCTGTTCATCCGCGAAAAGCTCCAGACCGTCTTCGAGCAGACGGGCGTGACCATGCTGCTGGTCTCCCACGACCTCGAGGAAGCGGTGTATCTCGCCGATCATGTGCTGCTGCTGACCAAGCGCCCCACCCAGGTGGCCGACATCATCGATTTCGCGGCCCCGCGCCCGCGCAACGACGCCACCCTGTCGGCGCCCGATTTCGTCGCGACCAAGGCGCGCAGCCTGGCGATCTTCCAGCGCGAGGTGCGCCGATGAGCCGGCTGGCGTCATGGGCCCAGGCCGGGCTGCGGCAACCGTTCTGGGTCGGCCCGCTGCTGATCTTCGCGGTGTGGTGGCTGGCGGCGGCCGGGCAGTGGATCAGTCCCAAGCTGCTCCCCGATCCGGTCTCGACTCTGGCCGCCCTGTGGACATCGGTCACCGACGGTTCGCTGGCCGGCGATTTCGCGGGCACGCTGGGTCGCACGCTGGCCGCCTTCGCGGTGGCGGCGGTGCTCGGCGTTCCGACAGGCGTCGTGCTGGGCTCGGACACGCGCATCTACCGGTCGCTGGAATTCGCGATCGATTTCTTCCGCTCGACGCCCGCCACCGCGATGTTCCCGCTGTTCCTGCTGATCTTCGGCATCGGCGAGGAATCCAAGGTCGGGGTGGCGGCCTTCTCGGCCTGGCTGGTGATCGTCTTCAACGTCGCCTACGGCGTGATGAATGCCCGCCCGACCCGCATTCTCGCGGCCCGCGTGATGGGCGCATCGCGGGCCCGGATCTTTCGCGACGTGATGTTCTTCGAATCGCTGCCGCAGACCTGCGTCGGGCTGCGGCTGGGTGTCTCCTACGCGCTGGTGGTGATCATCGTGGCCGAGATGTTCATCGGCTCAGCCAACGGCATGGGCCGACGGATCATCGATGCCCAGCAGATCTTCGACTTGCGCCAGATGTACGCCTCGATCATCGCCACCGGCTGCCTCGGCTACGGGCTGAACCTGCTGTTCCTGTCGATCGAGCGCCGGTTTCTGGACTGGTCGGGCCGATAGGGCCGACACGCCCAATCTGCCCGCCACCCTCTTCCCCGCGGACACCCCCCGCCTTCACGCTGGAGTTCTCGAATGACAATGCAACGTCGCCAGGCCATCAAGACCGGGGCCGCGCTGTCGGCCACGCTGGCCGCCCCCTGGGTACACGCCCAGAAGGCCGACAAGGTCAGGCTGTCGTGGCTGCCGATCATGCAGACCACCGCCCTGTATGTGGCGGTGCAGGACCGCCTGTTCGAGCGCGCCGGGATCGACGCCGAGCTGGTGCAGTTCCAGAACCCCAATCAGATCATCGACTCGCTGGTCGCCAACCAGGCCGACGCCGGCGCACCAGGCGCCGCCGCCGGCATCACCATGCTGGCCGAGTCGCGCTACCCGGGCAGCTTCAAGGTGTTCGGGCTGCAGGGCGGCGGCATCCGGGTCAACCGCATCAACGACGGCCTGATCGTGAAGAACGGGTCGCCGATCAAGACCTTCAAGGACCTGCGCGGACGATCGCTCGGTCATCTGCCCGGCATCCAGTGGCGCACCATCTCGCGCCACATGCTGCGCGTCAACGGCCTGGATCCCGACAAGGACGTGCGTCTGCAGGAAATCGCGGTCGGCCTGCAGGTGCCTTCGGTGGTGGCTGGCAGCATCGACGCCACGCTGTCGCTGGAGCCGGTGGGCTCGGTCGCGGTCGCTTCGGGCGAAGCCACCCGAGCGATCGTCAACCCCTGTGCATCGGTGATCGCCGACCCCTTCTACTCGGGCGTGTCGGTGCTGACCGCCCGCTTCATCAAGGAGCGCCCGCAGGTGGCCCGCAAACTGGTGCAGGTACTGGACCAGGCGACCCGCATCGCCAATGCCGAATTCAACCGCGTGCGGCCCTACTTCGCCAAGTACACCGCCATCCGGGGCGAGCAGGTCCGCGTGATCGCGCAGCCCTACCTGCGCGCCTGGAGCGAGCTCGACGACACCGATGTGCGCTCCTACCAGGCACTCGTGGACGTGTTCCACAAGGAAGGCGTTCTGAAGGACCGAATGGATGTGCGCACGGTGCTGCTGAAGCCATCGGATCTGGCCTGAACCTTCACGAGGAGCACACGACATGAGCGGCTATCACGACATCGGCGGCCACGCCGCCGGACCGGTCGGCAGGACCGAACTGCCCTTTCAGCACTGGGAAAAGCAATCCGAGGCCATCCGCAATCTGCTGGGCGACGGCTCGCGACGGATGGTCTCGCTCGACGAGATCCGCCTGGGCTTCGAGAGCTTCGGACTCGACAAGTACCAGGCCTTCTCGTTCTATCGGCGCCGGCTGGAAGCGATGATCGACACCCTCGAGAAGAAGGGCCTGATCACGCGCGCGGAATTCGAGCAGGAACTCGCCCGGGTTCAGCGCGAATGGTCCGATCCCTGCAGCAAAGTCTGATGGCGACGCCAGCCGTGGTCCACCCGGTCCGCTTCCAGGTCGGAGATCGTGTGACGGTGCTGGCCCTCGGCAAGCCCGGTCATGTGCGCACACCCGACTACATCCTCGGCAAGACCGGCGAGGTGATCGAATTCTGCGGCTGCTTCCTCAATCCGGAAGACCTGTCGGTTGGCCGCACCGCAGGTCCGACGGTGCCGCTGTACCGGGTGAAGTTCCGGATGGACGACTTGTGGCCGCCGCCCCAGCGCCACCCCGATGATGCGTTGTGCATCGAGATCTACGACCACTGGCTCGCGCCGGCGGCCGCATTGCAGGAGACCAGGCCTTGAACGCATCCGCACAGACCCCCGGGTCGCCCGACAACACGGGCCATGATCATGAGCACACCGCCGGCCACGACCACGACCACGACCACGACCACGACCACGAGCACGAGCACGAGCATGACTCGCTCGTGGTCGAAGACGAGCCCGGCAACCTGCTCGGCCAGCAGATGGTCACGGCGCTGCAAGCACTGCTGATCCGGCGGCGGATCCTGTCGGCCGGTGAGGTGGCCCTCGAGATTCAGAATCTGGAGGCACCGGGAACGCACCTGGGCGCGCGCATCGTCGCCCGCGCCTGGGTCGACCCGGCCTATCGGCAGCGGCTGCTGGAAAACGGCAAGAACGGCGCGGCCGAACTGAAGATCAAGGTCGGCGAGGCGCAACTGGTGGTGGTCGAGAACACGCCTGCCCTCCACAACGTCGTGGTGTGCACTCTGTGCTCCTGCTATCCGCGCTCGATCCTGGGCCAGCCGCCAGCCTGGTACATCAGCAAGGCCTACCGGGCCCGCACCGTGCGCGAACCGGCCAGCGTGCTGGCCGAATTCGGGCTGACGCTGCCGTCGACCACCGCGATTCACGTCCACGACAGCAATGCCGACATGCGCTTCCTGGTGCTGCCGCAGCGCCCCGAGGGCACCGCTCACCTGAGCGAAGACGAACTGGCCGGCCTGGTTACCCGCGACAGCATGATCGGCGTGGCGCAGGCCATTGCGCCTACGCCTCCCAATAAGGAAGCCCCATGATCCGAACCCCTGTCCCGTTCAAGGCCCCGGTCGCCGCCCTGCTGACGCTCGGCGCGGCGCCCGCGCTGGCCCATCACCCGATGGGCGGCGCCCTGCCCGCCACTGCCTGGCAGGGACTGGCCTCAGGGCTGGGACACCCGGTCATCGAGGTCGACCACCTGCTCTTTCTGCTCGGCGCGGCCGCGGTCGCCGCACTCACGCGCGCGGCGCCGGCACGGGCCGGGGCGGCGCTGATCCTGTACGCGCTGGCCGCCAGCCTGGGCACCCTCGCCCGGGTCGGCGAAATCAGTCTGCCGACAGGCGGGCCGGCGGTCGCCCTTTCGCTCCTGGCGGTCGCCATCTGTCTGTGGCTGCAACGCGGACCTTCAGGTATTGCCGGTGGTATGACTGCCGCCGCCGCGGGACTGATTCACGGTCACGCCTACGGCGAGGCGGTGATCGGGGCGCAGGTTGCACCGCTTGCCTGGTACCTGGCCGGGCTGGTGATCGTTCAGTCGGTCCTGATGATCGGCTGCTTTGCCGGCCTGCGCCGTCTGGGTGACTTCGCGGCCTCGCGGACCGTCACCGTGGCACGCAGCCTGGGCGCGGTGATCGGGGCAGCCGGACTGACGCTGCTGTGGGCCGGCGCCTGAGCGTTCCAAAGATTCATTCGTGCCGCAGCGCATCGATCGGGTCCATCCGTGCCGCGCGGCGCGCCGGGAAATAGCCGAACACCACTCCGATGAAGGCCGAGAACAGCAGCGCCAGCACATTGATCGACAGATCGAACACATAGGGCACGCCCATCAGGTCCGCCAGGCCATACGATGCGCCGGTAGCGATCAGGATGCCGATCACGCCACCCAGCCCTGACAGCACCACCGCCTCGATCAGGAACTGCAGCAGCACCTCGTTTTCGAGCGCACCGACGGCCAGTCGCAAGCCGATCTCGCGGGTGCGCTCGGTCACGCTGACCAGCATGATGTTCATGATCCCGATGCCCCCGACCAGCAGACTGACCGCGGCCACCGCGCCCAGCAGGCTGGTCAGCACGCCCATCGTGCTCGACAGCGTCTCGGCCAGCTGCTGGGTGTCAAAGATGTTGAAGTTGTCATCGTCACCGGGCGCCAGCTTGCGGCGTTCCCGCAGCAGCTCGCGCAGGCTGGCCTTCAGCGGGCCGCTGTCGGCATTCGCCTTCATCGACACCGAGATCATGCTCACACGCCGGCTGCCGGTCACCCGGCGCTGCAGCGTGCGCAGCGGCACCACCACCACATCGTCCTGATCGCCCATCCCGCCCTGCCCCTTGGCGGCGAGGATGCCCACGACGTCGCACGAGAACTGCTTGACCCGAAGCTGCTGGCCCAGTCCGGTCGTCCCGACCGCTCCGCCGAACACCTCGCGACGCACGGTCTCCCCGAGGATGCACACCGCGGCGCCGGCCTGCTGCTCGTCGTCCTCGAAGATCCGCCCGCTGGCCAGCCGCCAGTTGTTCGTGCCGAACCACTCGTTCGTGCTGCCGGTGACGCTGGTCGACCAGTGGCGGCCGTTGGCGACGACATTGACGCTGGCGCGGCCTTGCGGCGCCACGGCCTCGACGCCGCCGATCTGCGACGCGATCGCCTCCGCATCGCCCTCGGTGAACTGGGCGACGCCGCCTCCGCCACCGCCGCCGCCGGGTATCCGCTGGCCCGGCGTGACCATCAGCAGGTTCGCGCCCAGGCTGGTGATCTGCGATTCGATCGAGGCGGTCGCACCGTTGCCCAGGGTCACCATGGTGATCACCGCGCTCACGCCGATGACGATGCCGAGAACGGTCAGGAAGGAGCGCAGCAGGTTGCGCCGGATCGAGCGCAGGGCCAGCATGAAGACGCTGAACAGCATCGTCAGTCCTGCACGGCGGCCGGCTCGGCCGGTGCGCCGCTGACCGGATGGAGGTTGATCTCGTCACGGGCGATCAGGCCGTCGACGAACACGACCATGCGCCGCGCGTAGGCCGCCATGTCGGGCTCGTGCGTGACCATCAGCACGGTGATGCCACGGTCGCGGTTCAGCGCCATCAGCAGCCCCATGATCTCGTGGCTGCGGCGGGTGTCCAGGTTGCCCGTGGGCTCGTCGGCCAGCAGCACCGCAGGTTCCGTGACGATCGCCCGCGCGATCGCCACGCGCTGCTGCTGGCCGCCGGACAGTTCACCGGGCATGTGGTGCTCCCATCCGCCGAGGCCGACCGACTGCAGTGCGCGCGCCGCGGCGGCGCGACGCACCGCCGCGCTGTCGCCGCGGTACAGCAGCGGCAGTTCGACGTTCTCCTGCGCCGACGTGCGGGCCAGAAGATTGAAGCCCTGGAAGACGAAGCCCAGATAGCGCCGCCGCAGGCGGGCCCGCTGATCGCGCGAAAGCGCCTCGACCCGGGTGCCCTTGAACAGGTACTGCCCCGCGGTCGGCGTGTCGAGGCAGCCCAGGATGTTCATCGCCGTCGACTTGCCCGAGCCACTGGGTCCCATGATCGCGACGAATTCGCCGGCCTCGATGTCCAGGTCGATGCCCTTCAGCGCCATCAGCTCGGCTGCGCCGGTGCCGTAGCGCCGGGTGATGCCGCGCAGGCGGATGAGCGGCTCGGTCATCGCGTGGTCCTCACGGTGCAGCCCTCAAGGCGCGCCCGCGCTGCGCTGCTCGGTGATGACCTGCATCCCCTCCTGCAGATCGCCGCTGACGATTTCGGTGCGCTGGCCATCGGTGATTCCGGTGGTCACCGGCACCGCCACCGCGACGCCCTCGCGCAGCACCCATACCTGCCGGCCCCCGCCACCTCCCGACTGTCCTGTAGCCCCGCGTCGCCTGCCGCCGCCCGGAACGCGCGGAATCAGACTCGACGTGAAGTTCTTCTTCGCCGCCTGTGCGGCGCCCGGCGCGGCTGCGGTCGGCGTGAACCGCAGGGCGGTGTTGGGCACCACCAGCACATTGTCGCGACGCGTGGCAACGATCGTCGCGGTGGCCGTCATGCCCGGGCGCAGACTGAGGTCCGCGTTGTCGACATCGAGATGCGTCAGGTAGGTGACGACGTTGTCGGTGATCGTCGAGCCGAACCCGACACGCGTGATGCGGGCAGGGAACTTGCGGCTCAGGTAGGCGCTGACCGTGAAGGTCGCCTCCTGGCCGACCTTGACCGAGCTGACGTCGGCCTCATCGACATAGACCCACAGACGAAGCCGCGTCAGATCTTCGGCCACCGTGAACAGCGTCACCGCCTGCAGCGAGGCTGCGACCGCGTTGCCGGGATCGACATTGCGGGTCAGCACGACCCCATCGGCGGGCGCCCGGATCGAAGCTTTCGACAGGCTCGTCTCGTCGAGCGACAACGCCGCCTGGGCATCGGACACGCCGGCCCTGGCACTGGCTTCGTCCGCGAGTGCACGCGCGAGCGTTGCGCGTGCGCTGTCGAGCTCGGTTCGCGAGGGCACCTTGCCGCCGGACAGCCGCGCCACCTCCTCCAGCCGGTTCAGGGTGGCCGTCGCTTCCTTGACGGTGGCTGCCATCTGCGCAACCTTGGCATTGGCCGCGGTAAGCGCGGCCCGCGATCGAAGGATCTGATCGCGCAGCTTGGCCGTATCGAGCTCGACCATCACCTGGCCCTTGCGGATCCGGTCGTTGACGTCGACATGGACCGCACGCACCGTGCCTGACAGTTCGCTGCCGACATTGATCGTGCGGGTCGGCTGGATCGTTCCATTGGCCGTGACGGTCCGGGTGAGACTGGCACGCGTCACCGGCTGGGTGTTGTAGCGTGGGGTCGCGTTGTCGGCCTGCCGATCAAACCACCACCACGCGCCGGCGGCCAGGGCCAGCAAAAGCAGCAGCGCCAGCCACGGCGCGGGACGCCGATACCAAGCACGCGCCGGCGGCTCTGCCAGCAGTTCCGCCACCGAGCCGCCGGACGGCGCAGCGCTGGCCTCACGCTCGGGGCTGTTCACCGATTCGCCCCCGATCCATCGGCCAGTGCCGCCTGCGGCGACCAGCCGCCGCCCAGCGCCCGATACAGGCGGACCTGATCGGTGCTGACGGCCGCCCGCGCAAGGGCGACGTTGTCCTGCGTCGCCAGTCGGGCACGCTGGGTTTCGAGCACCACCTGAAAATCGACCAGGCCGCTGGCAAAGCGCTGTGCCGCGAGTTGCGCCGCCACGCTGGCCGATTCGGCCGCCTCGCGCAGTGAAGCCAGCCGCAGGCGGTCGTTGCGCAGTGCGGTCAGCGCGTCCTCGACTTCGCGCAGCGCCGTCAGTACCGTCTCCACATAGGCGACACGCGCCTGCTCGAACGCCGCCTGCTGGGCCCGGACCCGCGTCCTGGCCGCGCCGGCATCGAACAGCGGCACGGCCACGCTGGCGAACAGCGCGCTGACCACCGCCGCGCCGCTCGTCAGCGAGCCAAGGGTCGCGCCACCCAGCCCCAGCGTGCCACCCAGCGAGAAGCCGGGAAAGCGGGCGGCATTGGCCTGGGCCACACGAGCCCAGGCGGCGCTGACCTCCGCCTCGGCGGCGCGCACGTCGGGACGCAGCCGCAAGGTTTCAGCGGGCAAGGTGATGACCGGATCGGCGGTCGTCAGCGGCACCGGGCGGGTCGCGATCAGTTCATTCCGGATGGTCGTTGGCGCCTCGGGCGGCTGGCCGGTCAGCACCGACAGTGCATGCCGGGTCTGATCGATGCCTGTCTGCAGGGTCGGCAGCAGCGCACGCGTCTGCTCGGCCGATGCGCGCGCCTGTTCCACCTCGAGCGAGGTGACCAGTCCCGCCTGGAATCGCCAGCGCGTGATCTGCAGGATCTCGTCCTGTGCGGCAAGATTCTCGGCGGCGATCGCCAGGCGCGCCTGGCCGTTTCGCAGCTGGATGTAGCTCAGGCCCACCTCGGCGGCGATGGCCGCCTGCACGTCGGACAGCGCGGCATCGCGCGACAGAACCGTCGCGGCGCTCGCCTCGAGCGCACTGCGGTTCCCACCGAACACGTCCGGCGTCCAGTTCGCGCCCAGACCCGTCTCCAGCCGATTGCCGGTGCGGCTGCCGCCCGCCGTGCCATTGCGCACGGATGCCGACGCATTGAGCGTCGGCCACAGCGCCGCGGCTGCCACGTCGCGCAGCGCACGCGCCTGGGTCAACGCCCCCTGGGCACTGCGGACCCTCGTATTGGCGCTTTGCGACAGATCGACCAGCGTCCCGAGCAGCGGGTCGTCGAAGCGCTGCCACCACCGCGTCAGCGGCACAGCCGCATGCGTGAGGCTGCTGATGTCCTGACCCGACCATGCGGCGGGCACCGCGACCCGATCTTCCGATTTGAGTTCCGGGACCGGGGGCGCGACAGAACATCCTGCGACGACGCACAGCACCGCGCACGCTGCGATGGCTGCAGCGCTTCTATCGGTGATGGTGGGGTGACAACATGGCATCGTCCAGCGGCTCCGGAGGCGCGCGAAGACCGGCGATCAAAGCGCGCAGCCCAAGCTTGGCGTCTGCCGGCCGCAGCAGCCATCGGACGCCACGCTGTCTTCCCGTGAGCGCCCTCCTACCCGCGGGCTAGACCCGCAGCCGCGCCCTCAGATGCTCGATCTCGGACATCAGGTCGAGCACCAGGGCGACGGCCGGCGCACTGAGCGACAGATCGTCGATCAGACGCAGCGCCGTGCGCGCTCGCCCGAGGGCCGAACCGTCGAACACCCAGTCGGCCGGTCCGCTGCCTGCGGGGTCAAGCACACCCTCATCGACGAGCGCGAGCAGTTCCATGTCGGTTCCTCGACAGGCGCGACACAGTTCGTCCAGTGTGAAGGTGACCGATTCCTCGACGACAACACCGTCGACGATGATCTGACTCGATTGCATCGTGGACCTCCTCAAGGCTGCCGTGGATTGAACGCGGGGAATGCCTGCGCGTAGGCGGTATAGGCACTGTGCGCCGCCGGCGAGTCGGCTCGCGGAACAACGATCTGAAGCACCACATACAGATTGCCCGGCACCTTGCCGGGCAACCCCCGACCCTTCAGACGCAGCTTGCGCCCGGCGTTCGACCCGGCAGGTATCGTCAGCTCGACATCGCCCTCGGGCGTGGGCGCGGGAACCGTGGCGCCCAGCGCGGCCTCCCAGGGCGCAATCGCAAGATCGACCCAGATGTCGTCTCCTTCAATCCGAAATCGCTCATGCGGCCGAAAGCCGATCTCCAGATAAAGGTCGCCCGCCGCGCCATCGCCATGGCCCGGCTCCCCCATGCCGGCAAGCCGAAGGTGCTGACCGGGCCGGACCCCTTTCGGTATGTTGACCTCGACCTGGCGCTCCTGCATCACCACGCGGCCATCGGGCTCGATCGACGGATGACGCAGCGAGATCGTCTGCCGGGCGCCCCGGTAAGCGTCCTCCAGGGCAATATCGATCCGCGCATGATGATCGCCGCCGCGGGCGCCGGACTGATAGCCGCCGTGCGCGCCGGACGGACCCGCACCGGGCGGGGCGCGCCGACGCGGGCCGCGCTGCGCTCCCGCACCACGGCCGAACAGCGATTCGAAGAATGCGCTGAACTCCTCGGCATCCATGCCGTCGGCGCGCCCGCCGTGGTCGCTGAACTCGTAGCCCCAATCCGGAGGCGGCTCGAACGGACCACCGCGGGCCTGCGCGTTGGCGCGGCGCGTCATCAGATCGTCGTAGGCGGCGCGGCGCTCCGGGTCGCTCAGGGCCTCGTTCGCCTCGGCCACTTCCTTGAAGCGGGCCTCGGCATCGGGCTCCTTGCTGACGTCGGGATGGAACTTGCGGGCCAGCTTGCGATAGGCCCGCTTGATCTCGTCCTGGCTGGCGCTGCGCTCGACGCCCAGCGTTGCGTAGTAGTCCTTGAAGTCCATCGTCAGCGCTTGATGCGGCTGATCTTGGTGCCCTCGATGCTCAGGCTGGCCATCAGCCCCTGCTGATCGTTGATGAACGCGTAGGCGTCATCCTTCAGCGTGGTGGACGAGAAGTTCATGCCTGCTCCTTCGTTGACCACCACGATGCGCGGGCCGACACCGATCTCCCAGCCCTTCGAGGTCTCCAGATACCGGATCGCCTTGTCGCTCAGCAGAAAGAGGAAGTAGGCATACGACTCGGCCCCGGCCTGCCAGCCCCATGAAGCCGACACCGAGTTGTAGTAGCCGGCCACCTGATCGCCCTTCATCAGCACGCCTTCGCCGTAGCTGCCGCCAAAAACCAGGCCGGCCCTGACGACCTTCGGGAACACCAGGACAGCCCTGGCCTTCTTGGCGATTTCCTGGGCTACCGGGCGTCCCTTGTACAGCGTGGCGAGGGCCTGCGCGGCATCCTTGTTCAGATCCTCCGCGGTGGCGGCGACGGCCTGCCGCGAGATCAATGGAAACGTCAGCGCCGTGGCGGCCGCGGCCACGCCGATCTGAAACCTGCGACGGGATGAGTCCATGATTGATGTCCTTGCATGAGAAGAACCTTCGATGGCGCGTCCGTGCAAGGTCGCGCCGCTGCTTCGACTTCTGCGCTGCGCACCGGGACCTGTCTGTTCGTTGCCGCACCGATCCTCGCGAGGGCCCTGCCGGACGTCCGCTTCCCTGCTGCAATCAGCCGTATAGTTGTGCGCCGAACTCATCGGTCATACAGGGATTATTCATGCAGAACACAGCGCGTCAATGGGATGTCGTGGTCGTCGGCGCCGGCTTTGCCGGCATGTACCTGCTCCACAAGCTTCGTCCGCTCGGCTTCTCGGTCAAGGTCCTCGAAGCGGGCGCCGATGTCGGCGGCACCTGGTACTGGAACCGCTACCCCGGCGCCCGCGTGGACATCCAGAGCATCGAGTATTCGATGAGCTTCGACCCCCAGCTGGAACGCGACTGGAAGTGGAGCGAAAAATACGCGCCGCAGCCCGAGCTGCTGGCCTACGCCCGGCACATCGCCGACCGCTACGACCTGCGCCGCGACATCGCGTTCGACACCCGGGTCGAGTCCGCTGTATGGGACGACGCCACCGAACGCT
>Ga0116169_1002553_pt1 | contig 13213 bp, 10 predicted proteins | sample AD_UKC130_MetaG_FD_89796 | JGI IMG/M metagenome (GOLD analysis project Ga0116169, IMG submission 89796) | Active sludge microbial communities of municipal wastewater-treating anaerobic digesters from Canada - AD_UKC130_MetaG | ecosystem: Engineered > Bioreactor > Anaerobic > Digestate | place...
GTGACATTGAATACTCTTACTAAATCCGATACCTTTATTCCCCTTTCCTTTTCTAAAATCTCTAATATTCTTATTCTTCTCTCTTCTGATAACACCTTTTACCCTCCATTCCATATATATTCACTTTTTTTCAATTCATATTTTCATTTCTGAAGCTATAATATCATAAATTTTTATTCATTTCAAGAAAACGAATTCGTGAATAATAAAATAAATAGAAAAACGATTTAAAATATATATCTTTCAATAAAATACAGAATAAGCATAATTATCCAGAATAAGCCATAGTAGTCATATAAGCTAAATTAGCCTGCCTGGTATCTAACCTTGAATGTTGAACAACAATTTTTATATTACTCTCTACTTTTATAGCAAAAGGGACATCCCTTTCTAATTTAACTCCTAAGATTTCCTCTGCATAATCTAATCTTACATGCCAGGTTCTTTCTGCAGATACTTCAATTTCTTTAGATTCTATAAGATCTTTATCTTCAAAATAAAAAGTAAATTTAACCTTAGCAGGCTTTTTATTTAAATTCAAAATGCAAGTGGATTCATGACTGGGAAGATTTGAGTCTCCTATAGGAGGAAGATAAGCATCAGGAATTAGCCACACTAAACTACCAATCTCTCCTTCCATAACTATACCCCTCTTCTTTTTTTATTTTTGTTTTTACAATATTATTTGCTAAAAGTATCTCAAGATTTTTGGTAACATCAACCTTTATAAATAAAGCTTCTCTTCCATATTTTTTGTGATAGCATCTACCACTTCATTATTCTTTTCAAAACTTGATCTTCATATTCCCCTCTTTTAATGGATTTTAGAGTTAATTTAGCTATATTTTTTCCAACTTAAAGAAATACCAACCTGCTCCTAAAGTGAATGATACATAATTTTCTTTTTCTATAGCATCCCCACTTTTTTCATAAACAATCTTGTCATTTTCTTTAATAACAAATTTGTCAAAGATCTTTGGGATTCTAACTTCTCCCTCAGAATTTACAGGAATGAATATACTAAGTAAAAATGAATTTTCATTCTTCTCCCAACTAATTTCTACAGGTCCTTTTATAGTATTAACAGATGCCTTTACATACTTAAGGTCTCCTATAGGATGAGGTTCAAATAGAATCTTATTCCATCCAGCTTCTTTTGGTTTTATTCCTGCTAATACTCTGTAAAACCATGCATCTATACTCCCAAACATTATATGGTTATGAGAGTTCATTCCTGTTGAGGTAAGCTTTTCCCATCTTTCCCAAAGAGTAGTTGCACCTTCTTCTATCATATATCCAAAACCAGGATAGGTCTTTTGAGTAGCTACTTTATAGGCTAACTCACTATATCCATTATCAGTTAATACATCAAAAATATATTTTGTCCCCACTATACCTGTATCTAAATGAGAGTCATGAACTTTTACTATATCGCCAATAAGGGTATTTAAAACTTCTTTTTTCTTTTCTTCAGGTACCATATTTAAATATAAAGGAAGGATATTTATGGTCTGGCTTGTAAACATATCAAGGGATGACATAATTGTGAAATGCTGACGCATTATCTCTTTTACTTCCTCAGGATACTTTTCAATAGCTTTTTCTAAGGATTCCTGATCAAATTCATAAGGCGTACAAGAGTAGGCTTTTTCTTTTAAGAATTTTTTATTAAAAGCATCTTTTATTTTTTCAGCTAAATTATAGAAATATTCGTAATCTTCATTTTTATTTAATATCTTTGCTATTTTGGATAAAATTAGAGTATCATGATAAAAATACCATGTAGATACTAATTCTCCAGAAAAATCTTTAGGTCTTACTGTTCCTGGCTGACACCAATCTCCATATTTATAAAAGTTGAGAGTATAGTTTGGAGCAAGTTTAGATAAAAACATTAGATACTTTTTAAATCCCTCATAATGATCTTCTAAAATTGTTTCATCCCCATAGTGTTTATATAAATACCAAGCAATAGTTATATAAGCACTGCTCCAAGCAGGATCTCCAGGATATAAGCTCCAATAAGGCGGAATAACGTCTGAAAGGCTCCCATCTTCTTTTTGGGCATCTTTTATATCATTAAGATATTTTTTATAGAAACCTATCATATCAAAATTAAATACAGCTTCTTCTGCTGAAAGTTGGGCATCCCCCATCCATCCCATTCTTTCATCTCTTTGAGGACAGTCTGTAGGCACACTCATAAAATTACTTAATTGACCCCATATAATATTGTTATGTATCTTATTAATAAGCTCATTAGAAGAGATAAATTCACCTATAGGTTCTAATGCAGTATGCACTACTCTCCCTTCTATACTTTCTAAGGTTGGTACTCTCGGATATCCACTAACTTCTACATATCTAAAACCATGATAGGTAAATTTAGGTTCGTATATCTCTAAATTATCACCTTTAGTGATATAAACATCTGTTGCCAATGCAGTTCTATTAGTTGCAGTATTTAGAGTCCCATCATCATAAACTAATTCCGAATATCTTATCCTTATCTCTTTTCCTTCCCCAGGAGATTCTACATATAACTTTGCCCATCCTGTAAAATTTTGCCCAAAATCATAAACATATAATCCTTGCTTAGGGCTCCACATCTTAATAGGTTTTAGTGTTTGCACTATTTTTATTGGTGGATAAATCTCAGAATTAAGTTCTCCTAAAGGACCTTCTACTTCTACAGCTTCTTCCCAATTCTTATCGTTAAATTTTGGTAGATCCCAACCTGATATCTCTTTTCTTGCATCATATATCTCTCCATGATATAAGCTATTCATTGAAATAGGTCCATATGTTACCTTCCATGTCTCATCACTTATCACAAATTCCTGAGTTCTATCTTCGTACTCAATAAGAAGTTGAAAGGTTAATTTTGGAAAATCATAGCCATAATCTTTTACATACCTTCCATTTCCCAAAATTATTCCTATAGCATTCTCCCCCATTTTTACATTACTATCTACACAATAAACAGTATATAAAACTCTTTTGTTATAATCTGTTTGCCCAGGATCAAGAACTCTATCCCCTATTTTTTGCCCATTTATATATAATTCATAGAGCCCAAGTCCTGAGATATAAGCTCTTGCTCTCTTAATTTTTTTCTCTATCATAAACTCTTTTCTAAATAGAGGAGCATATGCTATAGTGTAAGTTCTTCCAAAAGGAGCCTCCTCAGGTGCATTTTCTTCATATTTATGCTCTTTTTTACTAATCCATTTTGCCTTCCAATTTGATCTATTAAGTATGCCCATCTCAAATTTAGCTATTTCACTATAGGGACTTACTCTATCTTCACTATCCCACCATCTTACCTTCCAGTAGTATGTTTTGAAAGGTAAAAGCTCTTTCCCATTATATTTTACTAATTGATCCTGGGATACCACCTTTCCTGTATCCCACATATCTCCTGTATCGTTTTCTAAAGAACTTGATATAATAATTTGATAAGCAGATTGTTTTTCATTCTTCTTTGAATGATTTAATTTCCAAGATAAAACAGGTTGTTTCTCATCTACCCCTAAGGGATTTTCTGCATATTCACATCTTAAATCAAAAGGTGCATAGGAATCTAAGTCACTCATTAATATTACCTCCTAAGATTTTTTATATAAATGACACTTTATATTTCTTCCATCTACAGAAATTTCTTCAGGTTCTTGCGTCTTACAGATCTCCATGACATAAGGACATCTACCTGCAAATTTACAACCAGATAAACTAAATTCTTTTTCTTCTACAGTGGAAAGTTTTATCTCCTCATCCCATTGGGTTTCTATAGTAGGTTCAGGAATAGATTGTTTTAGAAGTTTTGTATATGGATGTAAAGGATCATCCAAAACTTTTTCTACAGGTCCTAATTCAACAATGTTCCCCCTTAACATTATCGCTATTTTATCACTGATATAGTAAGCTGTAGCAAGGTCATGAGTTATATATATGACACTAACCTTAAAACGGTTTTTTAATTCTTTAAATAAGTTTACCACTGACATTCTTAAAGATGCATCTATCATTGAAACTGGCTCATCAGCAATCAAAAGAGAAGGGTTAGTTATAAGAGCTCTGGCTATTGAAAGCCTTTGTAGTTGACCTCCTGAAAACTCATGAGGGTATTTTCCCTTAATCTCATCATAAGAAAGACCAAAGATATTTAAATATTCCTTTAAAAAGCTATTTTTATCCGTATTCTTTGGAATCATTTTATAATTCCTTGCGGTGTCGTACAAGTAATCTTCCACTCTATTTAGGGGGCTAAAAGTTTCAAAAGGGTTTTGAAAAATAGGCTGGACTTCTTTTGTAAACCACATCCAATTTTTAGTATTAGTAATCTGTACTATATCTTTACCTTTATACAAAATAGTCCCATACGTTGGCTCTACCAAACCTAATAACATACGAGCAAGAGTTGATTTTCCTGAGCCACTTTCTCCTGCTAAGGTAAATATTTCTGGTTTCTCCATTTCTATCTCAAAGGACACATTATTAACAGCTAAGATATAAGTTTTAAAAAGGATACTTCCTCTACTGAAGATTTTTGTCAGATTTCTAACAGAAATCAATTTGTTAGTGTTATTCATATTATACCTTTCCTCCTTTTGGCACAAAAAAACAAGCTATTTTATGCCCTTCTCCCATATCCACTAAAGATGGTTCCTCTTTCTCACACATAGGGGTTGACTCAGGACATCTTTCATGAAAACGACACCCTTTTGGAGGATTTGATAGAGGAGGTGGAGATCCAGGAATACTTGATTTAAAAGATTTATCCCCAAGTTTTGGAAGAGAACTTATTAGATATTTTGTATAGGGATGTAAAGGATTGGTAAATATCTCTTTTTTAGGTCCAATCTCAATGATTTTACCAGCATACATAATCGCCACTCTATCACTAATATGTGCATGTATTCCCATATCATGAGAAACGACCACCAAAGTATTTTCTTCTTCCTTCTGAATTTTTTTCAGAAGTTGTAGAACACCTCTTTGAACTACTACATCAAGAGCAGTTGTAGGCTCATCAGCAAGAATTATTTTAGGTCTACATAAAGTAGATAATGCTATGGTTACCCTTTGACGCATTCCACCAGAAAGCTGATGAGGATAAGAATTTAAAACTTCCAAGGGTAATCCAAGAGACCTTAAATAATCTTTAATAAGAGTATCAAAATCATCTTTAGAGATATCTGGACGATGGGTTTCCATAAAATCTTTAAAGGTATCTTTTATTTTTCTAATAGGATTAAGAACGTTCATAGAACCTTGAGGAATATAGGATACTACTTTCCATCTTATATTCCTAAGCTCTCCATTACTAAAAGATAAAATATTCTTCTCTTCTTGATCTAATTTGTAAATTACATTACCACCTACAATAGATAAGGGAGATTTCGTTATTCCTAATAAAACTTTCAGTAATGTTGTCTTTCCACATCCAGATTCTCCAGCTATTCCTAAAATCTCATTATTAAATATTTCAAAGGAAACATCATCTACTGCCTTAATTGTTCTTTCATTGCCATATACATTAGAAAAATAATATGCTTTAAGGTTTTCCACTTTCACTAAAGATTCTAAGTTTTTCATCTCATTTATCCCCCGTCTTCTTACTCTGAATTCTAATCCTTGGATCAAGGAAAGTACTAATACTAACAGAAAGTAAATAAAATCCTAAAACTGTAATAATTAATACTACAATAGGGGAGCTAATCCACCACCAAGTACCCTTAAGCATAGATTGATAATAATTCGCCCAAAAAATAGTAGTTCCAATAGTAGGAATATCTAAATTAGTAAGACCTAATACAGAAAGAGTAATCTCCATACCAATAGCAAATAAAAATCCACTTATAGCATCAGCCATTATATACGGAATTAAAAAAGGAATATGTTCCTTAAATATTATCTCGTAAATCTTCCTCCCTGAAAATCTTGCAGTATTAGTAAATTCCACCTCCTTTAGACTAAGTATCTGCGATCTATATCTTTTTGAAGGCCATGCCCAATCAAAGAATGCAAGAAGAAGAGCCATGTTAATAAAATTGAGATTTCCTTTTAAGATAAAAGATAGCAGAATTAGTATGGGTAATCGGGGAAGAACGATAAAACTATCTGTAATTGTCGTTATAACTCTATCAAAAGTCCCCCCTATATATCCTGATAATAAACCGATAATAATTGCTACTATTCTTCCTAAGACTACCGCTAATATTCCAATGATAAGAGAATTTTTTAGGGCAAAGGTTAAAAACCAAAAAACATCTTGCCCCAATGAATTCGTTCCTAATATATGTTGGGCAGATGGAGGTAGATCTCTTTGTACAACATATCTATCTTGGGGATCATAGGGCGAAAAGAATGAAAGAAGAGAGAAAAATATAATAAATATGAGCATCAAAAAGCCTATTAAAAACTGCTTATCGTGTTTCATCAAATCCATTATTGATTTCATTTTTAAGAACCTCCCTATTTATACCTTATCCTTGGATCTAAAAGAGGATAAATAAGATCTAAAATTAATGCTGCAAAGGCAACTCCAATTATTGAAAATATAGATATTCCCATTATAAGATTAAAATCTGCTTGCAGAATAGCAGAATAAAGAATTTGACCTATCCCAGGATAAGAAAAAACAAATTCTGTCATTAAAGCACCGCCAAAAATACTACCTAAGGAAAGAGCAAGATCAGTAATTTGAGGAAGCATACTGTTTCTTATTAGATAAGATCTTATCTTTTTATGAGGTAAACCCGCTATCTCAGCAAAATTTATAAAATCACTGGAGGTAAGACTTGAGATTAAAGCCCTTTGAGTCATAAAAATAAAACATGTTGTTCCTATAATTAGCGAAATAGCAGGGAGAAAGCCATGTTCAATTAAACTAAATAAAAAATGAAAACTAAAAGAAGGTCTTAAACCTATTGAGGTACCACCCATAAGAGGAAATATAGGAAAAATATACGCAAAAATAAATACTAAGATTAAAGCTATAATATAATAAGGTACAGGATAGATACAGGTTATAATAATACTTATAACTTGCGCCCATTTTTTATTAGGAGAATAACCTACAACGGTACCTAAAATTATACCTAAAAGCCAAGCAATAATAGTAGAAGTAACTAATAAACCAATTGTCCAAGGTAATGCTTTATTTATAACATCAACAACAGGGGTTGGAAACATTGCTAAAGAAGGACCAAGATCCCCTTTAATGAGACGAGTCCAAAATCTTATATATTGCTCTAAAAGGTTACCTTTCAGACCATAAAGATCCTTTAAAGTATCTACTAATTTTTCTACTGCTTTTGGATCCATAGGTGAATAAGCATTTATTCTATTAATAGTACCTGCAACTGGGTCCATGGGAGTAAGTCTTGGTACAAAAAAAACAATAGTTACACCTATAAAAATTACTATTAAGGTCTGGAAAATACGAAGAATTATATATCTTACAAAATTTTCCATAATTCTTACCCCTTTCTATTCCCTCCTAAGGGGTTTCCCCCTTAGGAGGGTTCTAACTTAATTTTTACTTCCTACCTGTAGGTTCAACATAATGATATGTAAATCTTCCTCCCATAAACCAATAATTAGGTTGGGAATATGGGTTTTCAAAGGATGGATAATTTGTCCAATAATATGTATCTACAGTGACAAATTTTTTAAATCCATGGGTTACTATGCCATACATATTCTCAACCCAAAGCTTCATGAACTCCCTACCTAATGTCAAAGCTTTAGGATCGTTAGGACTTAAAGAACCCATTTCATCTATAATTTGATCAAGCTTTTTATCCTTAATTCTTAAGCAATTTCCTGTTAAAGCTCTTTGTCCTGATGGAACATAATAATTGGAATGTAGACCTTGAATATATTGCCATTTATCTATCATTGCATTAGCGGCGCATGCACTACAACCGTCAGACCAGCTGGAACTTATATCATAATCTCCTATTTGTACTTTAGTATAATATGGATCTCTTTCTAAAGCTTCAACAGTTACATCTATACCAAATTTTTTCCATTGATCTGATGCTCCAATAGCTAATCTGAAAGCATCTACTTCGTCAGGAGCTGCTACAATAGAGATCTTCCAAGGTTTTCCATCTGGTAGTAGCCATTTTCCATTTTTATCTCGTTTAAATCCATTCTTTAACAATAACTTTTCAGCAATATCTGGGGCATATTTCCACCATCCAATACCAAAAACATCTTCGGGAGTTCCAGAGACTGTATAGCCCTGACTTTTTGCCCATTCTGCAATCTTTTGTGGAATGGTGTCATCAAAAGGTTTAAAGTATACTCCTTTATCTACTTCAAGTTTAAAGCTCTTAAGCCATGATTTTAAAGGCTTATGATAATATTTTGCTAAGAAAGGAACAGGAGGTTCTGGAATAGGATTTACCTTTGAGACTCCATTTACATATTGAGTATTAAGCTTTACAATATCCAATGCTAAAACTAAAGCCCATCTAACATCTTTTAAAGTGAATGGGAATTTTTCATTGTTTAGACAGAAAATTCTTGAATCTAATTCGTCAGGCCATACCCATGGAAAGTCTTTATACCAAGAACGAGCATATGGATCCCTCTTTAAAAGTGCTTGGAATGCTTCAATATCAAGGTCCATTAATAGATCTAAATTGTGTTGTGTCATTGCGGCTACTTTTTTCTCATCAGGACCATAGTATATTTGTAAGATATATTTGGGACCTGGCTTACCTGTAATTATACCTGCAGTGGTTCTTTTCCAATCGTCTCTTCTTTCAAAGATTTCCCAGTATCCTTGAGGATCTGCATCCTTTATTACATAAGCTCCTAAGGAAACAGGAGGCCAGAAGGTAAACTTCAATGGATCCTTAACTTTCTCCCATACATGCTTTGGCATCATATAAACTCCATTCCATCTTACAGTAAAGTAATAATGGAATCTTGGATTTGGCTCCTTTAGTTTTATAAGCGCTGTAAAATCATCTATCTTATCTACTTCTTTAACATATGTACTTAGCTCGGAATTCCACTGCATTCCTGGAGTTTCTATTAAAGTTTGAACTGTAAAAACAAAATCATCTGCAGTAAACTTTACACCATCACTCCAATAAATATTATTTCTAAATTTAACTGTCATTTCAGTAAAATCCTTATTATATTTAGGAGGTTCTTTTGCTAAGGAATTTATCCATTTACCTGTTTGTTGATCAACGTACCATAAACTATCAGAGACAAGTCCCTGTCTTACAGGTTGTTCTCCAGCACCAGGGACCCATATATTAAAGTTTTGAGCAGTGCTATATCTATAGATTTGATCCACGATAAAGGTTTCATTTCTTGGTAGACCTGCAGGAAGAACTTGAGACATAACTTGACCACTTAAAAGGACACTTATGGAAACTAACAAGACAACTAAAAAGAGATATCTTTTCATTATCTTTCCCCCTATTTCATTCATTCTTTTAAGGAATGGAAAACTCTTTCCATGGATCCTTACGGTTCAGTATCTTTTCTCTTTTTTCCCTCCTTTCTTTTTAGTTTACTTTTTTGTATTTATTATTATCATTTATTTTCTTTTTTGTCAATAGATGAATCACATAACAAAAAATTTAACAAAAATTTGTATGAAGTATACTGCTCTCTAAAATAAGGAATATATATAAAAAGCTTAGAATATAAGGAGAAATTTTGACATAGATAAAAAAGAAGTGTTATATTTAACATATAAAAAGAAGTGAAAATTTATATAGAAAAAATTGAAAAAGTTTGAACTAATTAGAGGATCCTTTCATATACTCTATAATAAAGAGGGAGGTTCATAATTATGAACAATTATGAAAAGAGTTATGAGATACTCAAAAACAAATTAGAAGAAAAAGGAATTGATATTAAAAAAGTAGAAGAAAAACTAAAAAATTTTAAAGTAGAAACTCCAAGCTGGGGTTATGCAGACTCAGGAACAAGATTTGCAGTATTTAAACAAAAAGGAGCTGCAAGAAATGTAAAGGAAAAAATTCAAGACGCTGCTATGGTACATAAAGTTACAGGAATATGCCCTACTGTTGCCCTTCATATTCCCTGGGATATGTATGACGATTGGGATGGACTTCTAAATTTTACTCTATCCCTTGGAATAAAACCAGGAGCTATAAATCCCAATCTCTTCCAAGATGATGATTATAAATTGGGAAGCCTATGCCATCCTGATAAAAAGGTAAGAGAAAAAGCAACAAAACATATAATAGAATGTATAGATATTGCAAAAAAGTTAGGCTCTCGGGATATCTCTTTGTGGGTTGCCGATGGGACTAATCACCCAGGACAAGATGATTTTAGGGGAAGGAAACATAGATTAGAAGAGAGTTTAAAAGAGGTTTATGAACATTTAGAGCCTCATATGAGACTTCTTATAGAATATAAATTTTTTGAGCCTGCCTTCTATCATACCGATATACCTGATTGGGGATGTGCATTAAATCTATCTTATAAATTAGGAGAAAAAAGCTTTGTATTAGTGGACTTAGGACACCATCCCTTAGGGACAAATATTGAGCAGATTGTTGCAAATCTTTTAGATGAGGGTAAATTAGGAGGTTTTCATTTTAATAATAAAAAGTATGCTGATGATGATTTAACCACAGGTTCCATAAATCCTTATGAGCTCTTCTTAATCTTTAATGAGTTGGTATCTGCTGAAGAGGATGGATTAAAAGTAGATATTGCATATATGATAGATGAATCCCATAATTTAAAGCCTAAGATAGAAGAAATGATCCAAAGTGTAGAGAATATATACAAAACCTATGCAAAAGTGTTAATAGTTGATAGGAAGACATTGAGAAAATATCAAGAAGAGCAAGACATTGTTATGGCTGAGAATACTCTTGTTTCTGCCTTTGATACCAATGTAATGCCTTTGATTTATAAAGTAAGAGAAGAGATGGGAGTTCCTTTAGATCCATTAAAAGCCTTCAGAGAAAGCGGATATATGGAAAAGATAATTAAAGAAAGAACTTAGAGGGGGAAAGGAAATGGAAGGGAGAAAATTTCTTGCCTTTGATCTGGGAGCTGAAAGTGGAAGAGCCCTTGTAGGAATTTTAAAAGATGAAAGGTTAGAAGTAGAAGAAATCCATAGATTTATAAATAAACCTATAGAAATATTGGGGAGATTATACTGGAATCTTCCCCAGATTTTTCATGAGATAAAAGAAGGAATAGGGAAGGCTTTTTCTAAGTATCCTGATATTGAAAGCATTGGTATAGATACATGGGGAGTTGACTTTGGATTAGTAACTAAAGAGGGATATTTAGCAGGACTACCTGTCTGTTACAGAGATCATAGAACTGATGAAATACTAAATAAAGCCTTTAAAGTTATGCCGAGGGAAAGAATATACTCTCTAACTGGAATACAGATAATGCAAATAAATACACTCTTCCAATTATATAGCATGGTTTTAGAGAACTCTTCCCTCTTTAATGCTACCCATAAACTTCTCTTCATGCCTGATCTTTTTAATTTCATGCTTACAGGAGAGATGAAAACCGAATTCTCTATTGCCACTACTTCTCAGCTTTACAATCCTATAAAAGATGCTTGGGAGGAGGAACTCTTTGAAAAATTTGGGATCCCTATGGAAATTATGCCTGAGGTTGCAATGCCAGGAACAGAAGTAGGAAAGATCTCCGAAAGTATAAAAAGAGAATTTAATCTGAAAGATGTTTCAGTAATTTCTCCCTGTGGACATGATACTGCCTGTGCCGTTGCCAGTGTACCAGCAGAGGGAAGTGACTGGGCATATATAAGCTCTGGAACTTGGTCTCTGATGGGAGTAGAGATCAAAGAGCCCATAATTAACAAAGATTCCTTAGAAGCAAACTTCACTAATGAGGGAGGAGTAAATAAAACCTTTAGATTTTTGAAGAATATTATGGGACTCTGGCTCCTTCAAAGTGTAAGAAGGATATGGATGAAAGAAGGAGTAGAACTTTCCTATTCTGAAATAACAAATTTAGCAGAAGAGACAGAACCATTCCAATATTTTGTAAACCCTGATGATGATTCTTTTCTTAATCCTCCTAATATGGAATCTGCTATAAAGCAATTTTGCAAAAAGACTCATCAAAAAGTACCAAAGACAAAGGGAGAGATTATAAGATGCATTTTAGAAAGCTTAGCTTTTAGGTATAAAGAGGTTTTTGAAACATTAGAAAAACTTTTAGGAAAGCATATAAGGATACTTCATATAGTAGGTGGTGGATCTCAAAATACTCTTCTTTCTCAATTTACTGCTGATGCATTAGATATACCTGTAATAACAGGACCAGTAGAGGCTACTGCTATGGGAAATATTATGATTCAGGCTATATCAAGAGGTGCCATTAAAGATCTACCCCATGGAAGAAAGATCATAAAGAATTCCTTTGAGCCTGTAGTATATTATCCAAGAGATCATGAGAGATGGGAAAAAGAATACAAAAGGTATAAGGAGATTACATCATAAAAATTTATTAAAAAGAGAGCAATTCTTTTAACTTTTCTAAAACCTCTTGAGCATGCCCCTTAGCCTTAACATCATGAAAGATGTATGCAATCTTCCCCTCTGGATCAATAATAAACGTAGAACGAATAGTCCCTTCATGTTCCTTACCATATATCTTCTTCTTGCCCCAAGCTCCATATGCCTTTATAACAGAAGCAGATTCATCACTCAGAATCTCTATTTCAAGAGCATTCTTCTGGAAAAAGTTTAAATGAGACTTTACAGAATCCTTGCTTATTCCTATAACAGCAGCATTTAACTTCTCAAACTCTTTTAGAAGGCTTGAAAATTCTACTGCCTCCATGGTACAGCCAGGAGTATTATCCTTAGGATAAAAATACAAAACTACCCACTTCCCTAAAAAATCTTTTAAACATACCATATCACCATTTTTATTAGGAAGACAAAAATCAGGAGCCTTACTTTTAATCTCAACCATTTTTCTCACCCCTTAGGATTTTCTCATTTTAATTTTATGATAATTTAAAATATTTGTCATCTACCTTTATTAAATCCTGAAGTAGCCAGCTTAGTCTCTTACATCCTTTAAAAAATTATACACAAGTTATCCACAGATAATCCACAAGTTATCCACAGCTGTGGATATTTTAGAAAATCTTAGAACAGATTATATTCTTAATAAAGGAGAATGCTATATTACAAAA
>Ga0116169_1002563_pt1 | contig 13168 bp, 8 predicted proteins | sample AD_UKC130_MetaG_FD_89796 | JGI IMG/M metagenome (GOLD analysis project Ga0116169, IMG submission 89796) | Active sludge microbial communities of municipal wastewater-treating anaerobic digesters from Canada - AD_UKC130_MetaG | ecosystem: Engineered > Bioreactor > Anaerobic > Digestate | place...
ATCGATGTGAAAGCCCTGATGGGCGACCAGTCGGACAATATCAGGGGTGTTCCCGGGATTGGGGAGAAGACGGCTATTCAGCTCATCCAGGAATATGGCACCATTGAAAACCTCTACGAGCACCTGGACGATATCCCGAAAGAGCGAATCAGGACGCTTCTGCGGGAGGGAAGGGAATCGGCCTTCCTGTCCAAAAAGCTGGCAACCATCATCAGGGAGGATGAAGGCCTGTCGGAGCTGGAGCCCCTGAAGCGGCAGGAAATGGACAGGGAAGCCCTGTACCGGCTGTTCCTGGAACTGGAGTTCAACAGCCTGATCAGGCGCATGGGTCTGGAACAGCCTGCCCGACAGGAAGCGGCGGAAACAGTGTCATACCCCATTGCCGAGGTAACATCCGAGGAAGAACTCAGGAAGATTGTTTCCCAACTGAACAGGAAAAAAGAGCTGGCTTTATATGCCATGATAGAGCAGACCGGACGGATTGGCGGTGTCATGACCGCCATCTGCATGGGATGGGAGGAACAGCTGTATTTTGTCAGGACCGGGGAGCGGATTGGAGAACCGGAACTGGCAAAGCTTTTATCCCCCATCTTTATGAACCGTGAGCTTAAGCTGATCTGTCATGATGTGAAACCCCTGTATACCTGGCTTCTCAGCTATGGTATGGACCTGGAATGCGAGCTGTTCGACCCCATGATCGCGGAGTACCTCCTGGATGCCCAGGCAGGCTCCTACAGCTTGGATCGGCTGGCCCAGCGGCATCTGAATCTTGCGCCGGATCTGCCGGAAGCCTTCAGGGGAACGGCCAAGCAGCGTTTTTCAGATCTATCCCGTGAAGAGCTCCTGTGCGCTTCGGGAAAGGTGACCTCGCTTCTCAAGCCCATTTATGAGAGGCAGAGCGAAAAGCTGGACAACAGCGAGATGCATTTCCTGTACCATGACGTGGAACTGCCGCTGGCCCTGGTGCTGGGCAGCATGGAGTATTATGGTTTCAGGGTGGACAAAGATGCCCTTGAGGAATACGGCGGAATGCTGGAGCGGCGTATCAAATCCCTGGAGCAGACCATTTACATGCTGGCCTGCGAGGAATTCAACATCAACTCCCCCAGGCAACTGGGCGTGATCCTGTTTGAGAAGCTGGGACTGAAGGCGGTCAAGAAGACCAAGACGGGCTATTCCACCGATGCGGAGGTCCTGGAGTCCCTGGCGGACAAGCATGAGATCATCCCCTGCATCCTGGAATACCGCCAGCTTACGAAGTTAAAGTCCACCTATGCGGAGGGACTGATAAAGGTTATCCATCCGGTAACCGGAAGGATCCATTCCAACTTCAACCAGACCGTGACGGCCACCGGCAGGATCAGCAGCACCGAGCCGAACCTTCAGAATATCCCTGTCCGTACCGAACTGGGACGGGAGATCCGAAAGGTCTTTATCCCGGAGGAAGGCTATGTCCTGGTGGATGCGGACTACTCCCAGATAGAGCTCCGGGTGCTGGCCCACATCACCGGGGATGAAACCCTGAAAACAGCTTTCCGGGATGGCGTGGACATCCACACCCTGACCGCATCCCAGGTCTTTAAGGTGCCCATGGATCAGGTCACACCCGACATGCGACGCAGCGCAAAGGCCGTCAACTTCGGTATTGTATACGGCATCAGCGATTTCAGCCTGGCAAAGGACATCAACGTCTCCAGGAAAGAGGCCGCACGCTATATCGAAGGATACCTGAATACCTATCCCAGGGTTAAGCAGTATATGGAGGATACGGTCCGGAACGGCCAGGAAAAGGGATATGTGGAGACCCTGTTCCACAGGATCAGGCATATCCCCGAGCTGAAGTCGTCCAACTTCGCTGTCCGTTCCTTCGGTAAAAGGGTTGCCATGAACACGCCCATCCAGGGCAGCGCGGCCGATATCATCAAGATCGCTATGGTCCGGGTCTGGCGGGAGCTGAAAAAGCGAAAGCTCAAATCACGCCTGATTTTGCAGGTGCATGACGAGCTCCTGGTGGAGACCTGGGAGGACGAACTGGATGAGGTCAAAGACATCGTGCGTGTTGGCATGGAAGAGGCGGTTGCCCTGTCGGTGCCGCTCACCGTGGACATCTCGGTAGGGCGCAACTGGTATGAAGCAAAGTGATCCAAGGGGACGGTCTTCCGGTCAAGTCCCGGCGATTGACACGCTACGCTAGCGTTGTGCTCGTAATAGCACTCGCCTAAGATAGGAGCCCGTAAGGTCAAGGCTGCATTGCGATAAGGCGCAAAACAGCCTGTGAGAATGGGAAAAGGCAGCCGTTTCAGCACAGCGGCCGGGCCTTACAGGCTCCTGTAGAGATATGCCGCAATGATATTTTTCTCAAAACCACAGGAGTGACGACCATGACAATCATCGGCGTGACCGGAGGTATCGGAGCGGGTAAATCAACCGTTTCGGCCATATTGAAGGAGATGGGGGCCGAGGTCATCGACGCGGACTGGCTTACAAGGATGGTGACCCAGCCGGGAGAATCGGCCTGGAAAGAAATCATTGCATGCTTTGGGCAGGATATCCTTCTGCCCGATCAGACCCTTGACAGGAAGAAACTGGCCGGTATTGTTTTCAACTCCGAAGAAAAGCGCAAAGAGCTGGAGAAGATCATCCATGGCCGGGTTATCCAGGAGATGAAAAAGCGGATCAACGACCTCAGTACATCGGGCTATGACGGGATAGTGGTCCTGGATGTCCCCATTCCGGTGCGCGAAGGGTTCCTGGATATTGTGGATACCGTCTGGGTGGTGGTATGCCCCGACGAGGAAAGGATCCGGCGTGTGATGGCCCGCAGCGGGATCGACCGGACGGATGCGGAAAGACGGATACGGTCACAGCTTTCCCAGGAAGAATACATCAGGCTGGCCGATGCGGTCATTGAGAACCACGGCGATCTGGCATCATTGAGGCAGAAGGTGCTAAGCCTTTTGCAGGATGCAAAGGCATAAGAGAAAAAAATGAACCACATGAAAATTCCTCCAGTCTAATATGGCAGAAAGATAAAAAGGAGGAATAGTCATGTTAAAGAGAAAAATAACTTCACTGATTCCAGTCCTTCTGATGATCGCGCTCCTGCTTGCATCCTGCGGTAAGGCGCAATATGCACCTGACATGGGGGCTGTCCCGTCGGCGGCGCCCAACAAGATGTCCAAGACAGAGTATCTGATTTCCGAAAGCGGCCCGGATAGCCTGAAGTATACAAACAGCAGCGGCTATGAAAGCATTTCAGACTTCAACACCGAAGAATACAACGCAATTGTGGAAAGAGGCTTTGTTTCGCCGCTGGCTGAGCCCATGTCAACCTTCTCCATCGATGTGGACACGGCTTCCTATGCCAATGTGAGAAGATTTCTCATGGACGGCTTCACCGTACCGCCTGACGCGGTGCGTATCGAAGAGATGATCAACTATTTCCGGTATGACTACCCCAATCCCGACGGAGACGTTCCGTTTTCAGTTACCACCGAAATCGGTCCCTGTCCCTGGAATGAGGAGAATAAACTGCTGTTGATCGGCCTTAAGGGCAGGGAGGTGGACATCAGGGATATACCGCCCTCCAATCTGGTCTTCCTGATTGATGTTTCCGGATCCATGCTGGATGCAAACAAACTGCCGCTGGTCAAGGAAGCCTTCCTCCTTCTCGTTGAAAACCTGCGGCCCATTGATCGCATATCCATTGTCACCTATGCGGGCAGTGAAAGTGTTGTGCTGAATGGTGCCACCGGTGAGGATAAGCTGGCCATCACACGGGCCATCCAGGACCTCGGGGCCGGCGGTTCCACCGCGGGGGCAAGGGGCATACTTACGGCCTACAAAATTGCGCAGGAGAACTTCATTGAAAACGGCAACAACCGTGTCATCCTGGCAACCGATGGTGATTTCAACGTGGGTGTGACCAGCGAGGGCGAGCTGACCCGTCTCATTGAGAAAGAGCGCGAGAAAGGCATTTACCTGTCCGTGCTCGGATTCGGTACCGGAAATATCAAGGATAACAAGATGGAGGCCCTGGCCGACCATGGCAACGGAAACTACGCCTATATTGACACCATCCTGGAAGCCAGAAAGGTACTGGTGGAGGAGATGGGCGGCACGCTGCTGACCATTGCCAAGGATGTGAAACTCCAGGTGGAATTCAACCCTGCCAAGGTGAAGGGATACCGTTTGATCGGCTATGAGAACAGAATGCTCAACAACGAGGACTTTGACGATGATACGAAAGATGCCGGCGAAATGGGAGCGGGCCACCGGGTGACGGCCCTGTACGAGATCATACCCGCTGACTCGACTGCTGAAGCTGCAAGTAACGGACTGAAATACCAGCAAACCCAGGTTGTGAAAAGCGATGAATGGCTGAGCATCAAGATTCGCTACAAGGAACCCGACCAGGATCAGAGCAATCTCTTAACCCTTGCGGTTGACGACTCCCATGAAAACGCCATTCCTTCGGAGTCCTTTACATTCGCATCAAGCGTTGCAGAATTCGGCATGCTCCTGAGGGATTCCAAGTACAAAGGCCAGGCCAGCTATGAAAACATTTACGGGAGACTTGCAGGCCTGCCTTCGGTGAAGTCCGATCCCTACAAGGCAGAATTCCTGCAGCTTGTGAAAATATGCATGGATCAGGAACTGCGATAAAGGGAGCAAGCGCCATCGGTCAGTGGGGGGCGGAACGGCAGGGTCCGTTTCCGCTCCTTTCCTGTGTCATGAACGGTTCGGTTCATGAGATCTGAAGCCGGAAGGAATCGGGTTATCGCGGGCCCCCGGCTGACAAATTTTGAGGAAAATCTCTATATTCCTTCCGGCTGATATGATAGAATAGGTATAGATTTCAAGTAAAGGGGCGTACGAATGATGAGAATTGTCAAAAGATTTCCGGTTTTCGTGCTCGTTCTGGCCATTATACTGGCATCAGTCATTCCGTCAGTCGCTGAAACGGCGGAAAGAACCACCCAGGAAAAAGCGGTTGTATTGAGCAATCTGAAGATCATCAGCGGTGTCAACGGAGAGTTCTATCTGGACAATCCGCTCAGAAGGAATGAAGCGGTCACGTTCATTGTTCGCCTCATCGGAATGGGTGATCATGTCAACCAGAATAAGAGCCAATACAGCGATACCCCCTATTCCGATGTCCCCTCCACCGAATGGTATGCGCCTTTTATCGGGTACTGCTACCAGAATGGCTTCATCACGGAATCATCCACGACTTTCAGACCCCTTGACTACATAACCGAGAAGGAATTCCTCAGCCTTGTCCTGATGGCCCTGGAGTACGAGGAGGGCGAGGACTTTACCCTTGATACGGCCTTCGACAAGGCAAGGGAGATCGGTTTGCTTACCCTTTCGGAATATATCAATCGCGCAAGCGCCAATCAGGCAGCAACCCGCGGCAGCGCCGCGGAGCTCATGTACAAGGCCCTTACCACGGAATGCCGCGATAACGACAGGATTCTTCTTCAGAAGATGATTGAAGCGGGCGTTGTAACCCGCCTGGAAGCCATGGCGATGGGGCTTATTGTCGATTCTGTCTTTACAGACATCGTCAGCGTGGAAGGCCTTGACCTGAACCGGATTCAGGTTACCATGAACGAAGCCGTGTCCTCGGTGGGCAGCGTTCTGATCTATTCTTCTGATGATGAGGATTCCCTCTCCTGCAGCGTGGATACCATCGAGGATGACATCATCGTTGTGGTCACCGAGCCGTTGGAGGCAGGGAAGGAGTATGTTCTCGAACTGCTGGATGTCAAGGACAGGCAGGGCAACATCACCAACAGGCTGACAAGGGCTTTTACGGGCTTTGAGACGTATGAGATAACTTCCGATTTCTTCCGCATCAGCAGGATCGAACCTGTGAACCAGAGAAGCCTGATGGTCTATTTCACGCATCCCCTTTCTATCAACAGCGAAATATGCCTGTATTATACCCTGACAAAGGATTATCAGGTGATTGCCGACGGCAGACAGGGCCGGATCCGGGCCGGTGTTCTGAATTCCGACAATAGGGGAGTGCTGCTGAGCCTGGACAGCGATCTGCTTAAGGACGGCGAAGTCTACACCCTTACCATTGACGGCGACATGGTGAGCGCCTATGGTGTCAGGCTGAATGATGGCGAAGGCGACAGCATGAAGTTTATTGGGAAGGCGGATACCGATGCCAGATTTGAGCTTGTGGAGCTGGTGGCTGTCGACAAGAACACCCTGCTGCTCAACTTCAGCAAGGAGGTTAACCCGTTCCTGGCAAGGCAGATCTACAATTTCTATCTGACTGATGCCAAGGACAAGCCGGTTCCCATCAGCAGCACCACCGTCGATGCCAATGGACGGGCTGTCTATCTCGTGCTGGGCGAAGATCTGAGCAGGAACGGCACATATAACCTGACCATCAACAACCTCAATGATATCACCAAGCAGGAATATATTACGGAGCAGGTCTATTCCTTTAAGGCGGATTATGGCTCGACCACCAAGTTCAGGCTGAACCGGGTGACCGTGCTGGATAACCAGACCATTGAACTGACCTTCAACAAACCGCTGGACAGCGCAACCGCCACCAAACCCGGCAATTACACCATCACCCGCAGCGGCGGTTCATCGGGCATTCGTCCGGCAAAGGTATTGTTTGAGTCAGGCGACCGGAACAAGGTGATCCTCTACCTGGATTCCGGCAGCAAGCTCCTGAAGCAGAACGAGTACATCCTCAGGATTGACGCGGGCGACGTGAAGGATTATCTCGGAAACGGCATTGAAAATACACGGGAGATGTTCTCCGGAACCGGAAGGGAGCGGGAACCCGTTCGAATTGAGAAAGCCGTGGCCATATCCACCGATGCGGTTAAACTGGAACTGTCGCAGGGAGTAAGTTTCACCGCTGAGAATCTGGTTCCGTCCAATTACATCCTGGAATACAGTTATAATTTCATCAATGTCAGAAAAGTTCCTGTCAGCGTGATCTATGGTGATGCAAAGACCCTGGTGCTCAAGTTTGACAAGCTGGAGTATGATACGCCATATACCCTGAAGGTGTCCGAACTCACAGATATCACAGGCAATGTGGTGAAGGGCCTTGAAGCAAGCTTCAGCCTTGAAGCCAGATAAAAGCATCGGATAATCATCCTGACTTCCAAAACTCGTGCATATACAAAGGCAGACTGTCGTAATGACAGTCTGTTTTGCTTTAATGATGAATAAATATGCAGGCGCCGGCGAATATGCTTGAAAATTCAGAGAAGTTGCTATAAACTATAAAATTAGTCATAAAAAATATTAGTATAAGCAGTCTCTAGAGGGTTTTACCTATGAAATACAGAATACCCGAAAAATACTCCGGATTTCATTCCTTTTTGACATGCCAGTCTTCTGTTATTACCGGAATAAACAAAGGATTTCTCAGACAAACAGGCTATTCGGAAAGCGAAATCATTAACAGGCATATCGATGATGTTTTGACGGGGTTGTTGCGCATACAGCATCATAAGGTGCAGAAAGTAAAAGCAAAGGGCATGGCCGAGTGCTTTCTTTTTACCAAGGCACTCCAGCCCAGAAAAGTCTGCATCCGGCTTGTGAGCGAGGGGGATAGTGACCGCTCGGTCTATTATTTTATAGACAAGTCGGGCTCCTGCCTGAATGACTACCTCCTGACGCTGAAACAACTGAATGATACGGCCTGTGCGCTGTATGCCGTGCCTGAGCTGATCCTTCTGAAAGCGAGCCCCAAATACCTGGGATATTTGCCGGAACCGGCCAACAAAGCGGAGTACAGCATCGGGAAATCTGTGGGAAATATTTTCCCGGATTTCAAGGGCAGCGCACAGGAATTGGTATGGAACAGGGCGATAGGCAGCGGGAAGATCAAACATGTCAAAAAACGCAGGAAATTTTCTGAAAACCAGGTTACATATTGGGAAAGCTGTGTGATTCCGGTCTTTAAAAATCGTAAGGTCAGATATATTTACGAAGTGATAACCGATGTGACAGACCGGGATAAAAACAATCAGCCCATGACCGGACAGGCCCAATTGACAAAAGTCAAGCAGCTCAAGCTGGACATATTGGAAAGCATCCGCGTGGGATTCGTCATCCTGGATCAGGATTGGCGATTCGCCTATGTGAACCCGCAGGCTGCGCACTATCTGGGTTTGAAACCCAATAAACTCGTTGGCCGGTTGATGTGGGATTGCTTGGAATGGCTGGACAAGACCGAAGTAGGCGGTTATCTCCGGCAGGCTCAAATGGAATGCCGCCCGATCAGTTTTGAGTTTCATTATCCGGATACCGATCAGTATTTCAATTGCAGTGTTTATCCTGCCACCAGCGGTATGGCGATCTACTGGGTGGAGACCACAAAACACAAGCATGCCGAAAGGGAGGCTATCAGAAACAAGAAAAAAGCCGATATCCTCTATGAAATGGCAGGTAAACTCCATGCCAGCAACATGCCCCTGCGCATCATCAAGAAGCTGTGCCTCAAGATCACGGATTTCTTGGGCTGCCAGCTTTTTATCAATTATATCGTGGATGAAAAGCGAAAGAAGTTGAGGATGAATGCCTGCTGGGGCCTGGATGACCGGATGAGGAAGGAACTGGAGTGGATCGATTACGGTCATACCCTGTGCGGCTGCGCTGCCAGGGACAGAACCAGAGTTGTGGTCGAAAACATCCAGCATTCAACCGATACGGAAACCGAATGGTACAGAACCGCAGGTATTCGGGCCTTTGCCTCGCATCCGCTGGTTGAAAAAGACCGGGTGGTGGGAACGCTTGCTTTTGGAAGCCGCACCAAGGATACTTTCAGCCACGATGACCTTGCCCTGATGAAAGCGGTGGCCGATCTGACGGCGACAGCCATAAACCGGGTCAGGACCGAACGCAGGATGAAAGAGCAGCATCAGCTGATGCTGGAAGCTGAAAGGGAGCGCATAGCCGCTCTGAAACGGTATATCAAAATGAAGGACGAGTTTCTGTCCATCATCTCCCATGAGTTTAAAACGCCTCTGGCTGTTATTTTTTCCGCCATACAGACCATGGAGCATACCTGCGGCGACGAATTGTCGGAGAAGGCCAAGAGCTTCATCAGCAAGATCCGGCAGAATTCGCTCCGACAACTCAGGTTGGTCAATAACCTGCTGGATATCACGCGCCTCAATTCCGGCTGGCTTATCCCCAACTGGAGCAATGTGGATATCGTCAGGCTGACCCGGGCCATTACCCAATCGGTCGAGGTTTATGCCCGACAAAAAAACATAGCGCTGACCTTCCAGTCAAGGCTGAAACAGCGCGTCATCCAGATGGACCAGGAAAAATATGAACGCATTCTGCTGAACCTCCTGTCCAATGCGATCAAGTTTACGCCCGAGGGCAAGTTGGTAACGGTTCGCGTTTACATGACGAAGAAGTTCGGCAGCCGCATGGTGGGTATAGAAGTGAAGGATGAGGGCATGGGGATACCCCGTGAGAAAATGGATGCCATCTTTGAACGTTTTTTCCAGGTTGACAGTTCCTTCACAAGACAGGCTGAGGGGATTGGCATCGGGCTATGCCTGGCCCAGAAATTCACCGAATCCCTTGGTGGCAGAATGACCGCAAAGAGCAAGGTGGGTCAGGGCAGCTCCTTTTCGGTGTTTTTTCCCGACACGAAAAAGGAATGCAGCGATGCAGGGCCCGAAAACGTTCAGCAGGATTATAAACTGCTCCTGACTGCCAGCGTGGAGTTCTCGGATATGGTTTCCTGAAAACATCCGGCATTCATCCGAAGGCCGGCCCGGCGAGGGCGGAAAAATGAAGTAAAGCGCCATGAAGGCGCTTTACGAACCTATTCTCCGTTATTTCCGGCTTCTTTTTCCTTGGCTTTTCTTCGCTGCTTGACGCACTCATGCAGCAGATACTCGATTTGCCCGTTAATGGATCTGAACTCATCTTCCGCCCAAGCCGCAAGTTCCTTCCACAAGGACGGTGACAGACGAAGGAGCACCTGTTTCTTTTTGCTATCCTTGTTTTCCAATGAAGACCATTCCCTTTCAAAGGACCGTCAGTATAATGATCCGGTGTTGACAATGGGCTGGGCGTCACGATTTCCGCAGAGCACGACCAAAAGGTTGCTGACCATCGCTGCTCTCCGCTCTTCATCCAGTTCGACCACGTTGTTCTCGCTCAGCTTGTTGAGTGCCATTTCCACCATTCCCACAGCACCTTCCACGATCATCTGTCTGGCATCGATGATGGCTGCAGCCTGCTGGCGCTGAAGCATGGCTGCCGCAATTTCCGGCGCGTAAGCCAGATGAGTGATGCGTGTCTCCAGTATCTCAAGACCGGCCATATCCACCTTGGCCTGCAACTCGGCCTTTATCCTGTCGGCAACCTCCTGGCTGCTTCCGCGGAGGGATTTCTCGGTATCATGGGGGGTATCGTAAGGATACAGCCTGACAATGTCGCGAAGGGCGGAATCAGCCTGGATGGAAAGATACTCGGTATAGTTGTCCACGTTGAACACCGCTTTGGCCGTATTGACAACCCGCCATATTGCCACGATGCCGATGATGATAGGATTTCCCAGCTGATCGTTAATCTTCTGTTTTTCGTTATTCAAGGTCATGGCCTTGAGGGATATCTTTTTCCTCCCGGGGCGATAGGCATTCAACGCCACGGCCGCGTCACCAAGCGTGATTTTGGTGACCGGGGACGTGCCTTCAGCATTACCCAGTTTTCCGGAGGAAGTGACTGGCGTTGCCGGATTGATGGCTGTGGCAAAGGGGTTGACGAAGAAGAAACCCGGTCCCTTCAGGGTGCCGTAATACTTTCCGAACAGGGTGAGGACATAGGCTTCGTTGGGTTTGAGCACCTTAAACCCGGCAAACAGGATGGGACCTATGACGCAGAAATAGAGAAGACCGGCAATGGCCATAATGATGCCCGGAGCACGATGCGCTTTCCCGATGGCAATGCCGCAGATGAAAATCCCTATGGAGGCAAGCATCAGAAAGCTGTTCAAAAGGAGCATAGCCATTCCGCTTTTGTGTTTTGCGGGTATTTCCTCGTTTATCAGTTGCTTCTGGTTTTCAAGCGCTACAGACACAGGATGTTCCCCCTTTCCTTACCTGGATGATATCAAAGTGATATCATATATATATTAATGCAATATTAAATAACTGTCAACCATATACTTCCTGTGAAGCCATCGGTCACATGACCCAATGGTGGTAACATCCGCAACAGGCATAAAAAAGTGCCGCCTGGTGCGGCACTTCATGGCTTTCGGTTTTCTGTCATTCGCCTGCCAGAGCGGCGTGGACCTTGGGCATCCATTCGCTGATGGTGATGTGCTGCGGGCACTTTTCCTCGCAAACCCGGCACCCGATGCACAGATTGGCCTTGGTGTCCTCATCGAAGAAATGCTTATAGGAGTTCCGGGGTGTCTGGATATCGTCATAAATCACGGTTTCATTATACAGTTCAAAGTTTCCGGGGATATCCACATTGTTGGGGCAGGGCATGCAATAGCGGCACTTGGTGCAGGGGATGGTGGCACGTCCCTCAAAGCAGGCACGGACCTTCGCAATGGTCTTCAAATCTTCCTCGCTGAGGGTACCAATTCCGGAACGGTTGGCAGATTCGATATTTTCCTTCACCTGCTGCATGGTGCTCATACCGCTGAGCACCACGGAAACCTCGGGCTGGTTCCAGAGCCACTGCAGGGCCCAGTCAGCGGGCGAACCCTTCCTGTCGGATGCTTCAAGAATATCCAGCACTTCCTTTGGCGGATTAGCCAGGCGGCCGCCCAGAAGAGGTTCCATAATGATGACGGCCAGTCCTTTGGAGGCCGCATATTTCAAGCCTTCCATGCCGGCCTGATTCTTGATGTCCATATAGTTGTACTGTATCTGACAGAAGTCCCATTTGTCGTAGTGATCCACGATCTCCTTGAAAGTGGTCAGATCGTCATGGAAGGAAAAACCGAAATATCTGATTTTTCCAGCTTTCTTTGCCGCTTCGCCTTTTTCGATGAGATGATGCTTGAGAACCCGATCGCGCCAGGTTTCCCCGGAGAGGCTGTGGAGCATGTAACAGTCGATGACATCTGTCTGGAGCTTTTCAAGCTGTTCGTCCAGGAGTCTGTCAAAATCCTCGGGCTTTTCCACAAGCCATACGGGAGACTTGGTAGCCAGGTATACCTTTTCCCTGTACCCGTCCTTTAAGGCTTTGCCGGTCACGATTTCACTGAATCCGCCGTGATAACCGTAAGCGGTGTCAATATAGTTCACGCCATGATCCACTGCATAGCGGATCATGCTGATGGCCTCGGACTCGATGATGTTATTGCTGAATCGGTCGCCTACCTTTTCCGATATCTTGTCATCGGTAGGCAATCGCATGGTTCCAAATCCCAGCGCTGAAACCTGAAAACCACACTGCCCGAATTTTCTGTACTGCATAAGCAAACCTCCCTGATCATTAAGATTGGAGCATGTACCCAGGTGCCTTCCATGAAAGCTCCGGGACGGTATCTGCTTGATTCTGCCTGTCAGGCTCTCGTGAAAAGCAATCCATTATTAAGCATAGCACGGCTTTTCCAGGCCGGCAACAGGCGATGAACCGATTCCGTTCAGGTCATTGCTGCCCCATTGCATCGCTAACTGTAAACCGGGTTTGGTATTATTGAATCATTTGCAAAAATCGTGACGATATACTTGAACGAAAGACTTTGATGGTATAAACTGTTTAAGAGACTTGGCAATGTATGTGTACCGGAGGGACGACCTGAATGAAGCAGGCCATGTTTGAGCGGGATCTGTTGTATCCTACGGCAAAGCAAGACGAACCAGGCAGTGTGCATATTACCGTATTCCAGCCTGAAAAATCCGGCGGTCTGCCAATCCTGGTGGAAGCCAAAACCGAGCATAATCCGCTTGACTATATACCTGTAATTGTCAATCATATACAGTCCGACATTTTTGACCGGATATGCATTGATATCCGCAAAAGTGGCATTCTTTATTTTAAGGCGGATCAAAACAGGTATTGCAGGATACGCTTCCAGGGTCAGGACCAGTACAGTACCGAGTTTGTTGATAGCTTTTAGCCGAGCTAATTGCGATGTACGCAGAACCTAGATATGTAAATAATAGAGAGTGGGTCAAAAATAAATTTC
>Ga0116169_1002566_pt1 | contig 13160 bp, 16 predicted proteins | sample AD_UKC130_MetaG_FD_89796 | JGI IMG/M metagenome (GOLD analysis project Ga0116169, IMG submission 89796) | Active sludge microbial communities of municipal wastewater-treating anaerobic digesters from Canada - AD_UKC130_MetaG | ecosystem: Engineered > Bioreactor > Anaerobic > Digestate | place...
GACTTTCGCTGATATAATGATTTTCGACGGCTTTCAGTACGGCACAATCGGGTTCGTTGATATGCATGCAATTGTAGTAGCGGCAATTTTTTGAAAATCGGAAGATTTCGGGAAAATAGTGCGATATTTCTTGTGGGGTCATGTCGATGATGCCAAATCCTTTTATACCCGGCGTATCGATTATATAGCCACCCGTGTCGATTTTAATCATTTCAGAAAATGTGGTTGTGTGCGTTCCTTTGAGGTGATAGTCCGAAATTTTTCCGACTTTGCGTGAGTTGTCTTTTTGCAGTGCATTGATCAAACTCGATTTTCCAACACCCGAATGACCGACAAGCAACGTTATTTTGTTTTTAATTCTTTCTCGTAAATCCTCGATGCCTTCTCCCGTTTCGGCGGATGTTTCCAGGTGAGGATAACCAATGGTTTCGTACAAATGGATTAGTCCGTCGAGGTATTCTTTGTCGTCTTCATCGTACAGATCTATTTTATTGAAGACGAAGCATACAGGAATACGATATGCCTCGGCTGTTGCCAGAAACCGATCGATAAATATTGTTGTGGTTTCGGGAAACCGAACGGTGACGCACAAAAGCGCTTCATCTATATTTGCTGCCAGAATGTGTGCTTGTTTGGAAAGGTTGGATGCACGGCGGACGATATAATTTTTTCGATCTTCTATTTCGGTAATGAATGCCGTTCCATCGGGATTTTTATCGATAATCACATAGTCGCCCACTACGATTGGGCTGGTACTGCGAATTCCTTTCAAACGAAAACTACCTTTCGCTTGACACACAATTTCTTCTCCGTTTTCCGTACGAACCCAGTAGGTGTTGCCCGTATTTTTAATTACCAATCCCCTCATTTCAAACACCTTGCGGTGCAGTGTTTTGGCACCGCAGGCGATACTGCACGGTTTTGTTTGCTTTTAAATTTAAATGGTGAGAATTTCTTTTTCTTTTGCGGCAAACATTTCATCAATTTTTTTGATGTATTTGTCGTGAAGTTTTTGAATGTCTTCTTCGGCATCTTTCCCGATGTCTTCGGCAAGTCCGTTTTTTACTTCTTTTTTTATTTCCTCAATTGCATCACGACGTGCATTGCGAATACTTATTTTTGCGTCTTCGGCCTCTTGTTTGGTTTGTTTTACCAGCGTTTTTCGTCGTTCTTCGGTCAAAGGGGGAATGTTTAGTCGAATTACTTCACCGTTGTTTTCGGGAGTGATGCCAATATTGGAATTGATGAGGGCTTTTTCGATTACTTTCAGCATCGTTTTTTCCCAAGGTTGTATTAAGATGGTCTTTGCGTCGGGAGTTGTTATGGTAGCTACGTTTGATAGCGGGACCAAACTTCCGTAATATTCTACACGCACGCCGTCGAGAATATGCGTATTGGCTCTGCCGGCCCGAATACGAGCGAAGGTTTCATCGAGAAATTCGATGGCCATCTTCATTTTTTCTTCAGTTTCCTTTTTAATTTTAGAAATTTCAGCCATGTCTTTTAAAGATTTTTATTTGGGTAAGATAAACAAAATTTTTTTATTTATGTACATAAGTGCCTATGTTTTCTCCTGAAATTACTCTTTTGAGATTCCCGGGTATATCCATATTGAAAACAATCAGCGGAAGGTTGTTCTCTTTGCAGAGAGTGGTGGCGGTAAGATCCATTACTCTTAGTCCCCGAAAATAGATTTCATCGAACGAAATTTCGTCGAATTTGCTTGCAGTGGAATCTTTTTCGGGATCGGCAGTATAAACACCGTTGACCCGTGTTCCTTTTAAAAGAATATCGGCTTCAATCTCGATTCCACGCAGGGCAGCTGCCGTATCGGTGGTGAAAAACGGGTTTCCTGTTCCACAAGAAAAAATGGCAATTTCGCCGTTTTTCAGTGCTTCAACGGCTTTTTGATTGGTATACAGTTCGCCAACCGGCTCCATGCGGATAGCCGTAAATACGCGATTTTTTTGTCCAATGGCTGTGAGTGCCGAGCTGATTGCCAAACTGTTGATAACGGTTGCCAACATTCCCATTTGGTCGCCTTTTACCCGGTCGAATCCTTTTGATGTACCGCTAAGTCCACGAAAAATATTTCCTCCGCCGATAACGATACCCATTTCCACTCCTTGTTGGGCCACTTCTTTGATTTGTTTGGCATATTCGGCAAGACGAGTTTCGTCAATACCGTATTGTTTTTCTCCCATCAGCGATTCTCCGCTGAGTTTCAATAATATTCGTTTATATTTCATTTTTATTTATTCATTTACAAAAACAATTTCTTTAAAAGCATATGCTCTTACGTTATCGTCGTCCGGCGTTTTTAATATGAGTTGCCCTGAGGGGAGCGTATTTACGATTTTTGCCAAAAACTTCCCATTTGCGTCTTTGAACCAATAGTAATTGTCGCGTCGGTATAAATTGTGCATATATTCTTCTTCGATTTCGATAGTACCGATTTTGCCTTGTTCCAACTTGCGATAGAGAATAAAAAATTCATGCAGCAGCATATTGAGGATAGACTCTTTGTTGTAAGTTACTCCTGTAATTTGTTTTAATGAAACGGGGTTGGGCAACTCGGATGGAAAGATTTCCTGATTGAGATTCAATCCGATACCGATGATGGTGTTTTCTATTTTATTGCCTTTCAAATCATTTTCGATGAGAATACCGGCAATTTTTTTATCTTTCCAATACATATCGTTGGGCCATTTAATGCAAATATCGTGTGTGAACCGATCCAGTGTGTTTTTTATTGCCAGCGAAGCAATGCGCGAGATAATGAATTGGTCTTTTGCAAAAACGTTTTTAGGATAAATGAGTAAACTGAAGAGGAGATTTTTACCCTTGGCCGAAATCCATGAATTTCCTCTTTGTCCCCGTCCTCCGGTTTGATAATCGGCAACAACAATTGAGCCTTCTTCGAGATGTTTTTCCCGGAGAAGTTGTTTCAGATAGGAATTTGTTGATTCGGTTTCTTCTAATCGGATAATCAATCTTTTTTCACTTAATCGATCCATGCTGTTTTTTTTACTCGTTATTGTAAAAGGCCTTACCATGAAGGTAGAAAAGCATCTTCAATGTGGTTCAGTTCAAACTCGCGTCCATTCCATAATGCCCCAACAATATCGAATCGCGCGGGTTTATCGATCTTTTTCCCAATAAGATAGCAGTTGGCTGCTTTTACCATTCGCCGCATTCGCCTTTCATCGACAAAATCTTCCGGGTTCCCCCATTGCAACGATGTTCTGCTTTTTACTTCTACAAAAATAATATAAGTATTGTTTTCGGCAATAATATCTACTTCATAACCCCTGAACGACCAATTTCGCTCTCGTATTCGATATTTTTTTGCTCGCAACAATCGCGTTGCCGCTTCTTCCCCTTGTTTGCCGAGTTCGTTGTGTTGAGCCATGCCAATAACCTTTTATTTCCTTGGAATAGGTAAAAATACATATTTTAAGGAAACAAAACCCTCTTTTTTGAAAAATTTATTGTTCTAGAGAGCTAGTTCATAAATTTTCCTTACATCTTCTTCGGTTAATTTGACAAAACTGCCAACAGTTCGATTGCCCAGCTGCATGTTTTTTACCGGCTTTTTAATTTATTGTTATCAAACTAACACCAAACAGGGTGAAATTGTTCTTTTGTTTGCACTTTGTTTGCTATAGGTTCGCTCCTTCTTCGCTCCTTCTTCGCTCTTCCTTCGCTCCTAAGCAGGGATAACACCATCGGATTTCATGAAACCGGTGTAAAACAAACCTGCGTCTTTTTCGCATTTAGTGCGGGATACAGAGGCGGAGCCGAAGCGGACTTTATACAAGGATGACGCAAACCTGATGCAAGCATGGAGCGAGGATGACGCAAACCTGATGCAAGCATGGAGCGAGGATGGTGCAGCCTTGGTACGGAGAAGGTGTGACTTTTTCTGAAATACATTCACAGTGAATGTAGACAAAAAACAGGACGATTCACCGCATTTAGTTGTATATTTGCAAATTGATGAGTAAATCATTCGTACAGATTTTTTTGCTTTTAAAAACAGGGGATATGTTGTTGTTGAACCACGAATATTTTATGCGCCAGGCTCTTGCGGAAGCCAAAAAAGCTTGCGATAAGGGCGAAGTGCCGGTTGGTGCCGTCATTGTGAACAACGATCGCATTATTGCCCGTGCCCATAATCTTACCGAAACGTTGAATGATGTTACGGCACATGCCGAAATGCAGGCCATTACTGCTGCTGCCAATGTGATGGGGGGCAAGTATCTCATCGATTGTACGCTTTATGTCACGGTAGAGCCTTGTGTCATGTGCGCAGGTGCCTTGCGGTGGGCACAAATTTCGCGACTGGTGTATGGCGCTCCGGACGAAAAATACGGTTTTTCGTTGTTTTCACCTCCGGTTCTTCATCCCAAGACTGCAGTAACCCCAAGTGTTTTGGCGGATGAGTGTGCGGCTTTGATGAAAGCATTTTTCGAAAAACGCCGGTAAGGCATGCAATAAAATTGTTACCGGTGAATTCATCGATATTCCATTCGTCGGCATGTGCTTTTGTCAAACGCATGGCCTTGCAGGCATAAGAAATTCGCACTTGCCGGTTGACACTATAAGGTTGAAATATTTTCACAATATGAACATTTGTTCAAAATAAATGGTATATTTGCAAAGTTATTGTGTGATATATTTCAATTCGTAAATAAAGATGTCTCGTCCCAAACAGTGTCGAAAAATACTTTCCCCCCCTTTAATGGTTGGATTCAAGCCTTTTGGTATACCTCGGTCGGAAATTGAAGAAATTGTTCTTCAATACGATGAGTATGAAGCCATCAGGTTGCTCGACTATGAGGGGATGTTACAAGAGCAGGCTGCGAAAAAAATGAACGTATCGCGTCCTACGCTAACCCGCATTTATGAAAATGCCCGGAAAACCATTGCAGAAGCTTTGGTAGAAGGCAAAATGATTGTGATTGAAGGAGGGAGTGTGGATTTTGGCAGGAAATGGTATCGCTGCAGGAAGTGTCACAGATTGATCGATGGTCTTGAAAATCATACGGCTTGCAAACATTGCAGAAGTTATGGCGATGAGGAGTTGATTCCGATACAATAACGATAAATAATTCCTTTATGAAAATAGCTATTTCTTCAGAGGGGAATACCCTTTCGTCAAAAATTGATCCCCATTTTGGAAGATGTCCTTATTTTGCTTTTTACGACACCGAAACCGGCAACACAGCGTTTTTAATCAATCCGGCTAAGGAAGTCACGAGTGGCGCAGGCCCTGCTGCAGTGCAGTTTATAGCCTCAAAAAAAGTGGAGAAAGTGCTTTCCGGCGAATTTGGCTTAAAAATAAGATCATTGTTGGAGAGCTTGAATATAGAAATGCAACACGAGCGCGACAAAACCATTTCAGAAATTATAGAACAATTTAAAAATCAATAATGAGTCTGCTTTAAAAAGTCCAAAATACTGAAAATTAATTTTGTAAAAACCTGACTTTTAAGTTGATTTTTTGCTTATTTTCGATAAATAAGACTTATTTAAGTGGACTCAATAATAAAATGCCCAAATTAGATGGAACTGGTCCGGCGGGACAGGGTCCCGGAACCGGCCGAAAAATAGGGAAATGCAATATTTTGTCCAACGAAGAAAAATTGAAACTGTTGGGAACAGGTATGGGAAAACGCCGAAATAGTGGCGGTGGAGAAGGATAAAAGAAACGCTTGAAAAGCGGAGAAAAATTTATAACAACTAAAACAATTAAAAAAAGGAGGTAATTATGCCTGGATTAAACAGAAAGGGACCTCTCGGAGAAGGTCCAAGAACAGGAAGAGGATTAGGCCGTTGCAATCCTCAAAACAAAGGTAAAACGGAAGAAGAAATTTTGCAGAGTCGTATGGAAAACAATTTCAATGAGGAATTTTTCTACGGCCGCGATCAGCAACAAGGTTATGGGATGGGTCGCAGACGAGGCAGAGGTAACGGATACGGATTGGGGCGGGGGCAAGGTCCTCGTCAGGGAAGGAATCGATGAAATTTAAGAAGGTTGTACGACAAAACATACAGTCTTTATCAAAGTCGAATTAATTTTATCAACTAATTATATATTAATAATTTATATATGAAACGCGTATTTGCCATTCCATTGGAAAATGGAATTTTATGTCAACATTTTGGTCATTGCCAACAATTTGCTTTTGTTGAAGTCGATAAGGGTTCGATTATAAAAGAAAGCTTGGTTACTCCGCCTCCACACGAACCGGGATTGCTGCCGGCATGGTTGGCCGAAAAAGGGGTTACCGATATTATTGCTTCCGGAATAGGACAAAGAGCCATCAATTTACTTCAACAACACCATATCAAGGTATATATGGGAGCTCAGCAAAAAAGTCCTGCCGAACTGGTTTCCGATTGGATGGAACAATCGCTTACTACCGGTGTCAATGCCTGTGATCACTAAAAAACGAAAATAATGAGGTCTGATTATCGATGTTATTTTTGTTTTGCCCGGCTTTTTGAAAATTTAATCGAAAAGACCAATCTTACACCCGAAGAAAAGCAATGCTTTGCAAGTCAAATGTTTGGACTATTCCATTCGGAAAAGGATGGATTTTCAGTTCCTTATTTGTCGCGAGAGGTGCACCTTCTTTTCAAAAAATACAGTGACAACGACGATCCGTATAAATGGGTAAAACGTCAAAGCAACGATATGGTTTTAAGCAGGTATGACGATTTGAAAAAGACAGTCACGACATCTGCTGATCCTTTCGTCACGGCATTAAAACTGGCCATTGCAGGAAATATCATCGATTATGGTATTCCACAACATTTTGATTTAGATGAAACCATCGGGAAAGTGCTGGCTTCCGATTTTGCCATCGACCATTCAAAAGATTTAAAACAATCGTTGTCTGAAGCAAAATCGGTGTTGTATATTGGGGATAACGCGGGGGAAATCGTATTTGATAAACTATTTATCGAAACCATTCATCATCCCGATTTGTGGTATGCTGTTCGAGGGGCTCCTATTATCAATGACGTAACACTGGAAGATGCAAATTATGTGCAAATGAATGAGGTGGCTCATGTGATCGAAAATGGATATGATGCTCCTTCTACCATGCTGTCGCATTGTTCGAAAGAGTTTAAAGACCTTTTTTCACGGGCAGATATTGTTATTTCGAAGGGACAGGGCAATTTGGAAAGTTTGTTGCATGAATCAAGCAAAAAAATCTACTTTCTTCTCATGGTAAAATGTGATGTCATAGCCGATATTTTAGGTGTAAAAAAGGGACAATTTGTAGTTGCACGAAACGTAGTTGAAAATGAAAATTGCCATAGCAAGCGGAAAGGGAGGCACAGGCAAAACGTTTGTCTCGACCAATCTTTTTTGGACGGCGCAACATTTCGGAATTCCGACAACGCTGATTGATTGCGATGCCGAAGAACCGAATGTAAGGGAGTTTCTCGACGGAGAAGAACAATTGGTGGAGCATGTATATCAAAACGTTCCCCACATTGATCCGGAAAAATGTACCTTTTGCGGAAAATGCGCCGAATACTGTAACTACAATGCGATTCTGTTTTTGCCGGAAAATCGCTTCATAAAGGTATTGTCAGACCTATGCCACGATTGTGGAGCATGTTCATATGCTTGTGAATACGAAGCTGTAATCGAGCAAAAAAAACAGATCGGTACAGTTAAGATCTTTGATTTCGATGGTTTTTCTCATATTATTGAAAGTCGTTCTGAAGTAGGGGTATATTCACCCGTTTCGGTTATCAAAAAAGCCATAAAGGAAGCTGATTCCCAACATTTGATTTTGCTAGATACTCCTCCCGGAATTTCCTGCCCGTTCGTTGCGACAGTGGAGCAAGCCGATTTTATCATTTTGGTTGCTGAACCCACTCCATTCGGGCTGCACGATTTAAAACTTTCCGTAAGTACGCTACGGCAACTTCAAAAACCTTTCGGCGTAATCGTCAACAAATCGGGGTTGGGCAATCGTGCTGTTTATCAATGGTTAGACGAAAACAAGATTCCGTTACTTCTTGAAATTCCTTTCGACAAAGATATTGCCCGAACGTATTCGGAAGGTAAAATTCTTTCACAGGAAAATGAGGCATATCGGAAAATATTTCAACAGGTATTGAATATAATGATGCACACGCATTGGTCATGACAGAAATAGCTATTCTCAGCGGAAAAGGCGGAACAGGAAAAACAAGTCTGAGTGCCGCTCTCGCCACCATCAACCATCAGACCGTAGTTGCCGATTGTGATGTAGATACGGCCAATCTGTATTTGATCTTACAGCCTGAAAATTATGTCGAAGAAAAATTTTTAACGGGACACAAAGCTGTGATCGATTACAGTTCTTGTAATCAATGTGAAATATGCATCGATTATTGCCGCTTCGATGCCATTGCTTATGTAAATGGACGTGTTACTATTTCCGAAACAGCTTGCGATGGGTGCAAACTCTGTTCGCGGGTTTGTCCATCGCAATCTATAACGATGGTTCCCGGCGATAAAAGTTATTGGTATATTGGGAATTATCGTAATGGGAAGCTCATCCACGCCCGCTTGGCGCCGGGAGAAGAAAATTCCGGAAAACTTGTCAACGTGGTGCGTGAACAAGCCCGGAAAACTGCCGAAGAAACCGGATGGGAGACGCTGATCATCGACGGACCTCCGGGAACAGGATGTCCGGTTATTTCTACCCTCACGGGAGTTGACAAAACCATTATCGTAACCGAACCTACGCGATCCGGGTTTCACGATTTGAAACGCATCGTAGAATTGACAAACACATTTAATATTCCGACTTATATAGTCGTCAATAAATACGATTTGAATGAAAACATGACTGACCAAATCCTTACATGGTGCTCCGATGCGGGAATTCCTGTGGTAGGTAAAATTCCTTTTGATCCTCAAATAGTTGAAGCCATGCTCCAATGCAAAAGTATTGTCGAATGGGCTCCCGAAACACAAGCTGCAAAAGAAATACATGCCATTTACCAACAAGTGGTGAACAATGGAACGATCCGGAAGTCTGCAAAGGATTAATTTTGTCGGCAAGCATATAGAAAATCGTCGGATAACATTAACCGCTTAAATAATTTAACACAAATGAATCCAAAAAAAATTATCATAATCGGAGGTTCCGCGGCAGGACCAAAAGCCGCTTCAAGAGCCCGCAGGCGTAGTAAGAGACTCTAAATTCTTTCTCAATGCAAAAAATATCAATGCTGTCGTCAATACGGAAGTTACTGCGATTGATCGAAAAAACAAACGCATCGAATTCACCAACTTGCTCACCGGCGAAAAAGGCAGCGATAGTTACGACAAGCTTGTTATTGCTACCGGAGCTTCTGCCCGTAAACCACCTGTACCCGGAATTGAACTTGAAGGAGTAACTACTTTGCATTCCTTATCGGATGCCGATTATTTGAGACAAATTCGAGATAAAGGTGAAATTAAAAAAGCTGTCGTGATAGGTGGTGGATTAATTGGTATTGAAACCTGTGAAGCACTTCATTTGGCAGGTATAGAAATTACCATCATCGAATTGTTGCCGCAATTGCTCACATTCCTGGATAAAGGGATGGCACGGCTGGTAGAAAAATATTTACAAACCAAAGCCAACGTTATACTGAAAAATGGGGTAACCGCATTTTTAGGCGAAAATGGGAAACTTACCGCCGTAAAATTACAAAACGGAACAGAAATTCCCTGTGAATTAGCGGTGGTTGCAATTGGAGTATCTCCAAATATAAAACTGGCCAAGGATGCCGGAATTGAAATTGGCCATACCGGAGGTATTAAGGTGAATGAATATATGCAGACAAATGATCCGGATATTTATGCTGCGGGCGATTGCGTTGAAATTCCCAATCTGATCACGGGAAAATCAGTCCATGCACCCTATGGCGATTTAGCCAATTTGGAAGGACGAGTGGCCGGAGAAAATGTAATTACAGGCAATGTGGCCAAATTTCCCGGAACAATTCAAACGGGAATATGCAAAGTATTTGATTATGGCGTCGGCTCTACCGGATTATCCGAACAAAATGCGCTGCAACAGGGATTTGATACTATCGAAACCGTTGTCAATGCCGGTCTCGACAAACCGGGATTCATGCAAGGGAAATTACTTATCACGAAATTGGTAGTAAATAAAACCGACGGAAAAATATTGGGGGCACAGGTCATAGGACCCGGTGAAGTAAGTAAACAGGTAGCTATTTGGGCAATGGCGATAAAAGGCAATCTGACGGTTGACGATATGGTTAACGCTGATCTACCTTATGCTCCGCCCTATTCACTGGCCATCGATCACAGTATTGCCACGGCTCACGTGATGCAAAATAAATTAAAGGGTCTTTTTAAAGGAATATCGGCCAAAGAATTAAGGGAGAAATCAAAAAATAAAGATCCGATGGTTTTGATTGATGTTCGTAATCCGGACGAATATGAAGAAATGCGCCTGGGTATTGGCGAAAAACTGATCCCTCTCGGGCAACTGCGCAAACGGCTCAATGAATTGCCGGAGGATAAAAATACCGAAATCGTTACCTGGTGCAAAATCTCATTGCGCGGTTATGAAGCTGCCCGTGCACTTCAAGCATACGGTTACCAAAATGTAAAAGTATTGGAAGGCGGGATTGTCGCTTGGCCTTATCAAAGAGAAAAATAAAGTGAAATGAAGATTTATGTTTTTCATTAAAGACTAATTAGCCCGAACATTAATCAATATTCCGGCGTTATATAACTATTAAAAGGCAAACCTTCGATAAAAAAATTCACACGATTATTAACCACAGAAAAAATTAAAATATAGGAAAAGAAGCGATTAAAGTATCCTTAGTTAATAAAGATGTGCTATTGACCGGCATAAGGAAATTGCAGATTTTACCGCCGAAAAGGATTATGCAACGCATGCAATGGCGATAAAAATTCTGAATGACGAACCGAAACACGATAATGATATCGAATTTTGGATGGCCGATATAGATCGGCTGAAAGAGGAATTCAAGAAAATCAAAATGTAACAATAATTTTATAGGAGGAATTTATTATGGGATGTGATGCAGGTATAAAACCAAGAAAAAAAATTCAACTTCAATCAACAGAAATTTCAAACATTCAACAAACGGAGGAAACGACTATGAGTTCAACTATGGTAAGGCAAATAATGCCAACTTTCACAATGGATGCGTACGACGCAAAAACAGGACATTTTAAAACGGTTTCGAGCGACGATTATAAAGGAAAATGGACGGTAATCTGTTTTTATCCGGCCGACTTTACTTTTGTTTGCCCTACCGAAATAGCGGCTATGAATGCCAAGTATGACGAATTTCAAAAGCTGAATACCGAAATCTTAGCCGTATCGGTAGATTCGAAGTACTCTCACAAAAGGTTTGTAGAAACGGAACCTCTCTTGAAAGATTTGAAATTAACCATAGCTTCCGATGCCAATCAAGAGGTTAGCCGTGCTTTCGGAGTGTTGGTTGAAGAAGACGGAGTAGCGCTCAGAGGGCGTTTTTTGTTTAACCCTGATGGGATTTGTGTGGCTCAGGAAGTTCAGGCAGATGCGGTGGGAAGAAATGTAAACGAATTTTTGAGACAGATACAAGCCTGGCAACATGCAACCAAGACCGGAGAGGTATGTCCGGCGAATTGGCGACCGGGTAAAAAAACATTACCCGTGAACACCGAAGCCGAAAAAATGACCGGTCGTGTTGGCGATTACATTACGATAGAAGAAATTTTATCGTAACCCTGAAACTCAAAAAACCCCGAGTGTTATTTTTTCGCTCGGGATTTTTTTTGCCTTATTCGAAAAGTTTCAGTTCATCCGTTTCATAGAACCGTATTATCGTTTTTTCATCTTGAGAGCAAATATAAATGGACATTTGTTCATAATGAAATTTTAATAATTATCTTTACAAAAAGAAGCGATGAAAGTTTCGATTCTTACCGACAATTATCCCGGTGACAACACCGGAGCGGAGCACGGCCTCTCCTATTTTGTAGAGCATAACGGCACAAAGATCCTGTTTGACACAGGGCAGAGTGCTCTCTTCCTGCAGAACGCGTTCAAAATGAATATCGATCTAATGGAGAGGAATCTGATCATCCTGAGTCATGGTCACTTTGATCATGGAAACGGACTGGCACATCTTACAGGTGGCAAGCTGCTCTGTCACCCGGGTTGTTTTGTGAAGCGATACAGAACCATCGATCACACCTACATCGGTTTAAAGAACAGCCGGGATGAAATCGCAGAGAAGTTTGACCTCATCACCGGCAAAGCACCTTACCGTGTCAGTGATTCTGTGCTGTTTTTGGGTGAGATACCACGCATTACCGATTTTGAATCGCAACATACCGCATTCTCGTTCGAAGATGGAACAGCCGATTTTGTTGCGGACGATAGTGCTATTGCACTGCAGACAGAGAAAGGGTTGTTTGTGATCACCGGATGCGGTCATGCGGGGATAGTCAACACCTTGGAACAGGCAAAAAAAGTAACCGGCGAGCAGCGGATTTACGGTATCATGGGCGGCTTTCACCTGAAGGAGCGGGATCGGCAAACCATAGAGACTATCAATTACCTGAAAAAAAATAGGGTGAAACATGTCATCCCCTCGCACTGTACCGCCTTGCCTGCACTAGTGGCTTTTTCGGAGATCTTCCCGATTCAATCGGTAAAAACAGGTGATTGTTATACTTTTTGATGGACCAATTCGTAAGTTCAACTCAGAAGTTGCAATATCCGGGAAATAATGGCGGAAGTAGTAGTTTTTGATATACAAATATCGTTGGACGATAGAACTAACATTTAAGCAACTGAAATAGAATTTTCGACTGTATTTATTTCAATCGAATTTATGGGGGGGGGGGTAGGGGAAGTTTGGGGTAAAATTTGGGATAAGTATTATTTTAAAAAAAATAACTGCCTAAATATTATGCATTTATTTGTGAAGGTTGTTCTCCTACCAGGACTTGAACTTATGATACAATATGATAACTATTTTGTTTTAAACCGTTTTATAACAGACTGATAAACATAGATATATAAATTGCTTTTATAACGATTGATAAAGAGAAATAAAAAGAATTATCATAAATTCGTTTGTAAATTCGTGTGTAA
>Ga0116169_1002567_pt1 | contig 13158 bp, 9 predicted proteins | sample AD_UKC130_MetaG_FD_89796 | JGI IMG/M metagenome (GOLD analysis project Ga0116169, IMG submission 89796) | Active sludge microbial communities of municipal wastewater-treating anaerobic digesters from Canada - AD_UKC130_MetaG | ecosystem: Engineered > Bioreactor > Anaerobic > Digestate | place...
CAATACGGGCACCTGCAGACGGCCGCGGATGCCGCTTGCAGTGGCTCCAGCCAGAATCATGGAGAAATAGGTGTTCTTGTCACTGAGGTAATACCCGTTACCCCAGACCCAAGCCTTGAAGTAATCATCGTTGAGGTGCAGCTTGTATTCGCCAAGGTCGATGGTGCTATCCTCGCCGTCGGCGCTATCCTCGTCGTTGGCGCTATTCTCAAGCAGCAGCTCGATTTCCAGATCCCAGTTGAGGGCTTCTTCGGTCTCGTCTTTCACGGTGAGATACAGTGAAAGTGTAGGATCAACGGAGAACTCATCTTCGAAGAATTTGAGACCGTCGATTTCGGCTTTAAACACGCCGCCAACTTCAGCAGCTGCCATCGCACCGGTGGCCAGAGCCATTACCAGTACCATGGCGAGAACTAATGCTTTTCTCATTCGTTTTTCCCCCTCAGTTTTTTGGATATTGTGTGCTTGAAGCTCCCTGCACTACCAGAGGACTACGGGGAAAAAGTCTCCTTGTTTCCTTTTATCCCCGTTTCTCCCTCGGCGGTGCCTTCATGTTCGGCGCGGCTGCTGGATACTGAGCGGACACCCCCTTTCCTTCCAGGGCCTTCGCGAACATAAAGCACGAGAGTATATAGGGTTATTTGACGTCAAACAGATAAATCCTTCCAAACCGCGAACTTTTTTCCAACGACCCCCACAAAAGGGGTACGCTGTTCGCTATATTATTCTTTCTATTGTTATGCCAAATTCCCTTGATCTTGCCACCTAAAGGCGCGAAAATGGCTCCCGGTAGCCCAGGAGCCATTTTGCGGAGTGTTATTCAGTTTTAGAACTCAACCTTCATGCCGGCGTTGAAGGTGGTACCTTCGTGGCGAGCATGCTCGATGCCCAGGTTCACACCGTTGGGAGCCTCAAATTTGGCACCAACTTTGTAACCAACGGAATCCAGGGAGAACTCGGAAGCGGACACTTCAGCGCTCAGCTCAAGGCCGTCCACGGCTGGGATCAGGCCCAGGGTGGTCTTGGCGCCCAATGTGTGCACCAGTTTCCGCTCGGCCCCGGTCCATTTGCCTTCGTAGCTGGCATCGATGGCCAGGCCTTCCATAACCTCAAACTCACGGCCCACACCAAAGGTGGTGGACTTGGTGGAAATACCGCTCACTGCCGGAATATCCAGGACAGTCTCCACATCGAAGCGGAAGCCTTCGTACTCGGTACCGGCACCAATGCGTGCTTCAGCAAACATCTGGTCGTAGTCGGCGTGCAGTTCCACACCCTGCTGCTCAGTGGCAAAGCCTACGAACAGGCCGGAGTTCTTGGCCCGGGGCAGGTGGATCCAGTCGTGCTCAGCATCGCCGTCTTCACTCTTCTCGGCCACATAGCGGGGCACAAAGCCATCGGTAATGTGCTTGTAGCCAGCGGTGATCATGGTGTTCCCAGCCAGCTCATAGCCAGCCTCGACCGCCCAGAGGTTGTTCATTTTCAGGCCAGACTCATCTGTGTGGTCAGCAGCAACGGAGCCGCGTACCTGCAGACCCTCCAGGGGTGCTGCGGCTGCATCCAGCTGCAGGCGGGTAAGCTCATCGTCTCTGATCACGGAAGCGCCAACTGCAACGTCCTCCAGGAGGAGCAGGTCGCCGCGCATGCCCAGCACGTGGCCGTGTTCGCCTGCCAGGGCATAGAAGCCGTTCAGCTCAGCCACGTCAACGTTGATGCCGCTGATGCTGATGCCGCTGCGCTTGGCCAAGCTGGCGTACGGGCTGTAGTTGATCTCCAGGGTGCCGAACCGGGTGGTGGCTTCAGGGCCGCCGTACCAGAAAGCACCATCGGCCTCGATAAAGGCCTGCTTCAAAGCGATGTCGCCCAGGGTGATGTTGGTGGGCACCAGGTCTTCGTTTTCAGTCTCTTTGGAGAGCCCGAACTCCAGGCCGGCCCGTACCTTGTCTTCAGCTGCGCTGAGGCCAAGATTCAGGGACAGCTCCGAACCGGGAACCACTGTCAGATCTTCACCCTGTTTGTTTACTTCAATTTTCGTCTCGATGGAACCGCTGATGTCCAGCCCTGCGGCGGAAACCGGAGCTGCGACGATCAGGGCCGCAACCAAGGCAAGAATGATTGTCTTTTTCATTGTGTCAATCCCCTCTTTGCACTGTGTTTCTTACTCTGCATACAGCACTCGACTGTAGGCTGCGTCGGGGATGATCCTTGGTGAGTATCCACGTTTCCTCTCCTGTGATCTCCCGTAGGTGCGAATAGTCTCGGCTGTACGGCAGCTGGTCCCAGCTGCTCGCGGGGGACACCTCCTTTCTGGAGCCGTTTGGCTTGGGCCGCTGCATGTACCACCCCTTGGTCGTGAAGTCGCCTGAGAATCTCCTCCCGGGGCGGTACGCCTAACTATTTCTCTCCGCCAAACACTATTCCTCCTGCTAGAAGGCTTGTAAGTCTTGCCAAGGGAACCAATGTTCGCCAAAAAGGCGCGAAAAAAGAGGGCACCTGGCGGCACCCTCTCGAACCTGCTGTCGTTAGCGGATTACTTCCTCCGTATCCCGGTCGAAGAGGTGGATCTTCATCATGTTGAAGCCCACTTTGGCCTTCATGCCGTCCCGGGCAGTGGTGGAGGCATCCAGGCGGGCGATGAAGCTGTTCTCGCCCGAGGAGAAGTAGACGTATACTTCGGCGCCCATGGGCTCGGTAACGTCCACATCGGCTTCCACGATGGCGAACTTGGGATCTTCACCCACCAGGGCCGCATCTTCAATGTCTTCTGGACGGATGCCAAGCACGATGGGCTTGCCCACATACTTGCCCAGATTCTTAATGCCGGCTGCTTTCTCCGCGGGGATGTCCAGCTTGAAGGTTTTGGCATCAATGCTGTAGGTTTCCCCTTCCTTGTTCAGCACCACATCGAGGAAGTTCATGGCAGGGCTGCCGATAAAGCCGGCCACAAACATGTTATCTGGATTGTTGTAGATGTCCAGGGGAGCACCTACTTGGTAAATATGCCCATCCTTCATCACCACGATCCGGTCGCCCATGGTCATGGCTTCCGTCTGGTCGTGGGTTACGTAAATAATGGTGGTCTGCAGGCGGTTGTGCAGTTTGCTCAGCTCCGCCCTCATCTGCACCCTGAGCTTAGCGTCCAGGTTGGATAGGGGTTCGTCCATCAGGAACACCTTGGGCTCCCGCACGATGGCCCGACCCACGGCAACACGCTGACGCTGTCCGCCGGAGAGGGCCTTGGGCTTGCGGTCCAGGAGGTTTTCGATCCCTAAGAGCTTAGCTGCCTCCTTAACCCTCCTGTCGATTTCGTCCTTGGGGAACTTGCGCAGCTTCAAGCCGAAAGCCATGTTGTTGTACACGTCCATGTGGGGATAGAGGGCGTAGTTCTGGAAGACCATGGCAATGTCCCGATCTTTGGGCGGAACATCATTGACCACGGTATCTCCAATGGTAATCTGACCAGATGTGACTTCCTCCAGACCAGCCACCATGCGCAGGGTGGTGGACTTACCGCAGCCCGAAGGGCCGACCAAAACGATAAATTCCTTGTCTTTAATGTCTAAGCTGATGTTGTCCACAGCAGTAACATTACCAAAACGTTTCGTAACGTTTCTCAAAAGAACTTGTGCCAACGACAAATCTCCTCTCTGTCAAACCTTGGAATATCTCAAATATGCCCGGTCTTGCTCCCGAACATATTAACTTACGATCAAATAATATCACACGATATTTTGTTTGGCAAAACAAAGTTTCCCGTATCTTTCCCTGATCCTGCCCCTCTCGCTTCGGGTGGGGGCAGATAACTCTATTCAGTTAGTGGGAGCGAGCACAAGCTCAGTTATAGCCTTGGCTACCCCATGCTCCCAACTGGGGCTGGTCACATAACCGGCTGCCTCCTTGGCTTGGGGGGCAGCATTGCCAACAGCCACGGCGATTCCCGCCACCTGCAGCATACTGACATCGTTAGTCCCGTCGCCAATGGCCATTACCTCTGCGGGCTTGATCCCGAAAAAGTCTACCAGCCACTTCAGGGCCCGCCCCTTGTTGGTGTTCGCACTGGTAATCTCGATGTACTCCGGTTTCGAGCAGGCTACTTCCGCCTGCGATCCCAGCAGATCTTGCAGCGCTCTTACGCGGTCCAGGCTCTCTTCCCGGGGACCTGGGATCAAAATCTTGGCCAGCCTTTTGGGGCCCTCTGAAATGAACTTCACCAGATCGCCCGCCACCTTAATGTCCACGCTGGCACCGGAGGCATAGTACTCAACCCACTGATCGATTGCGGCCACATAGAGTTCATCGTTGTAGTAAGCATTCACTGTCCAGCCGCGCTCGCGGCCAAATTCGATCACAGCCTGGGCCAGCTCTGGGGCGAGAAAGCTTTCATACAGTGTCTCCCCGGACACACGTTTAATCAAGGCGCCGTTGTAACAGATAATGGGCAGTTCCTGGTCTAAACCTAGTTCCAAAGCATAGGGCAGCGCCGATTGGAACATGCGGCCGGTCACTAAGGTGAAAGTTATGCCCCTGGCAACCGCTTCTCTAATCACCTCCTTATTCTCCCTGCTGATCCGGCCATCTCGGTTCAGCAGCGTATCATCTAGGTCCGATGCAATTAACTTAACCATACCTTACCTCGCTTCTAGTACGTCAAAAAGGAGATGGCCTTTAACCATCTCCTTTATTTTTCGCCCTTTATTTCACTATTCCTGCCTAATTGGATACAGTTATGGATCCCGTAACACTGCTGGCCTCCAGCCTCAGCTGATGCGCAGAAGCTTCGTTGCCCGCGGTCCTAGCTTTCAAAGCAGTACCTCCACCGCTCCTTTTGTGCTCAATGATCTCCAAATCCTCTAGGTCGGTGGAAACCCGCCCAATGGAGGTCTCTAGGTCCAGTTCCACCCCCAGGTCGCCTTGGCGGGGTAGGCTCACCCGTACCGAGCCGTGGGAGGTGCGCAGGCGGTGTTCAGCGCAGCCGGTGACGGCGGCAAGGCGAGCGTTAATGCTGCCGTTGGTGGTTGTCAGATCCATTTCCCGCGCCCCTGCTGAGATGCGGAAGGAACCGTTGCCCAGCTCGTGTCGGATGCTCTCCGCCTCCACCCCTTCCATGGCGCAGGAGCCGTTCTCGCCCCGCCCTTGAATGCTGCGGGCCGTAACCGAGCGCAGGCCCATTGAACCATTGACAGTCTCCAAGGTGAGTGTGGTTGCCTGAAGGTTTTCCACCCGCAGGGAGCCGTTGTGGGATGTCAGCCTTACTTCATACATCCGGGACTGGGGCACCATCAGGTGCAGGGAAACGGACCGATCCCCAAAATCGGGCACATTCAGCCTAAACTCATCCTTGACCGCATTATCCTCCCAGTCCACCTCATAGAGGTGGCTGTCCAGAGCGTCCCGGCTCCGGCCCCTCATCCGCTGCACCACTGTGAGCTGATAGTAATCCTCGGACCAGCCCTGCACGCGGATGGGCCCGTTCACATTGCTCAAGCTCACCGGAAGAACCTGCCCAGGGCCAACCGGCCCCCGCACCACCTGCGTGTGTTCCGGGTGGGCTTCTGAGCTGGAAACCACCAGCCGGGGCAGTTTGGCCAGCCCTTCGCCAAGGGTGTGCTCCAGGGAGCGGGAAAAACGCTCTGCCGCCTCGGCCACTACGGAGGCGATCCCCGCGCCCATTATCTCCAGGTGGGACCAGGGTTCCTCCCCGACCTCCCTTTTTGCTTCGGCAGAGCCGTCCCCTAAGGCCGCAAGCAGGGCCTCGGCCTCTGCCGCGGTAAGCTTCCCCTCTTCCAGCATGCGCAGAATCATTCTCCGTTCTTCCTGCATATCCTAACCTTCCTCCTAACTCTGCAGAAGCTTGACCGCTTCCTGCGGAGTAATTTCACCCTTATCCAGCGCTTCCAGAATCTCCCTGCGCCTCTGGTCCTGGTCCCGCTCCACTCCACAGCCTAGGGTTTCTAACACGTGATCAAGGCGGCTGCGCACCGTGGGATAGGAAATGCCCAAAAGGCGTTCCACTTCCTTAATGTTACCCCGGGCCGCCAGAAACACTTCGACGAAGTGCTGCTGCTCCCCAGTGAGCCGGCAGAAGCGGCAAGGCTCAAAACGCCCCTCCACAGCAGTATGGCAGCTGCTGCAGTGCAGCTTGGTCACGGTCAGGGCCTTCCCGCATACGGGGCACTTGGTGAGAATGGGTCTTGGCACAATTAATCTCCACCTTTAAATGTCTAAGATCACACCTTAATTTTCCAGTTCCACACTTCATAATCTTAAACCCAAAGATTAATGTTGTCAATATGGGTATTCATAAATTAAAAAACCCCGGCTAAAAACCGGGGTTGATCTTAATGTGGGGTTTCAAGACTCTACCTAGAAAGTGAAGGACACACCGCCGCCTACCAAGATGCCGCTGGTCACATCGGAGTTGCTCACCCGGTAGTGTTTAATGGTTCCCTGCACCAAGATGTTCTCCAGAACCTCGTAGGATATGGTAGCCCTGGCTGTGGTGAGGTTCTCACTGCCCGCACCCAGTTTGAACTTGGGGGCATAGGCAACATCAGCTACTAAGCTCAGCTTGTCCGCGGGGATCAGCTTAAAGCCAAATTTGCCGAATACACCGGACCCGCTCTCATCATCTTCCCCAGAATGCTTGTGGGTAAGCATGGCATAACCACCGCCCACGAAGATCTGCAGGTCCTCTTCATTGGCCACTCTGTACAGTCCTCCCGCGGTAACAGTGTGTCACTGAGTCCCTTCTCGCCATCCCCAGCACCCTTGAAGGAAATAGCCGAAAAGGCAGCGTCGGCAAAGATGTCATTGAACAGCTCCGCCTTGCCGTGGACCGCAAAGCCCTGCCCCTTATCCTGGCCAAGTCCAATCAAGTAGCTGGCATCCCCCTCAATGGAAATGGCACTGGCCATAAAACTTGCTCCCAGAACCAAAGTTACAACCGCTAACATGCAAAATAATCTCTTCACGATTCAGCCCTCCGCAGGTTTCAGTGTTGTTTCTGTCTATATTCTGACAAGCCTGCCGAAAACCTTCTCAGCACAGCAGGTTTTCGGCGGGAAGAACACGAATTTATCGCGGCAAGCGACGATTATCCCTTGAGGAGGAACCACCCATGCGTAAGCTTTTCATGCTGTTTAGTGTCTTCCTTACGGTTTTGGCCCTGCTGTCCCTGCCCCAGGGCGCGGCGGCCCAGCTGGCGGCGGGGGTACAGCTCAGCTACGGCTGGACAAACTTCAGCTCCATCCTGAGCAATGACGAGGGAGCAGAGAGCTCCGGTGTCCTTAACGGTGTGTGGGCTCACTATGACCACGATGATCTGCGTTTTACGGGAGCCTACCAAGGCACCTTCGGGTTCGGCAACGACGCGATCCGCAGGCATCTCGGCCAGATCGCGGCCAGTTACCGGGTGTTGGAAGAAGGCCCCATGCAGGTGTTCGCAGGTCTGGGTTATCATTTCATCACCACCAACTTCAAGGGCAGTCTGGGCAATCAGCCTAAAGATTTCAGCCTCAGCGGCCACGGCTTTGCCGGCCAGGTCAACGTGGATATTGAACTCACTCCCCAGCTGCGGGCCAGTGCAGTGCTCACCGCCAGCCCCTGGGTGAAGTGGTCGTTTAACCTCGATAAGGATGCGACCATCGATACCCGGTCCTCCTTCAACGCAAAGCTGGACCTCACCTACCAGCTTTCGGATCAGCTCAGCGTTCAGGTGGGCCTCTTGGGCGGCGGCTACAGGGTGCCCAAGTTCACTTCCGGCGGCAAGACTCTGGGCACTACCAAGGGTTCCTTTTCCGCCCTCAGCGTAGGGGTGACCCAGCGCTTCTAGAGCAAGAGCTAGCGCTCGCGCGCTAGCTCTTATGCAAATGCTGGTAAATCTCCGCGGCCAGTTTGGCACTGATTCCAGGTACCTGCTGCAGCTCTTCCAGGCTAGCCTCCCGGATTCTCCGGACCGAACCGAAGTGCTTGAGCAGGTCTTTTTTTCGTTTGGGCCCAACTCCAGGAATCTCGTCCAGGGCGGAAGCCCGGGTGGTTTTGCCCCGCAGGGTGCGGTGGTAAGTGATGGCAAAGCGGTGCGCCTCATCCCGGATGCGCCGCAGCAGCAGCAGGCCCGGTGAATCCAGGGGTAGAATGACAGGATCAGATCTGCCCTCCAGGTAAATCTCCTCCCGCCGTTCTGCCAAGGCGATAAAGGGAATGATCAGCCCCAGCTCATCCCGGACCTGGAGGGCCGCCTTCAGCTGGCCTTTGCCTCCGTCGATGAGCACCAGGTCGGGAAAGGACGCGAACTTGCTGTCCCCCGCCTGTTCTTCTCGCTCCTGCAGCCCCCTTTGGAAGCGGCGCCTGACAACCTCGCGCATGGACTCGTAGTCGTTGGGTGCCCCGGACACGCCGCGTATTTTAAAGCGGCGGTAATCGGAGCTTTTGAACTCCCCGTTTTCCCACACCACCATGGCAGCCACAATATTAGTACCCTGGAGATTGGAGATGTCAAAGGCCTCTATGCGCCCTGGAGGTTCAGGCAGCTCTGCTGCTTCCTGCAGCTCCTGCAGGGCCTTTTCCAGCACCCTTTCCTTGATGGAGGCGCGGCCTTTGGCCTCCTCCAACAGCACCTGCGCATTTTTGATCACCAGCTCCAAAAGCTGCCGTTTGGCTCCCCTCTGGGGTGTGCGCAGGTACACGCGGCCGCCCCGCAGGCCGCCGAGCCAGTGCTCCAATACCCCCTGCTCTTCCAGCTCCGCGGGCAGGAGCACCTCCCGGGGGATGTACGAGGCTTCCTGGTAGTACTGCTGCAGAAAAGAGCGGAGGATCTCCCCCTCGTCTTCTTCGCTGGAGCAGTCCAACAGAAAGTGCTCTCGGCCCACCAGTTTTCCTTCCCGCACAAAGAAAACCTGCACGCAGGCCAGCTCTCCCCAGCGGGCACAGCCCACATAGTCCTGATCCTCATTGTGCTGGGCCACGATCTTCTGCTTTTCCGCCAGGGTCTGCAGGCCCCGGATCTGGTTGCGGAAGCGGGCTGCTTTCTCAAACTCCAGCTTACTTGCGGCCTCCTGCATCTTCCTGGTGAGCTCGGGGATGAGGCGATCAATGCGCCCTTCCAAGAACATGATCACTTCGTCAATCATCTCCCCGTACTTCTCTTTGCTCACCAAACCCGCGCAGGGCGCCAGACAGCGCCCGATGTGGTAGTTGAGGCAGGGCCGATCCTTTTGCCCTTCCCCGATCTTTTTGCTGCAGGTGCGCACGGGAAACAGGGTGCGCAGAAAGGACAGGGTCTTTTTCACCACGGCCACATCGGTATAGGGTCCGAAGTAGCGGGCGCCGTCCTGGAGGCGCCGGCGCACCATGAGCACCCGGGGGAAATCCTCCTGCACGGTCACCTTGATGTAGGGATAGGTTTTATCGTCCTTGAGGCGGACATTGTAGCGGGGGGCATACTCTTTGATCAGGTTGTTCTCTAAAATGAGGGCTTCCACTTCCGAGTCGGTCACAATGTACTCGAAGTCCCGGATGTGCTCCACCAGCACCTGGACTTTCAGGGAATGGGAGGCGGCTTTTTGGAAGTAAGAGCGCACGCGGCTGCGCAGATTCACCGCTTTGCCCACGTAGATTACTTCCCCCGCTTCATTTTTCATAAGATACACGCCGGGGCTGGTGGGCAGAATGCCCAGTTTTTCCTGGAGATCCACTTGCTGCACCCCCTTTTCAGCTTTCGGCATCTAGAATCTTCTTCAAGAACTGCCCGGTATAAGATCCCTCCACCTGGGCCACCTGCTCAGGCGTGCCCTGGGCAACCACGGTTCCTCCCCGTGCGCCCCCTTCCGGGCCCAGGTCGATGATGTAATCTGCAGTCTTGATCACATCTAAGTTGTGTTCGATCACCACAACCGTATCCCCCGCATCCACCAGGCGCTGCAGTACGCCCAGCAGCTTGCGGATGTCTTCAAAGTGCAGTCCTGTGGTGGGCTCGTCCAACAGGTACAGAGTCCGGCCATTGCTGCGGCGGGAAAGCTCCGTGGCCAGCTTAATGCGCTGGGCTTCCCCGCCGGAAAGCTGGGTTGCGGGCTGACCGAGTTTAATGTAGCCTAAACCCACATCATAAAGGGTCTGGAGGCGCCGGTGGATCTTGGGCACGTTCTTGAAAAACTCCACCGCTTCTTCCACCTGCATGTCCAAGACATCGGCAATGGACTTGCCCTTGTACTTCACTTCCAGCGTTTCCCGCCCATAGCGCTTACCCTTACACACTTCGCAGGGCACATACACATCGGGGAGAAAGTGCATCTCGATTTTCAGGATGCCGTCGCCTTTGCAGGCTTCGCAGCGGCCACCCTTCACATTAAAGCTGAACCGCCCGGGCTTGTACCCCCGCATTTTGGCCTCGGGAGTGAGGGCAAACAGCTCCCGGATGCCGTCAAAGGCTCCCGTGTAGGTGGCCGGGTTGGAGCGGGGCGTGCGGCCGATGGGCGACTGGTCAATCTCAATCACCTTATCGATATGCTCCAGCCCCTCAAGGCCGGCATGGGCCCCAGGTTTGGCTTTGGACCTGTGCAGCTCCTGGCTGAGCCTTTTGTAAAGTATTTCATTGATCAGCGTGCTCTTGCCTGAACCGGATACGCCGGTTACAGCCACAAAGAGACCCAGGGGGATCTGCACATCGATGTTCTTCAGATTGTGTTCTTTAGCCCCCCGGATCGTAATGTATTTCCCGTTGGGCTGACGGCGCTTTTTGGGTACGGGGATGCGCCGCTCCCCTTTCAGGTACTGGCCCGTAATGGAGCGGGGTTCAGCGCACACCTGCTCCCAGGTGCCCGCGGCCACCACCTCACCCCCATGGGTGCCTGCCCCCGGCCCCATATCGATGAGCCAATCCGCGGCCTCCATGGTATCCCGGTCGTGCTCCACCACAATCAGGGTATTGCCCAGATCCCGCAGCTCCCTAAGGGCCTCCAGGAGCTTCTCATTATCCCGCTGGTGCAGGCCAATGCTGGGCTCATCTAGGACATAGAGCACCCCCGTAAGACGGGAGCCGATCTGGGTAGCCAACCGGATCCGCTGGGATTCCCCGCCGGAGAGGGTCGCGGAAGCCCGACTTAAGGTGAGGTAATCTAATCCCACGTTCACCAGAAAACTGAGCCGTTCTTTGATCTCCTTCAAGATCTGCCGGGCAATCAGTCCTTCCCGCTCGGTAAGCTGCAGGGATTCCACAAACTCCAAGGCCTCGGCAATGGTCAGCTCCGTCACTTCGATAATGTTCCTGCCGCCCACCGTTACGCCCAGAACCTCCGGGCGCAGGCGCTTGCCCCGGCAGGCAGTGCAGGTGCTTACGCTCATGTACTGCTCCACATCCTGCTTGACCCACTCCGAGGACGCTTCCCGGTAGCGCCGCTCCAGGTAGGGGATGAGCCCTTCAAAGGGCGCTTCATAAATGCTCTCCCGCCCGGCCATGGTGGTATAGGCGAACCTAAGCGGCTCCCCCACACCGTTGAGGAGCACATTCAGCTGTTCCTGGCTGAGCTCCTTCAGCGGCACTTCCTGATCAATGCGGTAAAGCTCGCAGACCCGGTCGATAATGGTCCAAAGCCAGCGGCTCTTGGTGCCCCGCCAGGGAATCAGCCCCCCTTCCGCTATGGACAGGTCCAGGTCCAAGATCAGATCGGGATCGATTTCCTGCTTGGACCCCAACCCTTCGCAGCTGGGGCAGGCCCCGTAGGGGCTGTTAAAGGAGAACATGCGGGGAGTGAGCTCTTCCATGGAGATGCCGCAGTCAATGCAGGCAAGCTTCTCGCTGAACATGAGCTCCTTGCCGCCCAAAACATCGATGAACACGATGCCGTCGCCAAATCTGAGTGCCGTCTGCACCGAATCGCTGAGCCGCCCCTGCACATCAGGGCGGACCACAATGCGGTCTACCACAATTTCGATGCTGTGCTTCTTGTTCTTATCCAGATTCAGGGGATCCGTCACTTCTTTCAGCTCCCCGTTGACCCGGATGCGGATAAAACCTTCCTTGGCGATCTGCTCCACCACCCGCCTGTGCTCTCCCTTGCGGCCGCGCACCACAGGGGCCAAAACCTGGATGCGGGTGCCCTCGGGCAGCGCCAGGATCTGGTCCACAATCTGCTGCACCGTCTGCTGGGTAATGGGCTTACCGCACTCGGGGCAGTGGGGCCGGCCGATGCGGGCATAGAGCAGGCGCAGGTAGTCGTAGATTTCGGTCACCGTACCCACTGTGGAGCGGGGATTACGGCTCGCGGTCTTCTGGTCAATGGACACCGCAGGGGACAATCCTTCGATGAAGTCCACATCGGGTTTGTCCATCTGGCCCAAAAACTGGCGGGCATAGGCCGAGAGGGATTCCACATAGCGGCGCTGGCCCTCGGCGTAGATGGTGTCAAAGGCCAGGGACGACTTGCCTGAACCCGACAGGCCTGTGATCACCACCAACTTGTTCCGGGGTATTTCCACATCTATATTTTTCAAGTTGTGCTGCCGCGCACCCTTGATTACTAACTTATCCGTCAAACCGACAACCCCATTTCCGTCCTAATCTCCTTGATCTCATCGCGCAGTTCCGCAGCCCGCTCGAAGTTGAGCTCCTGGGCTGCCCGGTACATCTCCTCTTCCAGCTCCTGGATGAGGGCGATCACATCTTTCAAGCTGCCCTTCTTCAAAACCTCGTACTTGGGCTTTTCTTCAGCCACCTTCTCCTCCACCAGGTACTGGGCAATATCGGTGATGCCCTTTTGGATGGTCTGGGGAGTAATGCCCATACGCTCATTGTACTCCATCTGCAGGCGCCGCCGGCGGTTGGTTTCATCGATGGCGTAGCGCATGGCATCGGTGATCCGATCCGCATACATGATCACCTTTCCGTGCACATTACGGGCGGCCCGCCCAATGGTCTGGATCAGGGATGTGGGGGAGCGCAGAAACCCTTCCTGGTCCGCGTCCAAAATGGCCACCAAGGAAACTTCAGGTAGATCCAGCCCCTCCCGGAGCAGGTTGATGCCCACCAGCACGTGGAATACGCCCTGGCGCAGCTCCCTTAGGATCTCAATGCGTTCCAGGGTATCAATATCGGAATGAAGGTAACGCACCTTCAGCCCCACCTCGCTGAGGTACTGGGTGAGGTCTTCAGCCATGCGCTTAGTG
>Ga0116169_1002569_pt1 | contig 13140 bp, 12 predicted proteins | sample AD_UKC130_MetaG_FD_89796 | JGI IMG/M metagenome (GOLD analysis project Ga0116169, IMG submission 89796) | Active sludge microbial communities of municipal wastewater-treating anaerobic digesters from Canada - AD_UKC130_MetaG | ecosystem: Engineered > Bioreactor > Anaerobic > Digestate | place...
CATCGACCTGCAGCAGCTCGCGCCGGCACTGGCCGGCGGCTGGGCCGACTCCAGGCCACTGCAGGTGTTTGCGCCGCGCATGATCGAGGCGCAGCAGCACTCGATCGGTGCCCTGTCGACAATGCTCAAGGACATCGACACCGTGATGGCCAACGCCCAGAAAAGCGGCGCACCGATGCCGGTGACCGCCACCGTGCAGCAGATGCTGCGGGTGGCGGCCGCCATGGGCCTGGGCGAAGCCGAGCTGTCCGCCGTCATCAGCGTGGTGCAGCCCGAGCGGCGCGACGACTTTCTCCCCCAGACCCGTCCCTGAGCACCCCACCATGCAACTCGCCGCCAATCTCAGCTGGATGTACCCGAACCTGCCTTGGGAGCAGCGCTTCGCCGCAGCCGCACAGGACGGATTCGGCGGGGTCGAGATCCTTCTCCCCTACGACTACGAGCCAGCCTGGTATGCGGCGCAACTGCGCACGCACGGCTTGACGCTGGCGCTGTTCAACACGCCGATCACGGCCGACGCCGGCCGCATGGGCCTGGCCGCGATACCGGGGGCGCAAGCCGAATTCCAGCGCCAGTTTGCACGCGCGCTGGCGATGGCCGATGCCACCGGTTGCCGCCGCATCCATGTGATGGCGGGCGCCACCGCCGGGCTCAATCCCGTCGCCTGCAGCAAAGCCTTCGAGCAGAACCTGGCGCATGCGCTGGCGCTGGCCGAACGCGAAGGCCTGACACTGACGCTGGAGCCGCTCAACCGCATCGACGCACCGGCCTATTTCTACCACCGCCCGGAAGAGGTGGTCCACGTGCTGAAGCATTTCGAATCACCCCATCTGCGGCTGCAGTTCGACTACTACCACTGTGCCCGGGAGTCGCTGAATCTGCTGGAAACCGTGCAGCAGTCGGCGCCCTGGATCGGCCATGTGCAGATCGCCGGTGCACCGGTGCGCTGCGAGCCCGACCTTTCGGCCCCCGGCTGGCTGCAGGCCGTCGCGGCCTTGCCCGCGCTGGGCTACGACAGCTGGCTGTCCTGCGAATACACGCCGCGAACCCGGGCCGGCGAAGGCCTCTTCTGGAGCCAGCCGCTGCGCGACAAGGGTTTGCTGGCATGAGCCGCCCTTGCGTCCCGCCCTGCAGGGCATGGAGACTTGCTGCGTGACGGCGCACGTGCTCGTCACCGGCGCCAATGGCTATGTCGGCCAGGCGCTGGCCCGGCGCCTGGCCGCACAGCTGGCGGCAGGCGCGCTGCAATCGCTGACGCTGCTCGACCAGCACGCCGCAACGGACGACAGCTTGCGCGAAAGCCTCCCGGCAGCGGCCCGCGACCGCCTGCACCTGGTGGTCGGCGACCTGCGGGATCCCGCCATCCGTGCCCAGGCGCTGGCGCAGCGCCCCGGCCGGGTGTTCCATCTGGCAGGCATCACCAGCCGCCAGGCAGAGGACGCGTTCGCGCTGGGACTGGGCGTCAATGTCCAGGCCGCCATGGCCTTGTTCGAAGCCCTGCGCCTGCAGCAGCGCCATGCGGTGCTGGTGTTTGCGAGTTCCTGTGGTGTCTATGGACCGCCGATGCCGGCACACATCGACGACGCAACGGTGCCCCGGCCACAACTGAGTTACGGCAGCCAGAAGCTGATGATGGAAATCCTGCTGTCCGACTACAGCCGGCGCGGCTGGCTGGACGCCCGCGCAGTGCGCCTGCCCAGCATCGTCGCCCGTCCCGCGCCTCGCGGCGCAGCGGCGTCGTCCTTCGCCAGCGACCTGATCCGCGAGCCCGCGCTGGGCAAGCGCTATGTATGCCCGGTAGGCCCCGACGCCAGCCTGTGGTTCCTGTCCCTGCAGACCTGCATCGACCACCTGTTGCTCGCCGCAGAACTGCCGGCCACCCGACTGCCAGCCAGCCGCGCCTGGAACCTGCCCGCGCTGCGCGCCACGGTGGCCGAGGTGGTCGCTGCGCTGGCGCGGCGGCTCGGCCGTGAACCCGCGATGCTGGTGGACTACCAGCCCCAGGCCGTGATGCAGGCCCAGTTCGCGCAGTGGCCGCCCTTGTCGACCCCCACGGCAGACCGGCTGGGTTTTGCCCACGACGGCAACCTGGATGCATTGCTGGACAAAGCCCTGGCCGACCTCTTGCTTTCCTCCCCTCCTGCCCACCCTGTTCACTGAAAGGAACCCCACCATGAAAATCAAATGGACCTCCACACTGCTCGGCGCCTGCGTCAGTACGGCACTGTTCGCCAGCATGCCGGCCGCGGCACAGAAGACGACCGAACTCACGTTCTCGGTCTGGATCCCGCAATCGCACATCCTGGTCGCCGACTTCATGATTCCCTGGGCGAAGGAAGTCGAACAGGCCACCGAGGGCCGCGTCAAGATCAACTTCCTGCCCAAGCCGGTCGCCAACCCGCCGGGCCACTATGACGCCGTGCGCAACGGTGCGGTCGACTTCGCGTTCATCTCCAATTCCTACTACCCCGGTCGCTTCGACTTGCTGAAGTTCTCGATGCTGCCGTTTTCGGGCAACAGCGCGCTGTCGACCTCGGTCGCCTCCTGGCGCATCTACGACAAGTACCTGAAAGACGCCAACCTGTTCCGCGGCGTGAAGGTGCTGGGCATCTACGGCCACGGCCCCGGCGGTGTGTTCACCACCGACCGCAAGGTCGAGAAGATCGAGGACTTCGACGGCCTGAAGCTGCGCATCGGTGGCGGCATGCAGGCCGACGTGGCCAAGGTACTCAAGGTCAATGCCGTGGTCAAGCCGGCGCCCGAGTCGTACGAGCTGATGAGCACCGGTGTCGTCGATGGCGTGTTCTTCCCGCCCGAATCGATTGCCTCGTTCCGGCTGGTCAGCGTGACCAAGAACGCCACCATCTTCCCGGGTGGCCTGTATGCGGACACGCACAGCATCATCATGAACGAGCAGGCCTTCGCCAAGCTGTCGGCCGCCGACCAGGCGGCCATCATGAAGCTCTCCGGCGAACACATCGCACGCATGGGCGGCAAGGCCTGGGGCGATGCCGACGACGCGGCCATGGCGGCGCTGAAGACCGCCAAGGTGAACATCCACATGGCCAGTGACAAGCTGGTGGCCGACATCAAGCAGCGCACCGCACCGTTCGAGAAGGCCTGGCTGGACGAAGCCAAGGCCAAGGGCATCGACGGCCCCAAGGTCTTGCAGGCCTACCGCGCCGAGCTCAAGCAGCTCGAAGCGGGCAAGTGATGCCACCGCGCAGCTGAGGCCACAAAGGGCGACACGCAGACCATGCCGAACCCCCTCACCCGCAGCGCGATCAGCGCGATGCGGCGACTGGCCAGCCTGTGCCTGGTCGCCCTCGCCCTGCTGACGCTGGCCGACGTGGTCGGCCGCTATGTGCTGAATTACGCCATCGTCGGCGCGGTGGAGATCACCGAGTTCCTGATGGTGGGCGTGATCTTCGCCGGCATCGTGCTGGCGACCCTCGCACACGAACACGTGACGGTCGACCTGCTGACGGTGCGCACGCAAGGGCCGCTCAAACGCATCCAGAAGGCCGTCAGCAACCTGCTGGCCACGGGCATCAGTCTGCTGCTGGCCGCGGCCACCTGGAGCCAGGGCGCATCGGCGCTGGACTTCGGCGACCGCACCACGATGCTCGGGCTGCCGCTGGCACCGGTCATCTTCTTCATGTGCGCCATGCTGCTGGTCAATGCCCTGGTGCACGCATGGCAGACCTGGGCGGTGATCTCCCGAAAGGACGGCGATGACTGAGGCCATGATCGGTTTCGCCGCCATGCTGCTGCTGGTGCTGCTGCAGGTGCCGGTGGCCTTTGCGATGGCGCTGGTCGGCGTGCTGGGCCTGACCTGGATCCGCAACTGGCCCTCTGCCTACACACTGGTCGGCTCGGTGGTGCAGGAAAGCGGCTTCCAGTACCTGCTGTCGGTGGTCCCGCTGTTCATCCTGATGGGCAACCTGATCACCCAGTCCCGGTTGTCGCGCGAGCTGTACGCGGCCGCCTACGCCTTTCTGGGCCATCGCAAGGGCGGCCTGGCCATGTCGACCATCGTCGCCTGTGGTGGCTTTGGCGCGGTGTGCGGCTCCAGCCTGGCCACGACCGCGACCATGTCCAAGGTGGCCTATCCCGAGATGCGCAACCTGGGCTACGACAAGGCACTCGCTGCGGGCTCGATCGCCGCCGGCGGCACCCTCGGCATCCTGATTCCGCCCTCGGTCGTGATGGTGGTCTATGCCATCCTGACCCAGCAAAGCATCGGCAAGATGTTCGCGGCCGGCATCCTGCCCGGCCTGCTCGCGATCAGCCTGTACCTGCTGGCGGTGCGCTGGACGATCTGGCGCCGGCCCGATGCGGGGCCCCGCGGCGCGCGCATGGCCTGGCCGCAGCGCCTGCAGGCGCTGCGCGAGGTCTGGGGCGTGCTGCTGCTGTTCGCCATCGTCATGGGCGGCATCTACGGCGGCGTCTTCACTGCCACCGAGGCGGCCGGTATCGGCGCCTGCGGTGCGTTCGTGTTCGCACTGGTGCGCAAGCGCCTGACCTGGGCCATCATGGGCGAGGTGCTGGTCGAGTCGGCGCGCACCACTGGCATGCTGTTCATGGTGCTGATCGGCGCACTGATGTTCGCCAACTTCATCAACTTCACCTCGCTGCCGGGTGACCTGCAGGACCTGGTCAAGCAGTTCGCCATCCATCCGATCCTGGTCATCGTCGCCATCTGCGGCATCTACGTGCTGCTGGGCTGCGTGCTCGAGAGCATGTCGATGGTGCTGCTGACGGTGCCGGTGTTCTACCCGCTGGTGCAAAGCCTGGGCTTCGACCTGATCTGGTTCGGCATCATCGTCGTCGTGGTGACGGAGATCAGCTTCATCACCCCTCCCGTGGGACTGAACGTGATGGTGCTCAAGAGCCTGCTGCCGGACGTGCCCATGCGCACCTTGTTCGGCGGCGTGGTGCCCTTCGTCGTGGCCGACCTGATCCGGCTTGCGATACTGATCGCGTTCCCGGTCATCACGCTGACGCTGCCGCGCTTCCTGGGCTGACGGCCTGCGGGCCCGGACCCGGGCCCGCGAACCCTGGCACCGGTCGGACCAGGGTCACGCAGGCATCAGGGGGCGCACCGGTCCCGCGCCGGTGCGATACCGAAGGTCGCGCCGTATCGGGCGGCAAATCGTCCGAAATGTCCGAACCCGCATGCCAGTGCCACTTCGCTCACGCGCATGGATGAACTGCGCAGCAGGTGACGCGCACGCAACAGGCGCGCCTGTTCGATGAACTGGTGCGCCGTCATGCCCTTGTGCCGGCGCATCAGTTCCTGCAGCGCACGCAGTGAAAGATCCATGTGTGCGGCCAGCGCATGCACGTCAGGCTGGTCGTGGTGTTCCAGCGCATCCTGAAGCCAGGCCTGCGCGTCCTCGAGACGCCGCAGGCGCGCATCGGGCGGCAACGCACGCGGTGTTTGCCCTCCATCGGCGAGAACACTGACGGCGGCCTGCGCCAGCAGATCGGCCAGAGCATCCCATTGGCGCTCCAGCAGTGCCTGCGGAACCAGCGCGCACCGGTCCATATCCAGCGCGATCAATGCGTCCAGCATACCGGGCAGCACACCCAGATGCGGCCCGATGGGCAGACCGAACGGACGGCGCGAAGCCTGGGGATCGAGCCGCAGGCCGATGGTGTCCGCCGCCTCGTGCAGCAGGCCCTGCGGCAGCCGGAACACCGCCTGGCGGGCTCCCACATCCCAGCGCCCGCATACCGGCATGTCCGACGAGATCATGGACGCGATCCCCGGCCGCGTTTCGACACGCGAGCCATGCGCCAGCACGTCGACGCGACCGCGCAGCGGCAGGCTGATCACCCAGAAACCCGGCTCAGGTTCGGGTTCGACGTCGACCGGGCTGCCGTAACTCAGCCGGGTCAGCGACAGCCGCTCGTTGCCCAGATGCTCGATCCGGGCCTGGAAGGCATGCCCCTGGCCGTTGATCCGCAGGCGATGCCGACGCAGCACCCGGCTCACGCTTTGGCGGGAGTCGTCAGGGTCCAGGGAGGCGTGTTTCCAGGCGTGCAGCATGTCGGGCGTGGCGGCGTCGGGTCAATGGGCGTCCATTATGGTCCGGCCGGCGACATGGCCGCGCATTTTGGCTAGCGGCTGCGTTTTGCGGCTTGCCCTGCCGCGGGCCCCCGGTTGCAATCAAGCGGTGCATATGTCTGTTCTGGCCATCGATATCGGCAGTACCCGCCTGAAAGCCGCGCTGCTCGATCGCTCAGGCAGCATTCTGGCGCTGGCGCAGCGCGAATCCCCATTGCTGGCCACGCCGCTGCAACCGGCCGATGCGCTGATGGCCGTATCCGAGATCGCACACGAGGTGTGCAACGGGACCCGTCCCGACGCGATCGCCGTGACGGGCGCGACCCGCACCACCGTGCTCGTCGACGAAAACGGGCAGGCGATCGGGTCCGCGATTCCCCTGAGCGACGGTCGCGGGGCTGCGCAGGCCTCCCTGCTGCAGGCGGCCTATGCTGCGCCGGATGCGCACGGCCTGGGCGCGTTTCATCCATTGGCGCGCGTGCTGGATATTCGGGAACACGATGCTGCTGCCTACCGGGGCATGCGCCGCGCGCTCGATCTGAAGGACTGGGTCAACCTGCAACTGACGGGTCAGGCGCAGGTCGACACGGTCGCGCTGTCGCGCATCCTGCCGGCGGATGGCGACATCGAGGCCTTGCTGGTCCGCCTGCAGTTACCGCCAGGAATGACGGGCGAGCCGTGTGCGCCGGCACGCACCGTCGGCGTGGTGCGCGAGACCGCCCCGCCGGCCTGGCACTGGTGCCTTGGCGTGCCGGTGGTCCAGTGCGGCTTCGATGCCTGGTGCGCCAGCTTCGGCATGGGATCGGTGCACGTGAATGCGGTTTACAACGTCTGTGGCACGACCGATGTGTTCGGTGGCTTCACCCGCACGCGCACGACCATCGACGGAATCGCCTGCCTGCCCTGGGGCGAGGACATCCAGCACCTGGGTGGCCCATGCCTGACGGGTCTGTCGACCCTGGCCTGGTTCGGCAAGCAATTTCTCGGCAACGCGGATCCGTCCGCCGTCATTGCCTGCGCCGCCAACGCGGACGACGACTGTCCGCTCGCCCTGCCCTTCGTCCATGGCGAGCGCATGCCATTCTGGCGACCGGAACTGCGCGCCCGCTTTCTGGACGTGGGTGAGCTGCATGGCACCGCCGAATTCGCCCGTGCACTCATCGACGGCCTGTTGCTGTTCCAGCGCTGGCTCATCGCCAAGCTGAGCCCGGCGCCCAGTGCCGTGTATCTGGGGGGTGGCGGCAGCGCGCTCGCGAACTGGCCGCAGGCCAAGGCGTCGGCGTTCGGCGTGCCGGTGCGCATCGCGCACGGCGCAGAGCCGGCGCTGCTCGGGGCCGGCATGTGCGCGCAGGTGGCCCTGGGACGATTCGGATCGCTGACCGAAAGCCAGGACGCGCTCTGCGCCGGCTACCGGGAAGTCGCACCGGATCCGGTCCTCACGCGCAGGCTGCGCTCGATCGAGCCCCGATTTCTGGCACATTTGAACCGCATGCTGGCCGAATGAAGACCGACAGCAGATCCTGTACCGGCCGCCACGCCGCATGAAGACACCGAGAACATGAAGAACTTCGCCATCCGCTACGGAACCTTTGTTGCCAGCTGCCTGCTGTTCGTCGCATTGGCCATTGCCGCGCCGAATTTCCTGTCTACCGGCAACCTGACGAACATCGTCAAGCACATCACCTTTCTGGCGGTGCTCGCCCTCGGATTTTCGATTGCATTGACGACCGCCGAGCTCGACCTGTCGTTTGCCAATGTGTGCAGCGTCGCGTCAGTCAGTGTCGGATGGCTGATCCATAACGACTATCCGGTATGGCTGGCGGTCGGCACCGGACTCACGGTCGGCCTCGCCGCCGGACTGCTCAACGGCGTGCTGGTGACTGTGCTCAAGATTCCATCCCTGATTGCGACCCTGGCGACGGCATCGATTGCCAACGGTTTCGCGTTCATGATCACGCAGGGCGTCGCCTTTGTCGGGGCCTGGAATCCGTCCTTCCTGTGGATTGGTCGAGGGACGATAGGCGGTATCCCCACCCTGGTGCTGTGGCTGACCATCCTGATGGCGGCGGCCTTTTTCCTGCTCAAGTTCACCGTCACCGGGCTGCGCATGCTGTCGGTCGGTCAGGCGGCCGAAGCGGCGCGGCTGGCGGGCATCTCCGTACCCCGGATGAAGCTGCTCGGCCTGACCATCTCGGGCCTTGCCGCCGGTATTGCAGCCGTTTTGATGACGTCCAACCTGGCATCGGCCGCACCCAACTCGGCCGGCGACTTCATGCTGATGTCCATCGCCGCGGTGCTGCTCGGCATGACCATGTTCGAGCCCGGCCGGCCCAATGTCCCGGGCACCTTGTGCGGCGCGCTGACGATCGGCATCCTGGGCAACGGCCTGGTCTTGCTGGGCGCACAGTACTACATGCAGGATATCGCGCTCGGCGTGCTGATGGTGGCATCCGTCGCGGTTTCGTCCACCTTCCTCAAGCGCGCGGCGCTCTCCGTTTGAGTCGCCCGCCCCTCCGGCCCCCTCACCCTCACCACAACCACTTGGAGATCACCATGACAACACGACGTGCCATCATCCAGTCCGCAGGCGCCGCCGTGGCGCTGGCCCAATTCGGCGCCAGGGCCCAGTCGCGCTTCAACCTGGCCATCATCGGCTTCCAGATGTCGAGCGAAACACACGCCCGGGTCGCCAATGCGGCCGAAGCGGCCGCCAAGGGCAAGGGATGGAGTGCCCAGGTGCTCAACAGCAAGGGCGAGATGCCGACCCACATCGCGCAGTTCGACACGCTGATCCAGAACAAGGTCGATGCCATCATCGTCGCCATGGGCAAGCCGGTCGAAGCCGAAGCGCAGTTCAAGAAGGCCAAGGATGCCGGCATTCCGGTCGTGACCGTCATGAGCGGCTCCAGCCCCCATGCGGCTTTCGACATCGCGGTCAACGAGTACTCGGTCGGAGCCCGCGCGGCCATCTACCTGATGGACCAGCTCGGCTACCGCGGCAACATCCTGACCCAGCGCTTCGAGGGCAATACCGCCACCCGGATCCGCGGCAAGGTGCTGGACGCCGTGCTCAGCGAGAATGCTGCCGTCAAGCAGGTCGGCACCCACACCATGGCACGCACCGCCAGCTGGCGCGACGACGTGCGGGCCGGCATGAGTGCCCTGCTGCTGCGCAACCAGGGCACGGTCGACGGCATCTGGGCGAGCTTCGACGGGCAGGCCTACATCATCGACGACCTGTTGCAACAGACGGCGGGCGCTGCGCGTGGCAAGCCGGCACTGGTCAGCGTCGACGGCGGCCCCGAGACCTACCGGCGCATCGCCGATCCAAAGTCGTTCCTGCAGGCCACGGTGGCCATTCCATTCGAGCGCATGGGAACCGAGGCCATCCACGTGGTAGAGCGCATCGCCATCCGCAAGGAAGCCCCCGGCGCCATCAATGCCGGCCCCTACATCTACATGCCGAGCGAGCTGGTCGACAAGACCAACGTCGCCCAGTATCTGAAGAAATAGGCCACGCGTGGCGGAAAGCAGTTTCATGGACATCGCTCTGGAAACCCGGGGTCTCACCAAGTCCTACGGTGCGGTGCAGGCCTTGCGCGGCGTTGACTTCACCGCTCGGCGCGGCCAGGTCACGGCACTGTGTGGCGACAACGGCGCGGGCAAGTCGACCCTGATCCGCGTCTTGTCCGGCGCCCACGAGCCGTCTGACGGCGAGGTACTGCTGTCCGGCAAGCCAGTGCGCTTCAGCGGCCCGCACGACGCGCTCAGGCAAGGCATCGCCACGATCTATCAGGATCTGGCGGTGGCCCCGACCATGAGCATCTGGCAGAACATCTTCATGGGGGCCGAACGGGTACGCGCTTTTCTTCCCGGTATCCGCATCCTCGACAAGGGTGCGATGCGCGAAAAGGCCGCGGCCCTGCTGGCCAGCCTGAACCAGAACATCACCGACATGGACCGCCCCGTCAGCGAACTGTCCGGCGGTCAGCGCCAGGCCGTGGCCATTGCGCGGGCCTTGCTGTGGCGGGCCCGCATCATCATCATGGACGAGCCCACTGCCGCGCTGGGTGTCAAGGAAACCGCGGAGGTGCTTGCGCTGATCGGACGTCTCAAGGACGCCGGCGCAACGGTCATCCTGATCAGCCACAACATGGAAGACGTGGTCGCAGTCGCCGACCATGTGGTGATCCTCAAGTCGGGGCGCAAGGTTGCGGAGTCCGAAACCGGCGGCTTGTCGGCGCATGTGCTAGGCCAGGCCATCCTTTCGGGGGCGATGCCGACCGTGCATTGAAAGCGGCGGGACTGGAAAAGTGGCGATCGCGTGAGGCGCTCCAGCCTGCATCTGCAGAGGCTTTGGAGCAACTGAACCCCACGACCAGTCTGCAAATCACCGCGGGCGCCACGGGACGTGGGCGACCTGCGCCACGTCTTCTTCGGCAACCCGGATGCGGTGCGCCTGCCCGACCATGACCGACGTCGTCTGGCGCAACTTCTCGGCGACGTCCCGCCCCAGGATGCCTGTGATCTTGGTGTGCAGATCAGGCACCGCCCCCCTCAATCGCTCGATCTCGGCTGGCGCTATGCGAAACACGCGTGTCGCCGTTGCGGCCTGCACGTCGACCGAGGCGGGAAGCCCGGTGAAGTAGCTCATCTCGCCAGCAAACCCGCCCGCCTGGATATGGTTGAGTGCTTCGTCTCCCAGCTTCACCACCAGGTTTCCGCTGACCACGACCGAAATGGCATCCGGATGGACGTCCTTGGTCAACAGCATGTCACCCTTGTTCAACGATGCATAAGACCCGATCCGCAACAGGCGCTTGAACTCACCAGGCGTCAGCAGGCTGAATACACTGGAATACAGCCGCTGCGATTCGGCATCGAAGCGGACCACGCGGCTCTCCTGCCACAACACGACGAGCTGGTATGCGTTGATCGCGATGAAAAGAATGCTCATGACCATCTGGACCCACATCGGCTGCCCGGGCCGGATGTAGTAGTAGATGAAGATGTCCAGCGTGCAGGCAGCGATCGTGATGGTGCGCAGCCACCGGATATTGCGCATCGCATAGGACAACGCAATCAGGCCGTACGAGAAGGCCGCCAGCCAGTCAAAAATGCCAAGGTCGAGGATCATGGTCAGCCGCATCTCCCATGCTGACGATTCTTGCAGATACCCGGGCATGCAAGGAATCGGCGGGTCAGATGGCGGTTGTACGCAATCTCGCAGCCAGAAACCATTTGCACACAGCCGGGCCCGTCTCGCGGTACAAACGCGGCATGCACTTCTACGAACCTTCCAAAGGCCACGGCCTGCCGCATGACCCGTTCAATGCCATCGTCGGGCCGCGGCCGATCGGCTGGATCTCCTCGCTGGGGCCGGACGGCGTCGCCAACCTCGCGCCCTACAGCTTCTTCAACGGCTTCAACTACCACCCGCCCATCATCGGTTTCGCGAGCATCGGCTACAAGGACAGCGTCCGCAATATCGAGGCCAGCGGCGAATTCGCCTGGAGCCTGGTGACCCGGCCATTGGCCGAGGCGATGAACGCCAGCTCCGCCATGGTTCCGGCATCGGTGGACGAATTCACGCTGGCAGCGGTCACGCCTGCGGCCTCGACGCTGATCAAGGCTCCTCGGGTCGCGCAAAGCCCGGTGTCGTTCGAATGCCGCCTCAGCCAGATCGTGCAGTTGCAAAGTGCAGCCGGCGACAAGATCGACACCTGGCTGGTCCTGGGGGAAGTGGTGGGTGTGCATATCGCGCCCTGGACCCTGGTCGACGGTGTCTACGACACCGCGGCCGCCGATCCCGTGCTGCGCGGCGGCGGCCCCGCCGACTACTTCGGCATCACGGCACAACAGCGCTTTCGGATGAAGCGGCCAACTTGACAGGGCCTCGCGCGGCTCGCCCGGGCCGCAGCCGAAGGCCAGGGCGCATGCCAGGAACCGGTCATCCGTGCGAAAACGCAAAAAAGCCGTGCCCTGCCGCGACAAGACAATACCCATAAGGCTATTCCGGGCATTTTGACAACATTCCCCCGGATTTCGCTTCGCGAATGTAAAGAGCGGGTTCTACACTCCGATCTTGGGAATATTCAGCACAGCCGCCTGGTTCATACCGACCCGCGCGGTGATTGGGCGATGAACCCCGATCTGCATGCATGAACAGTTCCGACATCCTTCACTTGCGCGATCGCGCCACCACCCGTACGGTACACACGCACGCTGAAACCGCGGGTCGGCGAGGATGGGCATGAGCGTTGCAGACGCGCAGGCACTGGCACAGCCTGCGCCGGCCATCGACGCCCAGATCGCCTTTGAACGCGTCAGCACGATCTACCGGCTGGCGCCGTTGCCGCAGGCCGGTGCGCTCGCGTTCTCCCTGGTAATCGCCTACGCGATGTGGGGCATCGTTGCCCCGGCCTGGGTGCTTGGATGGTTGCTGGCGCGCCTGGCCGTCGCCATCCACCGCGCCCTGGAAACCCGACGCTTCGAACGCGACCCGCACCGGACTCGGCGCGTACGCTACTGGCACAACCGGTTCGAACTGTTCATCACGGCAGACAACCTGTGCTGGGCCGCCCTATCCGTCGTCTTCATACCGGCCACCTGGGGCAGCACGCTCGGCACGCTGCTGTTCGCCGCCGTCATGTGCATCACGGCCATGGGCGTATTCATTCTGGTGAGCAGCTTTCGCACCTCCTGCATCAATTTCGTGGTGATGCTGCTGCCGCCGATGATCACAACCGTCGTCTACGGGTATGCCGATGCATGGATCGTGGTGAGCTGCCTGCTCATCTACGGCGTCATCCTTGCACAGGAAAGCTGGCGCAGCAACCAGGGCTGGACGGAAATGACGCGCCTGCGGCTGGAAAGCGACTCGGTGGCCGCCGAACGGGAACGTGCACGCTTGCTGGCCGTGGATGCCAATCTGGCCAAGACCCGCTTCCTGGCCAACATGAGCCATGAGATCCGCACCCCGATGAACGGAATCCTCGGCATGTCGGAGCTGCTGCAGGGCACCCGCCTTGATGCGGATCAATCCCGTTATGTTGCCGCCCTTGCCA
>Ga0116169_1002572_pt1 | contig 13136 bp, 8 predicted proteins | sample AD_UKC130_MetaG_FD_89796 | JGI IMG/M metagenome (GOLD analysis project Ga0116169, IMG submission 89796) | Active sludge microbial communities of municipal wastewater-treating anaerobic digesters from Canada - AD_UKC130_MetaG | ecosystem: Engineered > Bioreactor > Anaerobic > Digestate | place...
CAGGAGGCGATCGACCAGGTGTTTGCCGAGCGCATCGGTGATGTCTCCGGTGGCGGGCGGCTGGCCTCGGACATGCGCGAGATCTGGATGATGCAGCCGCGCTTCGAGAAGCGTGTCGGTCCGTCGGCCTTTGGCCTGGTCGACCAGCCGCGTTTTCGAGCGGCCTTCGATTTCATGCGCCTGCGCGCCGATGTCGGCGAGGTGGAGGAGGTGCTGGCCGACTGGTGGCAGGAATTCAGCATGGCCAACGACAACCTGCGCGCCGACATGGTCGAGCAGCAGCGGCTCGAGCAGGGCAAGCGGTCCCGCGCGCCGCGCGCGCCCAGGCCGCAGGCAGCGGATGGCGATCAAGCGTCCGCCCGCGACAGCGACGATGCGGCTCCGCCATCCGGCGAGATGGCCGATGGGGCGCAGGCCGATGCGACAGCCCCCCGCAAGCGTCGGCGCCGGCGCAAGCCTGCGGGCGCCCGCGCAACCGGTGACGCCGGCGGGGCAGCGCAGGGCGGATCCGAGACCTGACAGCGGCAGCGCCATGCGGGAACCGGTGCTGGCCTACCTGGCCCTGGGGGCCAATCTGGGGGATGCGCAGGCGACCCTTCTTGATGCGATCACGGCTATCGCCGCCAGCCCGGGCTGCCGGCTGCGCCGGCGCTCGTCGCTGTACCGCACGGCGCCGGTGGACTCTGCAGGACCGGATTACATCAATGCCGTCATCGCGGTGGAGACTACACGGACCGCGCCCGATCTGCTGCGTCTGCTGCAGGCGCTCGAAGTGCAGGCCGGTCGCGAGCGGCCGTACCGCAATGCGCCGCGCACGCTGGACCTGGACATTCTGCTGTACGGCGATGCGCGCATGCACAGTCCACAACTGGAGCTGCCCCATCCGCGGATGTACACCCGTGCATTCGTACTGGTACCCCTGGCGCAGATCGCGCCGGATCGGGTTACGGCCGCACAGCTGCAGGCGGTGGCCGACCAGGCTTGTACGCGGCTGGACGACTGAAGCCGGCTGCTGCATGCGACACTTGCAGCCATGGACGTTGACCTTCTCGGACAGCAGCTGACCTTCATCCGTGAGGCGGAGCGCCTCAAGAACGTGCTGCGCAGCGGCCACACATCGCAGGGCCGTGCGGAAAGCACGGCCGAACACAGCTGGCGGCTGTGCCTGATGGTGCTGGTATTCGCGCGCGAGCTCGAAGGCCTGGACCTGGCGCGCTTGCTGCAGATCTGCATCGTCCACGATCTGGGCGAGGCCATCAGTGGCGATATTCCCGCGGTCGACCAGCATGCGGTTCCCGACAAGGCCGAGAATGAACGGCGTGACCTGCTGCAGTTGCTGGCGCCATTGCCAGCCGGGCAGCAGGCGCATTTTGTCGGCTTGTGGGACGAATACGAGCAGGCCCGCACGCCCGAGGCGCGGGCCGCCAAGGCGCTGGACAAGCTGGAGACCATCATCCAGCACAACCAGGGCGCCAATCCGCCCGATTTCGATTACCTGTTCAACCTGGACTACGGACGCAAGTACACCCGTGCGGAGCCGCTGTTCGCGCAACTGCGTGAACTGGTGGATGCCGATACGCGGCGCAGGGCCGCAGGCGGCTGACACCCGCCAGGCGCGCGCCGCAGGTGACCGTCTGCGCGGCGGAGGGCCCGCCGCCGGGCCATCACTCGATCTCGGCGACCATTTCGATCTCGACGCAGGCGCCCATGGGGATCTGGGCCACGCCGAAGGCGCTGCGGGCATGCGCGCCCTTGTCGCCGAACACCTGGCCGATCAGCTCGCTGGCACCGTTGGTGACCAGGTGCTGTTCGGTGAAGTCGCCGGTGGAATTGACCAGGGACATCAGCTTGACGATGCGCCTGACCTTGTTCAGGTCGCCGCCCACGGCCACGTGCAGCGTGCCCATCAGCTCGATCGCGATGCTGCGTGCGGCCGCCTTGCCTTCGTCGGTTGTCATGGTCTTGCCCAGCTGGCCGACCCAGGGCTTGCCATCCTTGCGCGCGATATGGCCGCTGAGGAAGATCAGCTTGCCGGTCTGCACGAAGGGCAGGTAGGCCGCGGCCGGGATGGCCACCGGCGGCAGCGTGATGTCGAGTTCGGTGAGTTTGTCGTAGATGTTCATGGTGATTTCGTCTGTGTCTGTGACTGCGTCTGAGACTGGGATTGGCTCTGGGCCATGCCTGAAAGTGTAGCGGTGGGCGGATCCAGCGGCATCACGGTGACGGCCACTGTCAGCTCGTGGCTGGCCCCGCCATGGATGACGCCGCGGATCGGAGAGACGTCGGCATAGTCGCGGCCGACGGCCAGCACCACGTAGTCCTCGCCCGGAGCGCCCCAGCCCCAGCGGTCATTGGTGGGGTCGAAGTCGCACCAGCGCAACTGGCCGGGCATGGTCGGCAGCAGCACCGACACCCATGCATGGGAAGCGTCGTTGCCGATCAGACGGGGCTGTCCGGGGGGTGGTTCGGTCAGCAGGTAGCCGCTGACATAGCGTGCCGCCAGTCCCAGCGAGCGCAGGCAGGCGATCATGATGTGCGCGAAGTCCTGGCACACCCCCTTGCGCAGGCGCAGCGCCTCCAGCGCCGGCGTGTGTACATCGGTGCTGTGGCTATCGTAGGTGAAGTCGGCGTGGATGCGGTGCATCAGGTCCAGTGCGCCGGCGTGAACGCCGACATCCGGCGCAAAGCTGGACCTGGCGTAATCGGCAAATTCCGTATGGCGCGGCACATGCGGCGAGCTGAAGACGAATTCGACATCGGGGTCGTAGGTTCCGTCGACCCGGTAGCGCAGATGGGCGTGTGCCAGTTCCCACGGCTGGTCGTGGTCCGGCAGGACCTGCATCTGGGTCTCGACCGTGCTCTGGGCGACCAGAATCAGTTCCGAATGCGGAATCTGCAGCGAAATGAAGGTCCGCAGGTTGCCGAACACGTCGGGCGCACTCTTGCGCTGCGACGGTGTCGGCGTGATCTGCAGTGCATGCGCCAGCAGGCGCTGGCTCGCTGTCTGCAGCGGCTGCAGGCAGGCGATATGCTGCGCCACGTCGACCGGCGGTGCGTAGTCGTACCGGGTTTCGTGCGTGATCGACAGGCGCATCACGCCACCACGCTTTTTTCCGCCGAGCCGGAGTGGGTGAAATAGGTGGCGCTGATGCGCTCGGACACATCGTGCGCTGCCTGCCAGCACTGGTCCAGTACCTCCTGCAGCAGCGGCAGCGACGGAATCGGCGTCGCCAGCGCCGGTGCACCGGTCTGCGGATCGGCGGCACACAGGGTCGCCAGGTCCCAGGTCGCGGGGTCTGGCACCTGCAGCGACATCGGGCTGAGTTCGTTCGGCTCGCTGCCCGCAAGTTTGGCCAGCCGGCCCCGCAGGGTATGGGCCACCCAGGCCAGCGAACGCGGGTTGTCGCGGTTCAGGACCAGCAGGTCGACCAGAGCCAGCATTTCCCGGCTCTGCTGGAACTGCGCATGGAAGGAGATCGTGCTGTCGAACAGGGCGACCATGGCCTCGAAGCCGGCGTCGTTGCAGACGGAGCCGGTCTCCAGGCCCGCCGACAAGGAGGAGGCCAGAAAACCCAGTCGTTCGACATGGCGGCCGATGCTGAGCAGCCGCCAGCCATCGTCTCGCGTCATGCGGTCGGTCTGCGCGCCGGTGATGGCCGCCATGTGGCGGCCGAGGCGCTTGAGCATGTCCAGGGCATCCAGCGTGCCGAAATCGGCCGGGCTGGACAGCGCGGAAAACGCCTGTACCAGTTCGCTGTCGGCGCGTTCGATCAGGTTCCAGTGTTCGTACGAGAGACGTTCGCGCACCGCGGAGCCGGCGCTGCGCACCGCGCGCAGATTGAAACCGACGCTGCTGGCGAGCTGGTCCCCGACCAGCCCGGCCACCAGCGAGCGTTCGAACACCCGACGCGACTGCGTCAGGGCCGGCACGTCGGGCAGCACCAGGGTGTTGAAGCGCGCCATCTGGTCCAGCCATGCCAGCAGGCTTGGGCAGGTCTGGTCTTCGCCGATCAGGCACTCGATGGTCAGCCGGGCCAGCGCAATCGTGTTCTCGGCGCGTTCGGTGTAGCGTCCCAGCCAATACAGGTTTTCTGCGCCGCGACTGGTCACGAGGCGGCGGCGCTGCGCCACCATGGCGACCGTCAGGGCCGGTGGCAACAGCGTGGTGCGGTCGATGGCGTTCGGGGTCATGACCCAGACGTCGGCACTGCTGCCACCGCGCTGCATCGCCGCAATCTCGGCCCGGTTGTGCGCAACCCGCGCCATGCCGCCGGGGATCACCTGCCAGGACTTCTCGCCGTCACTGACGGCAAACACCCGCAACATGGCGGAGCGGGGAACGATCTGGCCGGAGTCCGGCCCCGCACCCGGTTGCCAGGTCGGCACCTGTGACAACGGAAGATAGGATTGCACGGTATGGTCGTCGCCATGCAGCGCGATGCGTCCGGCCCACTCGTCGAGTTCGCGAGGGGACAGGTCGCGGCCCAGTACCGACTGAAAACCGCGGGCGTCGCCTGCCGGCGGATAGGTCGACTTGATCGCGCAGGCAGACAGGCGCGGCAGCGCAGCGTCCATGGCCGCGCGTTCGCCGCACCACCAGGTCGCCAGTGAGGGCAACTGCAGTTCTTCGCCCAGCAGATGGCGGGACAGGGCCGGCAGAAATCCGAGCAGGGCTGGCGACTCCAGGAACGCCGAGCCCGGCGCATTGGCCATCAGTACATTGCCGGCACGCACGGCCTGCAGCAGTCCGGGAATGCCCAGCGTCGAGTCGGGTCGCAGTTCGAGCGGATCGAGGAACGGGTCGTCGAGCCGCTTGAGCAAGCCGTGCACCGGAACCAGACCCCGCAATGTCTTGAGGTACAGGCGCTCGTCCCGCACCACCATGTCGCCGCCCTGGACCAGGGTCAGTCCCAGGTAACGCGCCAGGTAGGCGTGCTCGAAATAGGTTTCGTTGTACGGGCCCGGCGTCAGCAGCGCAATATGCGAATCGCGTCCACCGGGGCTGGCGGCCTTGAGGTTGTCGACCAGGGCGCGGTAGACGCCGGCCAGGCGCTGCGCGCGCATGTGCTCGAAGGCTTCCGGAAACAGGCGCGAGATGGCCAGCCGGTTCTCCAGCAGGTAGCCCAGGCCCGACGGTGCCTGGGTCCGCTGCGAGACGATCCACCAGTTGCCATCCGGGCCGTGGGCGAGGTCGAATGCCGCAATGTGCAGCCGCGTCGCGCCCACCGGGTCGACATCGCGCATGGCCCGCATGTAGCCGGGATGGCCTTGCACCAGCGCCGGCGGCAGCAAGGCGCGCTTGAGCAGCTGCTGTGGGCCGTAGGTGTCGTCCAGCACATGCTCGAGCAGGCGTACCCGCTGGCGCACGCCGGCTTCGATCTTTTGCCAGCTTTGCGGGGTGACGATGAAAGGGAACAGATCGAGTGACCAGGGGCGCTGCGGCCCGCCGGCATCGGCGTACACGTTGTAGGTGACGCCGTTGTCGCGCAGCTGGCGCTCCAGCCGGCTTGCCTTGGCATTGAGCTCGCGGGGCGATTGCGGCCCGAGGTGATCGAAGAAGCGGGCCCAGTGCGGCGCCAGCGCAGGCGCCTGGCTGGTGCCCGGCGTCGGCCGCGCATGGTCGGCCGGGCCTGCGACGGCCCGCAATTCGTCAAAGTGGCCTGAAGCCGCCCGCGACGGTGCTGCATCCACGGCCGCCGGGGGCGGCGGGACCGCTGCCTGCGCCAGCGTTTTCAGGTCACCGCTCATGCCCCGTGCGGCCGGTGGCGCAGGTCCAGCGTGAACGGAAATTCACGATTGGCCGGCACGTCGATACTGGCCGGGACCTTGGGCATGTCGCCGGCCGTGTGCCCCATGGGGACGAAGCGCGACAGGCGACGGCTTTCGGCCTCGTTGGCATTGACCGGAAAGCTTTCATAGCTCAGACCGCCGGGATGCGTCACATGGTACTGGCAACCGCCGACCGAGCGTTGCATCCAGGTGTCGACCACATCGAAGGTGAGCGGCGAATGGATGCCGATCGAGGGATGCAGCGAGGACGGCGGGTTCCATGCCTTGTAGCGAACACCGGCAACATAGCTGCCGACGACACCGGTGGCCTGCATCGGCAGCGGGTATCCGTTGCAGGTGATGGCATAGCGGCTTTCATTGAAGCCGCTGACGTGGACCTCGATGCGTTCGAGCGAGGAGTCCACGTAACGGGCGGTACCGCCAGCCGAATTCTCTTCGCCCATGACATGCCAGGGCTCGAGTGCGTTGCGCAGTGTCAGCTCCATGCCGCTGACCTGGATCTGTCCGACCAGCGGGAAGCGGAACTGCAGGTGCGGTGCGAACCAGGTCGGGTCGAACGGATAACCCGCCAGCTGCATCTCGGTGATGACGTCGTTGAAGTCGGCCTGGATGAAGGTCGGCAACATGAACCGGTCGTGCAGCTGCGTGCCCCAGCGGGTCACATTGCCACGGTAGGGCTGTTTCCAGAACCGCGCCACCATGGCCCGCAACAGCAACTGCTGGGCGATGCTCATGCGGGCATGCGGCGGCATCTCGAATGCCCGCAGCTCCAGCAGACCGAGCCGGCCCGTCGAGGAGTCGGGCGAATACATCTTGTCGATCGAGAATTCGCTGCGATGCGTATTGCCGGTGACGTCGATCAGGATGTTGCGCAGCGTCCGGTCGACCAGCCAGGGCGGCATGCTGGCACCATATTTCTCGCGGTTGCGGTGGATCTCCTGCAGTGCGATCTCCAGTTCGTAGAGCTGGTCGTTGCGCGCTTCATCGACACGCGGTGCCTGGCTGGTGGGACCGACGAACATGCCGCTGAACAGGTAGCTCAGGCTCGGATGGTTGTGCCAGTACAGCAGCAGGCTGGCCAGCAGTTCCGGCTTGCGCAGGAAGGGGCTGTCCGACGGCGTGGCGCCACCCATCACGAAGTGGTTGCCGCCGCCGGTGCCGGTATGGCGACCATCGGTCATGAATTTCTCGGCCGACAGGCGCGACTCCCAGGCCACGTGGTACAGGAACTCGGTGTTTTCTACGAGTTCGCGCCAGTTGCTGACCGGGTGCACGTTGACCTCGATGACGCCGGGGTCGGGTGTGACCTGCAACAGCTTGAGGCGCGGATCGCGGGGGGGCGGGTAGCCCTCGAGCACCAGCTTCACGCCTTGTTCGACGGCGGTGGCCTCGATCGCGGCGAGCAGGTCCAGGTAATCCTCCAGCCGCTCCAGCGGCGGCATGAAGACATACATGACGCCCGATGCATGGCCGACTGCCTCGGCCTTGGGGCCACTGGCGCGGCGCGGATCGCGCACTTCGACACACAAGGCCGTGCGGCTGAGCCAGTGCGCGGACTCCTGGCGTTCGGGCATGCGCACGAAGTCGGCGGGCTCGGCCTGCCCGGCAGCCGTTGCCGGACCATTGCCGGCGGCGGCAGCGCTGCCAGGTTGTTGCAGGATGCGGGTGGCTTCCGACGCCGCACCGGTGCCAGCCAGGTAGGGCATGGCTCCGGGTACCGAAGCCCCGGTCGATGCACGGGTGGCCGCCGGCGCGGAGCCGGCGGCACCGGCCAGACCATAGCGCCCGGCCATCGCGGCGTAGGCCGGCAACGCGCCCCGAGCGTCGTAGGGATCCTGCGGCGTGTGGTACGGGAAATCTGCGGCGCTGATCCACGGCAAGGAGTCCAGCGGAAGGCGCAGGCCCATCGGGGAGTCGCCCGGCATCAGGTACAGACGCTCATCGCGCACGAACCAGGGGCCGGTGATCCAGCGCGGGCCCTGCAGGCGCGGACCTTCGGCGACCTTGACCGGAAGGACATAGCCGACGGCGGTATCGAGCTTCTGGGTGAAGACGCGCCGCAGCCGGGCACGTTCCATTTCGTCATCCAGGCGCGACTTGAACGGATCGACGTTGACCGGCAGCCGACGCTCGCGCCAAAGGTAATACCAGCTGTCCTCGTAACCCGGCTGTATGTATTGCGTGGTCAGGCCCAGCCGCGTTGCGAGGCCTTGCGTGAAGCGCTGTGCTTCGGCGCTGGTGTAGTGCGTCGGATCGCGTTCGTCGACGAAAATCTCCGGGTGGCTCCAGACCGGTTGCCCGTCGGCGCGCCAGTAGATGTTCAGGGCCCAGCGCGGCAGTTGCTCGCCCGGATACCACTTGCCCTGGCCGAAGTGCAGGAAGCCGCCCTTGCCATAGCGGTCGCGCAGCTTGTGCACCAGCGCTGTCGCAAAGCCGCGCTTGGTCGGGCCGAGCGCGTCGGTATTCCATTCGGCGGCGTCGCGGTCGTTGACCGCGACAAAGGTCGGCTCGCCGCCCATGGTCAGGCGCACGTCGCCGGCATCGAGCTCGGCGTCGACCGCCTCGCCCAGCTTCATGACGGCGTCCCACTGCGTTTCGGTATACGGCTTGGTGACGCGGGGCGCCTCGTACAGCCGGGTCACCTTCATTTCGTGGGCGAATTCCACCTCGGCCTTGTCGACCCCGCCTTCGATCGGCGCGGCGCCCGACGGCTGCGGCGTGCATGCCAGCGGAATATGGCCTTCGCCTGCAAGCAGTCCGGAGGTGGCGTCAAGCCCGATCCAGCCGGCGCCTGGCAGATAGACCTCGCACCAGGCATGCAGGTCGGTGAAGTCGACCTCGGTGCCGCTGGGGCCGTCGAGCGCCTTGACGTCAGGGGTGAGCTGTATCAGGTAGCCGGACGCGAAGCGCGCCGCCAGGCCACAGTTGCGCAGCAGCTGCACCAGCAGCCATGCCGAGTCGCGGCAGGAGCCGGCTTTCAGTGTCAGCGTCTCCTCTGGCGTCTGCACGCCGGGTTCCATGCGGATCAGATAGCGGATGTCCTTGTGCAGCATTTGGTTGACGTCGACCAGGAAGTCGATGCTGCGACGTTCACGGCGGTCGATGCGGTCCAGGCATTGCTGCACCAGGGGCGTCATCGGCTCGGTCGCCAGATAAGGTGCCAGTTCCTGCTTGAGCAGGCTGTCGTAGGCGAACGGAAACTTTTCGGCCGAAGGCTCGAGGAAGAAATCGAACGGGTTGTAGACGGCCATTTCGGCCACCATGTCCACCGTTACCTTGAACTCGCGCGTCTTCTCGGGGAACACCAGTCGGGCCTGGTAGTTCGCGAACGGGTCCTGCTGCCAGTTGATGAAGTGGCCTGCCGGCTCGATCTTCAGCGAATACGACAGAATCTTGCTGCGGCAATGCGGCGCGGGCCGCAAGCGGATGACCTGGGGCCCGAGCGTGACAGGGCGGTCGTAGCGGTAATGGGTAACGTGGTGGAGGGCTGCGTGAATGGACATGCGGTGCCTTGGTTGGGTCGATGCGTACTTGCAAGAAACTGGCCAGGCAAAATCGCCCTTCCAAGCCTTGATACTAGCAGCCCGAAGGCATTTTTCCTTCGGGTGTTGGTGGCTGTAGACCGATACCGCAAGCGCCGCAGGACGGAAGCAGGAGATCACGATGTTGGCAGGATTTTACGAACGCACCGGTTTGGCGCACGCGGTGCTGCAGCTTGCAGAGCTGCCCGACCCGGTGCCGGGTCCGGGCGAGGTCCGGGTGCGCGTGCACTGGTCTGGTGTCAATCCGTCGGACGTCAAGTCGCGGGCCGGGCTGCGCTCGGCCCAGATGCCGTTTCCCCGGGTGGTGCCGCACAGCGACGGCATGGGCGTGATCGATGCGCTGGGCGAGGGCGTGCCCAAGTCGCGCCTGGGCCAGCGGGTCTGGCTCTGGAATGCGGCCTGGGGCCGGCCCAACGGTACCGCCGCCCAGTGGGTGGTGCTGCGCCAGGATATGGCCGTACCCTTGCCCGATGCCACCAGCGATGAGGCCGGCGCATGCCTGGGCATACCGGCGATGACCGCCTTGCACGCGATGCTGGCCCATGGGGGTGTTGCGGGCCAGCGCGTGCTGGTGGCCGGTGGCGCCGGTGCCGTCGGTCACTACGCCATCCAGTTTGCGCGGCTGCTGGGCGCCCGCCAGGTGCTGGCGAGCGTCAGTTCGCAGCAAAAGGGTGCCCTGGCGCAGGCTGCGGGGGCCGATGCGGTGATCAACTACCGCGATGAGCCACTTGCAGCGCGGGTGCGCGAGGCTACGCTGGGGCAGGGCGTCGACCGCATTGTCGAGGTGGATATTGCGGCCAATGCACCATCCGACCTGGAAATGCTGCGGCCCGGCGGGCAACTGGTGGTGTACGGAAGTGGTGCAGCCGCGTTCGAATTGCCGTTCTTTCCGCTGATCGTCAACAACATGGCGCTGAGCTTCTTCATTGTCTACAACCTGTCGGTGGCCGATCGGCAACATGCGCAGTCGGTTCTGGACGGCTGGCTGGTGCGCGGCATGCTGACGCACAACATCGCACGGCGCTTGCCGCTGGCCGAGATTGCCGACGCACACCAATGTGTGGAGCAGGGCGCGCTGGTCGGAAACCTGGTGCTGGCGGTGCCATGACCGCGGGCGGCGGGCCAACATCGGTCAAAGGGAGTGCAAGATCATGAAATCGGGTGCAAACCGGGGTGGCCTCGTCTATTCGACGGACAGCGGTCGCATGTGCCCTGAATGCCGTCGTCCGCTGGCAGACTGTGTCTGCCGCGTGGCAAGGCCGGCGTCCGCCGGCGATGGCGTGGCCAAAGTCATGCGCGAGAAGAAGGGGCGTGCCGGCAAGACGGTTACGGTGGTGCGTAACCTGGTACTGGACCCGGTAGCACTGACCGCACTGGCGCGCGAGCTGAAGAATGCCTGTGGCAGCGGCGGCACCTTGCGGGACGGCGTGCTGGAAATTCAGGGAGATCATGTGGATAGGGTCTTGCAGGCGCTCGAGGCGCGCGGTCTGAAGGCCAAGCGCGCGGGCGGCTGAGCGGCGTCGCAACGCGACGGGTGCTGCGGGCCTGCGCGGCAGGCGGATTCATCCGGCATTGGGGGGAGGGCCTGCACGCGCGTCGGTGGCGCTGCCGCCTAGCATAGTGGCATGCAACAAGGCACCCGGCAGGCCAGCGGCCACGCGAGCTGGCTGGTTCCGGCCTTGTTGGGCGTGCCCCTGGGAACGGCCATCCAGGTGGTCCAGGCCGGGCTGCTGCCCGCCTCCGTGCTCGGCACCATGCTGGTCGCCGGGGTCGTGCTGTTCTCGTGCTTGTGCAGGGCGGGCAGGCACCAGGGGCCGTATGCGGTGGCCATGCTGCTGGTGGTGGCTGCGATCGTGTTTGCCCAGATCAGCGGGCGCGCACTGCTTTTCCAGGCGCAGGCCCTGTCGCCTGCGCTGGAGGGGCGAGACCTGCAACTGACCGGCATCGTGAGCGCCATGCCGCAAGTCACCGATGCCGGGCTGCGCTTTCCGATGCGGGTCGAACAGGCCCGCCTCGACGGGGTGTTGGTGCGTCTGCCACCAAGGATTCTTGTCGGCTGGTATGGCGATGGATGGCGGCACAGTGGTGACGACGACGATGACGCCGCCGCCGCCGCACGACCACCGGCCCTTGTCGCAGGCGAGCGCTGGCAGATGGTGGTGCGCCTCAAGGCACCGCACGGGAATCTGAATCCGTTTGGTTTCGACTACGAGTTGTGGATGTGGGCCAATGATTGGCAGGCCAGCGGCTATGTGCGCGGCACACCGACGGATGGCACGGGTGTGCGGATGGGGCAGACCTGGCGGCACCCCGTCGAATGGGCCCGCCAGCAGGTGCGCGAGCGCATTGCCGCGCGTCTGGGGCGGGAACGCCAGGCCGGCTGGATCACCGCGCTGGTGACGGGGGACCAGAACGCCATCGAGCAGGCCGACTGGGATGTCTTTCGCGCCACCGGCGTGGCGCACCTGATGGCGATCTCGGGCCTGCACGTGACCATGTTCGCCTGGCTTGCCGGCACGGTGGCGGCCGCTTTGTGGCGCCGTTCGGCGCGGTGTTGCCTCGCTTTCCCGGCGCCACACGCGGCATTGCTGGCCGGGCTGCTGCTGGCGACCCTGTATGCGGTGTTCAGCGGCTGGGGCGTGCCGTCGCGACGCACCATCTGGATGCTGGCCTGGGTCAGTCTGCTGCGCCTGTCGGGTCGGCGCTGGCCCTGGCCACTGGTCTGGTTGACGGCGGCGGACCTGGTACTGCTGATCGACCCCTGGGCGCTGACGCAGGCGGGCTTCTGGCTCAGTTTCGTTGCCGTGGGGGTGCTGTTTGCCTCCGGTGTGCCGCAGGAGCAGTCCGCGTCAGCGGGTTTGCGCGCACGGGCAGGCGCGATGCTGCGCGAGCAGGCGGTGATCACCCTGGCCTTGTCTCCCCTGGTGCTGCTGCTGTTCGGGCAGGTGTCGCTGGTGGGTTTGCTTGCCAATCTGCTCGCAATTCCGTGGGTCACGCTCGTCGTGACTCCGCTGGCCATGGCGGGCGTCGGGTGGGCGCCGTTGTGGGATCTGGCCGGCTGGGCGGTAGGTGTGCTGTCAATCTGGCTGCAGGGGTTGGCCCAGCTGCGCTGGGCGACCCTGTCGCTGGCCATGGCGCCCACCGGGTTGGGTGCGGTGGCGGTGCTCGGCGGTGTGCTGCTGGTGCTTCGGCTGCCTCCGGCCCTGCGACTGGCAGGTGCAGCCTTGATGCTGCCCGCGCTGCTGTGGCAGCATCCGCGCCCGGCTCACGGCCAGTTCGAACTGCTGTTTGCCGATGTCGGGCAAGGCAATGCGGTGCTGGTTCGCACGGCCAGTCATGTGCTGCTGTATGACGCCGGGCCGAAGTATTCGCGCGAGACCGACGCCGGGCAGCGCGTGCTGGTGCCGCTGTTGCGGGCGCTGGACCTGCAACTGGACATGCTGGTGCTTAGCCACCGCGATACGGACCATGTCGGCGGCGCCGAAGCGGTGCTGGCGCAGCAACCCGGGGCGGCGCTGCGCAGTTCGTTGGCACCCGACCATGTCCTGAACCCGCCAGGCCGCGGCCGGCGCTGTGAAGCGGGCCAGCAATGGCACTGGGACGGGGTCGATTTCGAGATCCTGCATCCGCGCGCCATCGACTATGACCGTGTTGCCAAACCCAATGCCTTGTCGTGTGTGCTGCGGATTTCTGCCACCGGTGCCGGCGGGCGTACGGGTACGACCGCCTTGCTGGTGGGGGATATCGAAGCCGCGCAGGAGGCGCGCCTCGTGGCCGATGCTGCGCCCCAACTGGCGGCTGATC
>Ga0116169_1002573_pt1 | contig 13136 bp, 10 predicted proteins | sample AD_UKC130_MetaG_FD_89796 | JGI IMG/M metagenome (GOLD analysis project Ga0116169, IMG submission 89796) | Active sludge microbial communities of municipal wastewater-treating anaerobic digesters from Canada - AD_UKC130_MetaG | ecosystem: Engineered > Bioreactor > Anaerobic > Digestate | place...
CGCGGCGCACGCCTTCCGCGTCCGTCACGTCAACGGCCCGTCCGAGAACGCGGCGACCTGTCTTCTCCGCGACTTCGCGGGCGGTTTGTTCCGCCTGGGCCGCGTTGATATCCCAGATGATCACATCACACCCTTCTTCCGCGAGGTGTTCGGAAATCGCCGCGCCCAGTCCCTGGGCGCCTCCCGTTACAATGGCTTTACGGTCCTCCAGGATCAGCCTGTTCATGGCAGCAGTTCCTCCAGCAGTTGCGCCTCCGCTTCAACAGTCCAGCTTCCTTCCGCGCTCATCTTCGCCCCCACCGACGGAAAACGCACCGCCACTTCCTCCAGGGTCATCAGCGGCAGTCCGGAAATCTGGGGATAAATCACGGTCTTCCCCGGAAAACGCGCCTCTTTTACCGCGCGCAGCCCATCATGGGCCGCTTCCAGCCCACCGATCGCCGCGACACTCCGGTTGGTATCCAGCTCTCCAGCCTCCACCAGCGAGAGAATCCGGCGCAGATCGCTGATGCGCGAACCGCTGGTGCCCACCATTTTCACCCCTTTGCACAGCCGGCTCAGCAAAACTTGCGCCCGGGTTCCCGTGGGAATCCCCGCGAAGAGATTGGCCAGCGCGTGATTGCCGGCGAGATCGATGGCCTGACGCACCAGCGCGGGAACCGGAACAAGCACGCACACGTCATCATAGCCGCCAGGGCCGCCCAGTTCCCGCACTTTCTGGTCATACGCCTCCGGAGAAGCAAAATCCGCCGGACACAGGGTAATGAATTCCACCCCGCGCTGCCGGGCCAGCGATCCGAAACGCCGCTCAATGTGGTTCAGCCGCCCCCGGTCCAGATCCGTGGCGACCACCCGGGATGATGTGTTCTGTTTCTCTATGGCCCGCTGCACATGCATCTGGCCCATCGGTCCGCCCGCGCCAATGAACAGCGACGCTCCGCCGGGCAGCAGGTCCTGCCTGCGGCACCTGGCCGCGATGTCTTCCATCGAAATGCCGCCGTAGTACCGTTTGTTCTGGTAGTGAACCGCACCAACGTCCAGAGAAACATAGCCGTCTTCTACCGGGTCACCGATAAGAAACACGCAACCGCCAATGTTCAGCTGTTCGGCGCACCGTTCCAGCAAAGCGGGCGTCGGATTCTCGATGATAATGTCATCCCATCCGCCCCCTTCAGGCAGGTCTTCGCCATGTTTGACGAACCGGGCATGGGGATACCGGCCTGCCCAGGCGTTTGGATTCGTCGACACGATCAGCATTTGACCGCCGGGTTTAGGGATGACCCGGTCCTCAACGCTGTAGGACATTTCCACGCACGCCCACGGTTCCGCCAGCGCGGCCTGGCTGTAGCCCACATGGGGCTGTACCGGCAACAGATAACATCCCTCATCTCCATCCAGCGCCCGGTGGTCCAGATAGCTGAATTCGCCAAGGCCTCCCGGGATCATGTATCCGAAGGCGTCATTAACGCCTTTGTAGTAAATATCTGCCTGTACGATAAAGCGCTGGCCCGGAAAGAATTTGTCCTTCCACTGGGCCCCGGCAGCCACCAGCGTGCACGCGCACTCATGCCCCAGAACGGTAGGATCCGTGGACAGGTCCCGTCCCCGCAGCCGGGGATGCGCGCTGCCCTGGGCGATGATCTTCATGTCGGAGAGGCACAGCCCCAGCGCGTCCACCCGCACCAGCACTTCGTTGTCCTGGGGCGGCCGCAATGTTTTCTCGACCGGCTTCCCGTCCCGGCCGACGTTCTCAAGTCCCGCGCCGTACACCCACCACGCGCGGTAGGTTTCGGGCAACGGCGCATCCGCGCGTTTATACGCTTCCAGTTTGCTCATGAAGGTTTCTCCTGTACCAGGCGTCCGCCAGGGCGTAATTACTTTTTTAGACTTAACAGTTTCTGCCGGTAGTGTTCATCCGGACGGGTATGGATCCGGTTGATATCGGCCTCGGACATAAACCGGGGACCGCCCACGCTGTAGGCGCCCACCAGAATCCGGGCCATCTTTTCGGCCATGTCAAAGATGTTGCAAACTGCTTTCGGAGTGGCGCCCAACGCAAAGAAACCGTGGTTCTGCAGATAGATCGACTTGGGCAGTTCGCCCTCCCGGTCGATAAATTCGCGCACCAGCTGCCGGATTGCCCGGGCCAGCTGCAGTCCCGGATCGGTATAGGGAACATATACCGAACTGCGTCCCACGACCACGATGTGATCCGGGCACAGGCGCCCCAGGGCGGCTTCTTCCGCGTGAACTGAACACATCAGGGCATTGATCGCTTCCGGATGGCAGTGCCCGATAAAATTGATATCCGGATACTGGTAGAGCACGGCGTGCAGCACGGTTTCCACGGAGGGCATCCTTTTCTCCGAGGGATCCAGCAAGGCTCCACGCAACGCCGCGGCAACCGCGGCATCATCCGCATGGGCATCATCGAGAATAGAGACCACCCGGGAAATGGAAACCGGCAGAAAATCTTCCGGTTTCATGGTGGCGAGGGTGGTTCCTGAAGCTTTGATGAAAAAAGTGTCTTCGTCAATTCTCGCGGAGGTGTTGCCTTCCCCAAGAATGGCATAGGGTTTTCCGGGATCCCCCAAATAATGGGACATGTTCACCAGCTGCTCGAGAATAATAGGCTGCGGCGTCATGAGAGTTCCTTTCCGATTGCCCACATCCAGCCCCCGGTTCCCATTATAATACGAAAGGATTATATGCGTGTAATCGGTGCCCGGAGAGAAGGATATGAGACCTCGTCCCGCGGCGGTGAGCGGCATGTTTTATCCCCAGTCCGCCTCACAGTTGAGGCATATGGTGGAACAGTTTCTGGCCGGCGAAGAACAGGATTGTAACTCCCACGCGTACCCCGCGGCCCTGATTGCTCCGCACGCGGGATATGTGTATTCCGGCGCATGCGCGGGCAAAGCGCACAGGCTGTGGCGGGGGGCGCCCATTCGCCGGGTCATCCTGCTGGGACGGTCCCACCGCTACCGATTTGACGGGGCGGCGGTCCTGACAGACGAAGACTGGGAAACCCCGCTGGGCATTGTGCCGACCGACCGCGGACTGGCCCGGCAAATTGCGGAACTGCTGCCGCCCGGACCTGCCTTCGCGCACTATGACGAACATACCCTTGAAGTGCAGCTGCCTTTTTTGCAGGTCGCGCTGGAAGATTTCTCGGTGGTGGGCGTGCTGTTTGGATCGGACACGGATGAATCCCATATCGGTTTCGGAAAACAACTGGCCGGGCTGCTGGAACCGGACGATGCGGTGCTGGCATCCACAGATCTTTCTCACTACCTCAACCTTCCCCAGGCAGAACGGACAGACCGCCGGTCCATAGACGCGATACTGACCAACGATCCGCGCGCGCTGTTCGGCCGGAACCGGGACCTCTGTGGCGCGCCGGCCGTCGCGGCTGTTATGGCTTATGCCCGGGCGCGCAAGGCTCCCTGGCAGCTGGTAGATTACCGTACCAGCGCCGACGCATCCGGAGACACAGCACGGGTGGTGGGATACGGCGCGTTTGCCGCGGTTCCCGGGGAAGACAACACTGAAAAGGAATCCTCACGTGAGTAAAACTGGACATGACGATGGAAAAACAACCGTTCGGATGATACAGCAGTGGCTGGACCGGCTCGCCCCGCCGTCGTGGGGGGTAAGCTGGGATCGGGGAGGGCTCCAGATCGGACGCCCTGACGCGGCGGTTACGGGCGTCTGCGCGTGCCTTAATCTGCGGCCGGAGGCTGTTTCTTTTGCCCGGGAGCGAAAAGCCAACCTGTTTCTCGCGCACCATCCTCCGGTATGGGATCCCGTCAAAGCCCTCCGCACGGACCAACCCGGCATCAGCGCGCTGATTCAGGCCGCGGCGGAGGGCATGCACTGCATCGCCGCGCATACCTGCCTGGACGCGGCTCCCGGAGGCATCAATGACGCGTTGGCTGAGATCCTTCAGCTCAGCGGGGTAAGGCCCCTGTTTCCTGCCGCTGAAGCAAAACAGGTGAAAATCGTGACATTTCTCCCGGCCGATCAGGTTGCCCGGGTGCGGCGCGCCATGAGTGACGCCGGGGCGGGCGTCATCGGTATCTACCGGGAATGCGCCTTTGCGGCGCCCGGAACAGGATCCTTTTTCGCGCCGGACGAAGCCAATCCTTTTACTGGAGCCCGGGGACAATTGAATGAAGAACCCGAGGTCCGGCTCGAGATGATTGCTGAACGCCATCTGACGGACGCTGTGTTGTCTGCCATGCGGGCCGCGCACCCGTATGAAGAGCCTGCTTACGATGTCATTCCACTCGAAAACACCCGTCCGGATGTGGGCCTGGGAAGGTTGGGAAGCCTTCCGGAACCCATGTCTCCATTGGAACTGCTGGCGTATGTCCGGGAGAAACTGTCGGCGCCGCAGGCCCGCCTGGCCATGCCGCCGGATGCGGCAAACCGTTGCCTGAAGACGGTTGGCGTGCTGGGCGGCAGCGGAGGAAGCCTGATCACCCGCCTGCCTCCGGAAACAGACGCCTACATCACCGGCGAATTCTCATACCATAATGCCCTGGACGCGGTCACGGCAGGCCATGTGATCATTGAAGCAGGCCACCACGAAACAGAGTTTCCCGGCGTTCGGCGCCTGGCTGAACGGCTCCGGCAGGATTTCCCCGGTCTGCCCGTGCATATCTTTGAGGAAAGTTCCCCTTACGTTGCGACCTGATCAGTGCGCTCAGCGGCTACTGTCCATTCCGATGGCAGGCCGCCAAGCATGGCCGCCCGGGTCAGCGCGAAATCCCACCGACAGGGATCCCCGGAGCACAGCGTCCGAAATACACGGGTAATTTCCACCGATGTTTTCCAGTCCGCGTTCTTTCGGCGGGTAATTCCCCAGGCCAGGGCCAGGCGGTGGATATGCCGGTCCACTGGACAGAGCAATTGTGCCGGCGAAAGCACGGTCCAACAGCCCGGATCCACCCTGTCCCGCCGCACCATCCAGCGCAGATACAGCAGCATCCGTTTACAAGCTCCGCCCCGTTCCGGGTCCGGCCAGAGCGGATGCCAGGCGCGGTCCATGGCCTGAAACAGCTGACGGGACCAGTTCACCAGCACATGCCGGAGAAACTCCGGATCTTTCCGTCGGCTCTGTTCGCAGGCCGCGGAACGGGCAACCGCTGCCTGAATGGTTCCATTTTCCTCAAGCAGGCGACGGACACCCAGTAAAAAAGCCGCCATGTCCGATCCGGATACCCAGCGGTATCGGTACGCCGCATACAGGCGCCGAATATCTCCGGACGGCATCCGGAGCAGGGAGGATGCCGGTTCAGGTCCGAGCCGCCCCAGGGCCGACCGGGCGGCGCGCTGAATCTGTTTCGCGTCCCCAAAAGCCAGTCCGGCGGCAACCAGTCCTGCCAGCTCGCGATCCGCGGCATCACTGTAGTCATACACCACGGAAAGGGGGTCCGTATCTATGTAGTCCGGGCGGTGATAACGCCTGTACAGGCGCCGCAGCCGGTCACGAAGCGTTCCAATATCCGCCCCAATTTCGGCTGGACCGACAAAATCCGGCATTATTCCCACTCGATCGTGCCGGGGGGTTTGCTGGTGATATCGTACAGTACCCGGTTGATGCCGCGGACCTCGTTGCAGATCCGGTTCGCCACCCTGGCCAGCAGCTCCGGCGGAAACCGGTACCAGTCCGCCGTCATGGCATCCTGTGAAGTCACGGCGCGCAGGCTGCAGACTTCTTCATAGGTCCGTTCATCTCCCTGGACGCCTACGCTTCGGACCGGCAGCAGGCAGACCAGCGCCTGCCAGATCTCATCATACAGCCCGGCCGCCCGTATTTCTTCGATAAATATCGCGTCGGCATCTCTCAGGGTATCCAGCCGTTCCCGGGTCACCTCGCCTACGCAGCGGACCCCCAGCCCCGGCCCGGGGAACGGATGCCGGCCGACAATCTCTTCGGGCAGGCCCAGTTCACGCCCCAGCGCCCGGACCTCATCCTTGAACAGTTCCCGCAGGGGTTCGATCAGCGCGAGGTTCATTTTCTCCGGCAGCCCGCCCACGTTATGGTGGCTCTTGATCGTTGCCGAAGGTCCGCCGGTTGCCGATGTCGACTCGATCACATCAGGATACAGCGTACCCTGGGCCAGAAAATCCACCTGGCCTATCTTGCGGGCCTCATCCTCAAACACATCGATGAACACGCCGCCGATGATTTTCCGTTTCTGTTCGGGATCGGTGATCCCGCGCAGCGCGGAAAGAAACCGTTCTTCCGCGTCCACGTAAACAAAGTTCATGTGGAAATGATCCCGGAACACCCGCTGCACCAGTTCGGGTTCCCCCTTCCGGAGGAGGCCATTGTTCACGAACACGCAGGTGAGCCGGTCACCGATCGCCCGGTGGATCAGGGTGGCCGCCACGCTGGAATCGACGCCGCCGCTCAGCGCGCACAGTACCCTGCCGTCCCCCACTTTTTCGCGGATTTCCTGTACGGCCACATCAGCAAAAGAGGCCATTTTCCAGTCCCCGGGACAACCGCAGATGCCGTGCACAAAGTTCCGGAAAATAATTTGTCCCTGCGGCGTATGGACCACTTCCGGATGGAACTGTACGCCGTACCATTTCTTTTCCCGGTGCGCGATCGCCGCGTATGGCGAGTTTTCCGTCCGACCGATCGCGACAAATCCGTCGGGCAGCCGCTCCACCCGGTCGCCGTGGCTCATCCAGACCCTGGCGCGGCGGTCCACCCCGGTAAGCAGCCCCGAAACATCCTCATGCTCCAGCCACGCCACGCCATATTCCCGCCGATCCGCCCGGTCAACCCGACCGCCCAGCATGTGCGCCAGCAGCTGCGCGCCGTAACAGATGCCCAGAATAGGAACGCCCAGCTCAAAAATTCCCGGGTCGGGAAGCGGAGCGCCGGGCTGATGGACACTGGCCGGTCCTCCGCTGAGAATCAGCCCGGCCGGACGCAGTTCCCGAAGCCGGGAAATTTCCACGTTGAACGGCACAATCAGGCTGTATACGTTGGTTTCCCGCACCCGCCGGGCGATTAATTTACTGTACTGCGCTCCAAAATCCAGCACTACGATGGAACGACGAATGTCTTCTCTGTTCATTTTTTAGTCCTGCCCGCTTTCGTTTTCTGGATTCTCCTCCCGCTTACCTGAAAATCTGGTAGTTGGGCGCGTCTTCAGTTATGGTCACATCGTGAGGATGGCTCTCCCGCAGGCCCGCCGCCGTCATCTCGATAAATTCAGCGTGTTCCTGCAGTTCCCGCAGCGTGCGGCATCCGCAGTAGCCCATGGCCGCCCGCAGGCCGCCCACCAGCTGGAACACGTAATCCGCCAGCGCTCCCCGGTAAGGCACCCGGGCTTCGATCCCTTCGGGCACCAGTTTGCTGATATCTTCGTCGAACTGCATATAGCGGGCTTTGCTGCCCCGCTGCATGGCCTTGATGGAGCCCATTCCCCGAACGACTTTATAGGTCCGTCCCTCGAAAAGCACCTTCTCGCCCGGACTTTCTTCGGTTCCGGCAAACAGGCTGCCGATCATGACGCTGTCAGCGCCCGCGGCAATGGCTTTGGCGATGTCGCCGGAGTATTTGATGCCGCCGTCAGCGATAACGGGAATCCCCCGTTCCCGCGCGACTTTCGCCACATCCATGATGGCAGTCAGTTGGGGTACCCCCACCCCGGCCACCACCCGGGTGGTACAGATAGACCCCGGCCCCACCCCCACTTTCACCGCGTCGGCGCCCGCCTCGATCAGATCCAGCGCCGCATCGCCCGTAACGATATTGCCCGCGATGATCCTCGCGTCCGGGAACTGCGCGCGCAACTGTCGGACCATGTCCAGCACGATTTCCGAATGGCCGTGCGCGGAATCCACAACCAGCACATCCGCTCCGGCCTGCAACAGCATGGCGGCGCGTTCAATCTCCCCGCGGCCGACGCCAACCGCCGCGCCTACCCGCAGCCTGCCCTCCGCGTCCGTGCACCGGGAAGGAAAATCACGGGCCTTCATGATGTCCTTAATGGTCAGCAACCCCATCAGTTTGCCGTGTTCATCCACAATGGGGAGCTTTTCAATCCGGTGTTTATGCAGCAGACGCCGAGCCTCATCCATATCGGTGCCGGGCGGAACGGTCACCAGCCGTTCGCGGGGGGTCATGACTTCGCGGATCGGACGGGACAGGTCTTCTTCAAAGCGCATGTCCCGGTTGGTCAGAATGCCGAGCAGAAACCCGTCCGGTCCGGTGATCGGCACGCCGGAAATGTGGTACCGGGCCATCAGCGCTTCGGCGTCGCGCAGGGTATGGTCAGGGGTCAGCGTGAACGGATGGGAAATGATCCCCGCCTGGGACCGCTTTACCCGGTCCACTTCTTCCGCCTGCTCTTCCGGGGGAAGGTTTTTATGGATAATCCCTATGCCGCCTTCCTGGGCTATCGCGATGGCCAGCCGGGACTCGGTCACCGTGTCCATGGCCGCGCTCAGGAGGGGAATATTCAGGGTAACATCGCCCGCCAGGCGGGTACGCACGTCGGTTTCACGGGGCAGTATGCCCGAACGCCGGGGTTTTAACAGCACGTCATCGAAAGAAAGCCCCCGTTCCATGCGCTGCTTATCCGTCATAAATGCCTCGCGCGCCGCTTACGGCCGGCAACTTCGCCGAACCGTCCCGGGAGACGCGGCATGTTTCCCCCCGGGGGTAGTATTATACGGATTTCACCCGGTCCAATAAAAAACCGCCCCACCCATCGAGTGGGACGGCCTGTCTGCGGTTTTAGGAAATCAGGCGTTCAGAATCTTCTTTACCTTCGGCGCCTGGATCCGTTCGGGCTGGGGCATGGAACCTACCAGCGGACGGGCATAACGGATAAAGGCGTCGGTGACATCGTTGCCTTCGTCGTTGATGAACGCGTCCGGCATGGTGGTGGAATGCCGCGCCACGGTCTCCAGCGGGGTCAGGAAGTAGGAAACCGCGTAATCGCCCTCCCGTTTGATCGCCACTGAGCCATCCACATTGTGCCAGATGGCATAGTGGGCAGCTTTTTCGCCCACTTCGCGGGCTTCGTGCTGGTCCACTTCGGATACGCAGCCCAGGAAAGAGCGCTGGAGATATCCGAACGTGTCGCTGCGGACCCGTTTGATCCCCATGGCTTTGACTTCGGCCGCCAGGACATCGCCCAGCGCGCCGGTGCCGGAGAGCTGGATATTGCCGTGCGCGTCCCGCTCACCGCCGGTGAACGCGGCCACGATGGGCGTGCCGCTTTCGTCGACAATCCCTTCGGATACCGCCACGACGCAACGCCCGTACTGCTCATACACCCGCTTCACGTCTGCCTTGAATTTTTCCCGGCTGAACGGGCGTTCGGGCAGGTAGATCAGGTGCGGACCGTCATCCGGATACTTCCGGGCCAGGGCGCTCGCGGCCGTAAGGAACCCCGCGTGGCGGCCCATCACCACGGCGATATAAACCCCCGGAATGGCCCGGTTGTCCAGGTTGGCGCCCGAAAAAGCCTGGGCCACGAATTTGGCCGCAGATCCGTATCCCGGGCAGTGGTCGGTTACTTTGAGGTCATTGTCAATGGTCTTGGGCACGTGGATAACCCGAAGCTCATAGCCCGCTTCCCTGGCCTGCTCGTTCACGATCCGGCAGGTGTCCGCGCTGTCGTTGCCGCCGCAGTAGAAAAAGAAACGGATGCCGTGGGCGCGGCACACTTCGAAGATCCGTTTGCAGTATTCCACGTCCGGTTTATCCCGGGTGGAAAGCAATACCGCCGACGGTGTCTGGGCCACCCGCTCCAGATTGTGGGTAGTGGCTTCGGTCAGATCGTAGAAATTCTCATCCACAATTCCCCGCACGCCATGGATCGCGCCGTATACATGGGTTACCCACGGATATTTGCGCGCTTCAAGCACCACGCCCACCACGCTCTGATTGATGACGGCGGTAGGCCCTCCGCCCTGCGCAACCAACGCCTTGCCTTCCAGTCGGGACATAACTCGCGCTCCTTATTTGGTTAACTGTCGGAAACCGTTGAATACCAGACCTTTCCCGCCGACAGAACGTCGCCCGGGACAAAACTATTATTTCATGAATCAGGATTTCCAGGCAAACCGGGAGAAGTGCTGGGAATTGCGGTGTGGAATCCTTCTGCTGGTATGATAGGCGGAAATGCAGTCACGAAGACCATAAACGGGAGGAAACGCCATGAACCTTTCTCGCCTTGCCCTTGTTATATCCGTTACAGCTCTTCTTTTGTTTGCGATATGCGTTCCTGCGCACGCCCGAACGGAACAGGTGAGTTCGCCGGATAAGTCCATCACGGTGTCGGTCTATATCGAAAAAACGTTGCAGTGGTCCCTGGCAGTGGACGGGCAGGAAGTGCTGCCGCCGGCTCCAATCGCGCTGAAACTCTATAAAGGGGCTGCGCTTGGCGCCACCCCCCGCCTGCTGGATGTGCAGCGCGCTTCCGTGGATGAGGTAATAGAGCCTCCCGTAGCCGAAAAGCGCAGCCGCATCCCTAACCGCGCGGAGCAGATGACGCTGACGTTTGAGGGCAATTACGCAGTAACTTTCCGGGCATACGACGATGGAGTCGCCTGGCGGTTTGAAACCAGCCTTCCCGGTGAGGTTGAAATCGAATCGGAAACGGTGGCATTCCGCCTGAATGGTCCCTGGAAGGTGTGGCGCACCGCCACGCGGAAGTGGAACTGCTCATTTGAGTCTGAGTATACCGTGCAGTCCCCGGCGGAGTGGCCTGCCGATGAAATGGCTTTTCTTCCGCTGTACGCCAAACTGGAGAACGGCCCGGCGCTGCTCATCACCGAGGCGGATCTGCTCTCCTACCCGGGGATGTTCATCGGCAGGGACCAGAAAGACGCCACGCTGCTGACCGGCTGCTTTGCCCCCTATCCGAAAGTCGAGAAACCATACCGCGACCGGTACATCCATGTTGCTGAGGCGGAACCGTTCATCGCAAAAGTAAACGGCACGCGCAGTTTCCCGTGGCGGGTGGTCTGCGTGGCAAGAAAAGACACGGATCTCCTGGCAAACGATATGGTTTACCGGCTGGCTACCCCCTGCCAGTTACAGGATACCTCGTGGATCCGTCCGGGCAAGGTGGCCTGGGACTGGTGGCACGCGAACGTCATGTGGAACGTTCCGTTCAAGTCCGGCATCAACAACGACACATATAAAAAGTACATTGACTTTGCCGCCCAGAACGGTCTGGAGTATGTCATCCTGGATGAAGGCTGGTCAAAAACCACCGACCTGACAGATCTGAATCCGAACGTAGATCTTGCCGCGCTGGCCCAGTATGGCAAGGAAAAAGGTGTCCGCCTGATTCTCTGGTGCGTCTGGCGCACCCTGGATGCCCAGAAAGATCAGGTGCTGCCGTGGTTCCGCGACCTGGGCATCGCGGGGGTGAAGGTGGATTTCATGGACCGGGATGACCAGAAAGTAGTGGAATTCTACGAGCGGATGGCCCGGGCGACCGCGGAACACCATCTGCTGCTGGATTTCCACGGCGCCTTCAAGCCCACCGGCCTGCGGCGCACCTGGCCGAACCTGATTACCCGGGAGGGGGTCATGGGCATGGAATACAGCAAGTGGAGCGACAAAAGCGGCCCGGAATATACCACGGCCATTCCCTTCATCCGTATGGTGGCCGGACCTATGGATTACACGCCGGGCGCCATGCGGAACGCACAGAAAGACAGCTTCAAACCTATTTTCAACCTGCCGTTCAGCATGGGCACGCGGGCCCACCAGCTGGCGCTTTATGTCGTGCTGGAAAGCCCGCTGCAAATGCTCAGCGACAGCCCCTCCGCATACGAAAAAGAACCGGAATGCCTCTCTTTTATCGCGCGGTGCCCGACCACCTGGGATGAGATCCGTCCGCTGGAAGGTGTTGTCGGATCCCACGTGCTGCTGGCCCGCCGCCACGGCGACCAGTGGTGGCTGGGCGGGCTGACCAACTGGCAGGACAGGGAACTGACCGTGCCGCTGGATTTTCTCGGGGACGGCAAATGGAATATGGAACTGTTCACGGACGGGCTCAACGCGGACGTGGCCGCGCAGGATTATGTCCGGGAGACCCGTGAAGTGACAGCCGGGGAATCGCTGAGCGTGCGTTTAGCTCGCGGCGGCGGTGTGGCCGCCGTGTTCACCCCGGCCCGCTGACGGTTCCGCCAGCTCTATATAATTAAAATCCGGAGGGTGTGTTATCTGCCCCGTCCGCCCGGGCCTGCAGCGCGGCAAAATTGGAGTCCGGCGCCGGGATAACGCGCAGGATCTTTATCAGCTGGTCCAGCCGGCGGGGCACCTCTTCAGGGATAAGCGGCCCGGCCGTGGTGGTACAGAGCCAGTTACCGCCTGCCTCGACGGCCATATCCGGATGGCGCAACAGATATTCGATCATAGCCGGATGCAAAAACTGTTCGGCAAACTCCGGGTTGTCCGTCAGCACGGTGAAATTTTTTCGGAAATCATCATGGGGCGGATGATATTCAATCCGGTCGAAACGGGCTATGCGTTCAAATTTTTCCAGCTGGGCCGGGGGATAAACCCGCACTTCCGGCAGGCGCTGCCCATGGCGCAGCATGGCAATGCTGCAGTGGTGTTTTCGCGCGTCCTGCTTGTTACCCGTGACGTACCGGTAATCAAACACGTACACCTGGAACCCTTTGTACACCCCGGAGATAATGTTGGTAGCCATCCGGTTGCGTCCCCGGTCCAGCTGATACAGGAATCCCAGCCGCTGGGGCAGCCCGAAGCTCAGGTAACTGAACCGCAGCCCGCATTCTTCCGCGATTTCCGCGAAGACCCGCTGCTGCATCATCCGGTACTCTATATACAGGCTAACCGCAAGCGTGGCCACCCCCGCGATAAACAGCGCGAAGAAGAACCATTCTGATGTGGAATACAATTCCAGCATATGTGCCTGTTATCCTGACGCCCGTGGGTATACTATGCGGTATTCCTGCCGTCCAGCGCAACTATTCCGGGCTGAACAGCACCTGGCACCGTAACAGGATACTTCCATGACTGCAGCAAGTTTCTATAAGTTCCATTATCGCCGGATTGCCTTAATGGTTTCATGGGGACTGACAATCCTGGCTGTTCCCCTCCCGGCTGGCGCCGA
>Ga0116169_1002584_pt1 | contig 13100 bp, 11 predicted proteins | sample AD_UKC130_MetaG_FD_89796 | JGI IMG/M metagenome (GOLD analysis project Ga0116169, IMG submission 89796) | Active sludge microbial communities of municipal wastewater-treating anaerobic digesters from Canada - AD_UKC130_MetaG | ecosystem: Engineered > Bioreactor > Anaerobic > Digestate | place...
CCGGCGCTTCCGGGCGGGGCTGCTGGTGCTGGTCCTCACGGCGTCCGCCGGCTACTGGCTGACGACCGAGCTGAGCGACAAGCCCCTGCAGCCGCCGGGCGGCAGTCTGCTCGAGAAGTTCGGGTTCCAGGCGTCTGTCGGTGCACCCGCTTCACACCGGGACGGCCTGCTGCGGCTGGCGCTGGCTGCGGCTCGGGCCCACCCGGTGTTCGGACTGGGCAACGGCGGATTCCGTCTGCTCACGCCGCAAAGCGTCTGCAAGGACCTTCACCCGGGCACTGCCACGGAACCCTGCGACCCGACCCGCTATTATTTTTCGTTCCACGCCCACAGTCTGTACGCGAACACCCTGGCCGAGCGGGGCGCAGTGGGAATCGCGGCGGTGCTGCTGCTGCTTGCCGCCTGGGCCTGGCGTTTGCGGCGCACGCTGGCCTGGGCCCGCACCGATGCGCTGCACGCCTGCGTGTGGGTCGTTTCACTGGCAGGCTGGAGCGTGACGGTGTTCGCCGGCCTGCTCAATACCACCTTGCACCATGAACATGGGCTGCTCGCGCTCATCACGCTGGGCATGCTGCTGACGACCGCGGGAAGCCGCGGCGCACCCGATGGTGCGCCGGCCCGTTCGTGCGGCGCGGGCGGCGACGTTCAGCGGCCGTGATACTGACGGAACCAGCGCACGAAGCGTCCAAGGCCGTCGGCCAGCGGCACCTGCGGCAGTTCGCCGGTGGCCATCGCCAGCTTTCGCGTATCGGCGAAGGTGCGGCTGACGTCGCCCGGTTGCATGCCCAGTTCGCGGCGGATCGCGCGCACCCCGAGATGGCCTTCGATCATCCCCAGCAGCGCGTTCACGGTCACCGGATCGCTGCGCCCGATGTTGTAGATCTCGAAGGGCGCCCAGCTCGAATCGGGTGAACTGGCCTGCCAGGCGGCGGGATCGTCGCTCGAGCGGCGCGCCGGCGGGCGCGACATCAGCGCCACGGTCGCGGCCGCGGCATCTTCCACAAAGGTGAAGTCCCGCTGCAGCTCACCACCGGCATAGACGTCGATCGGCCGACCTGCGAGCAGGGCGTCGGTGAACTTCCAGATCGCCATGTCCGGCCTGCCCCAGGGGCCATAGACGGTGAAGTAACGCAGCATGGTCACGGGCAGCGAAAACAGATGGGCGAAGCTGTGCGCCATCAGTTCGTTGGCGCGCTTGGTTGCCGCGTAGAAGCTCACCGGATGGTTGACCGGATCGGTTTCGGCGAACGGCACCCGGGTGTTGCCGCCATAGACGCTCGAACTGCTGGCGAACACCAGATGGCGCACATCGTGCCGCCGGCAGTTCTCGAGGATGGCGGTGCTGCCGTGCAGGTTCGATGACGAATAGGCGTACGGATGGTCGAGCGCATAGCGCACACCGGCCTGGGCGGCCAGGTGGATCACCTGCTGCGGCCGGACCTGCGCGAAGAGCGCTGCGACGCCGTCCGTGTTCGCGAGATCGAGCTTCTCGAAGCGGAACCCCGGCTGATCGACCAGCCGGGCCAGCCGGGCCTGCTTCAGCGCCGGATCGTAATAGTCATTCAGGTTGTCGACGCCAACCACCTGATGTCCGTCGGCCAGCAGCCGCTGGCTCACATGCATGCCGATGAAGCCGGCCGCGCCGGTGACGAGAACAGTGCTGGGCATGAGGGTGTGGCGCTGGGAATAAAATAGGAAGGATACAGTGGCGCTGCCGCCGATCCTGCCGACGCCTTGTCGTGCGGGTGCCCTCCGTCTGGTTGTGATGTCCATCCCTCTGCTTAGCGTCACCGTGATCACCCGCAACGAGGCGCACCGCATCGCCCGCTGCCTTGGCTCGGTGTCGTTTGCTGACGAATGGGTTGTCCTCGATTCGGGCAGCACCGATGACACGGTGGCCATCGCCCGCTCGCTCGGCGCGCGGGTTCACCAGAGCGCCGACTGGCCCGGATTCGGGCCGCAGAAGAATCGGGCTCTGGACGCCGCTGCCGGTCAATGGGTGCTGTCGCTGGACGCCGACGAGGTCGTCGGCCCGGAACTGGCAAGCGCCATCCGGGCGGTGATGGCGCGTGCTGCGCGTGGCGAAGAGGTCGCCGACGCCTACTGGATCGAGCGCAGTTCCCGTTACTGCGGACGGACGATCCGGTTCGGGGACTGGCGAAACGACCGCGTGCTGCGGCTGTTTCGCCGCGGCCGGGCGCGGTTCTCCGACGATCTGGTCCATGAACGTCTGATCTGTCCCGGCCGACATCCGGTGCTCGCGGGTCAGCTCGAGCACGACAGTGTCGACTCTCCGGCGGACGCCCGCGAAAAATCCGAGCGTTACGCGCGCCTTGGCGCTGTCAAGCTGCGGGCCAGGGGCCGCGGTGGCCTGACGTCCGCGCTGACGCACGGCGCGTGGACATTTCTGCGCGGATATCTGCTGCGGCTGGGCGCTCTGGACGGGCGCGCGGGCCTCGCAATCGCCTGGCTGAATGCTCGCGGTACATTCCTTCGTTATCGGCTCGCTGGCGAGCCGGCGCCCGAACGCACTTCCTCAGGAGATTCAGCATGACCTCGACCATCGACCGCTACCCGCTGCCCGACATCACCGGGCTGCCTGCCGACCTGCGCGACAAGCTGCTGGCGGTCCAGGAGAAGTCCGGATTCGTTCCGAACGTGTTTCTGAAGCTGGCCCGCCGTCCCGACGAGTTCCGAGCGTTCTTCGCCTACCACGACGCACTGATGCTGCGCGAGAACGGCTTGTCCAAGGGCGAGAAGGAGATGATTGTCGTGGCCACCAGCGGCGCCAATGCCTGTCTGTACTGTGTGGTGGCCCACGGGGCCATCCTGCGGATCTTCGAGAAGAACCCGCTGCTGGCCGATCAGCTCGCGACGAACTGGCGCAAGGCGCCACTCACGGCGCGCCAGCAGGCGATGATCACCTTCGCGATGAAGGTCGCCACTGCGTCCGGCGAGCTCTCGGAGCCCGACTTCGAGGCGTTGCGCGGACACGGCTTCACCGATGAGGACGCCTGGGACATCGGCGCGATTGCCGCCTTCTTCGCGCTGTCGAACCGGATGGCGAACCTGTCCGGGATGATGCCCAATCCCGAGTTCTATCTGATGGGTCGGGTGCCGCGCGAGAAGAAGGCCTGAGGCCCGGTTCGCAAAGCCCGATGTGGTTCGGGCTAAAAAACAAGACCCGACCCGGGCGGGTCAGGTCTTGTGAACCTGGGTTCAGCCGTCGTCAGACGCGCGGTTCACCCAAGCGATTGACCATGATCGTCGGTCCCGGCGGGGTGGTTGTCTGGATGCGGTGCACCTCGCCGCGGAATTCGTAGGTCACGTCCCAGTATTCGGGCCGGTCATTCGTCGACACGTTCGAGCAGCGACGCACGTCGCGGCTCGTCGGCAGGCTGGGACTGCCGCCGCGATTGACGTTGCCTCCGAGCGCCGCGCCTGCCACCGCGCCTCCCGCCGTGGCCAGATCCTGACCGCGCCCGCCGCCGATCTGGTGTCCCAGCACACCGCCGATCACGGCGCCCAGGAGGGCGCCTGGCACATTGGCGCCGCCAAGTGAGCCGCCCCCGCCGGCGGTCGCGATCTCTTCACGCTCCACCCAGCAGCGCTGCTCCGGGTTCCCGACAATCGCACGGACCGACGTCACCCGCGCTTCAAAAAGCCGCTCGTTGGCGCGCCGCCGGGCATCGTAGACAGGCAGCGGCGGATTGGCGTAGCGGTTGTCATCGACCGCCAGATTTCGACCTATCGGGCGGACCGACGAGATCTGGTTGTTCAGCCCCATCGAGGCCAGCGAGGGGTAGCCGCCGGCGCGCAGGACCACGCAACGCCCGTTGAAGCGCGGTTCCTCACAGACTTCCCAGCGTTCGCCGCGTTCAGCGCGCACAATCACCGAGGAGGCCCGATCGTTGAAGCCGAAGCGCTTGAAGTTGCCAACCGGACGATCGACGGAAAATGTGCGTCCTTCAAATCCTTCGCGACCATAGAAGGTTATGTCGGCCATCGCGTGTGCGCTCAGGGTCAGCGTGGCGGCGGCCAGAGCCTGCTTGAGAATGCGGTTCATGTTTTACCTCTCTATCTCTTGATGATCGGCGTGCAGCCCGCTCACGATCAGCGGGACATGCGCGGTGTCTCGTGGCGAGAGTGTCGCGCCGCTGCTGGTGGGCGCCCAGAGGCGGCAGCCTGCTTCTGTCGTAGTGATCGTCCTACGGCGTCCATCCGGGCTGTAGGAGACCTCCTGCCGGAGGGCAGCGTGTTGACTGATAGTGATCGGGGGCCGATGCCCTCAGGCTCGGCGGCGGCGTCCACTGTGGGCTCTGGCGATAAAAAGAAAGAGACCCACGATGGCTGCACGTTCGATGGTTCCGCGACACAGGCTCGTATTGGCGCTTGCGTGCCTGGCGCTGGGCACGATCGTGCTCATCAGCGAAGCCTCATACAGCCGGTCGGTCGCGAAATTCGATGCGCTGGGCACGATGAGCGAGGCGCGCGTCAATATTCATGCGCTCGCGCGCGGTCTGGTCGATACCGAGGCAGGCGAGCGGGCCTTCCATCTGACGGGCCGCGCGGAGGACCGGCTGTTGTATGCGCAGGCGCGCGACCGGGTCGACCAGTCGTTCCTCTTTCTCGACGGGTATTACGCAGACCAGCCGGAAGGCCTCGAGACGCTCGGCCGGCTGCGCACGCTGGTCAGCTTGCGCCTGGCCGAAGTGCACATGGCGATCCGCGAGACCGAACTGCGGCTCGCCGGCGCCGGGCAGTTCAAGGCATCGGCCGTCGCAGCACCGCTTCCTGCCGGGCACACGAACCTGGCGGGCATTCAGGACCTGAGCTCCGATCTGCTCCAAGGCCAGGCGGTCAGGATCGAGCGCAACCGGGATGACGTTTACCGGTCGATGCTGATAAGCCGGGTCGGCGTGGCTGCGCTCTGCGCGATTGCACTGCTGGGCGTGATTGCGAATCTGCGCCAGTCGCTGGCGCTGGAGCGACAGCGCCAGCGCCGTCAGAAGCGAGTTCAGGCCGACACGGAGCGCCTGGAGTTGGAGGTCACCCGGCGCACCGCGCAACTGCTCGAACTGAACAACCACATCGCCACGGCCCGCGAGGATGAACGCAACCGCCTGGCACGCGACCTGCATGACGAACTGGGGTCCCTGCTGACCTCGGCCAAGCTGGACACGTCACGCATCAAGTCGAGACTTGCCGGCGGCGCACCGGAATTGCTCGAGCGCCTCGATCACCTGATCGGCACGCTGAACAGCGTGATTGCCGTCAAGCGGCGCATTGGCGAAGACCTGCGACCGTCTGCGCTCGGCCATCTGGGCCTGGTCGTCACGCTGGAAATCCTCGCGCGGGAGTTTTCGGAGCAGTCCGGGATCCCGGTCGAATGCGATTTCACGGCTGTCCGGTTGTCTCCCGTTGCCCAGATGGTGGTCTATCGCCTGGTCCAGGAAGCGATCACGAACATCACCAAGTACGCTAAGGCTACCCGGGTGTGGCTGACCTTGAATGCCTGTGACGGGCGGGTGCAAGTTTCGGTTCGGGATGACGGCGTGGGCTTCGATCCGGACGCCATCCGCCGCTCGGCATACGGTCTCGTGGGAATGAAGTTCAGGGTGAGCGCGGAGCATGGAAGCTTCGTCGTGCTTTCGGTGTCGGGTCAGGGCACCACGATCCGCGTCACGCTGCCGGAAGCCCCCGTCAGAGAGCCTGACCTGACGGCCTGATGCTTGAAGCTGATCGAGGGCAGCCAGTGCGTCTGTGGGCGAGTGCCTACACGCCAACCCTCCGTCTTCCTTCGATGGGACAGACCCGCGACCTATTAGAGCGGGCGTGTCGCGCGCCCAGACTCTGGCTCTAGCGGCGATGGCGCCCTGCGAGGGCTGCAGAGCGCACACGGGCCGTCGAAAACCAAAAGGAGAGTCCCAATGCTGCACTACGCCGTCGTCTTTTTCGTCATTGCGCTGATTGCCGCGCTCTTCGGTTTCGGCGGCATCGCCGCCAGCGCCGCGGGCATCGCCAAGATCCTGTTCCTGATATTCGCGGTTCTGGCGCTGATCAGTTTCGTCGTCGGTTTCACGCGACGACGCTGATCCCGAGTGGGTGCAGTCACGATCGGCGGTCCTTGCAGAGGTCCGTCCGGTCTCCAAATCCAATGAGAGGAAATGCCATGTTTGAAACCCGATCCAATGATTCGTCTTCCCTGAGCAACCAGGCCGCCCAGTCGGCCGATCAGGCCTTGCGTTCGACGCGGCGTGCCGCGCACGACGCGGTCGACAGCGTCAGCAGCACCGTCAAGGACTTGCGCAACGAGGTCGGCCCGATGGTCAATCAGGTGGCCGAGCGCGCAAGCGCAATGGCACAGCGCGGTGCCGACGCACTGCAGCGGGGCTCGCAGCCCATCGTGGACAAGGCGAGGTATGCGGCGGACACGACGACCAGCTACATCCGGACCGAACCGGTCAAGGCGATGCTGATCGCGGCGGCCACCGGCGCGGTGCTGATGGGCCTGATTTCGCTGATGAGCCGTTCGCACGATCGTTACTGAGGAGTGGAGGGCGCATGCCGCAGTGTGCGTCCCTGCCCGGCGTGTGGTCCTACATGTCAAGGTCCGCGCCACTGATGGGCCGGGGTGCGAAGCGCTTCTAAAGTCGGCACTGTCGGCCGGGTCCTATGTCGGCCGCCCAAATCCTCTCTTCTTATATTTACGGAGCTACACCATGTTCAAGCGAACCTCGATTGCCGCCGGCCTGATTGCAATGGCCGTACTCACCACCGCGGGTTGCGCAGTGATGCGCGGCCAGGAAACCGTTGGCGCCTTTGTCGATGACTCGGCAATCACCACCTCGGTGAAGGCGAGGCTGCTCGAGAACCGCGAGGTTGCCGGCACGTCGATCAGCGTGGAGACGCTGAACGGCACGGTGATGCTTTCGGGGTTCGCCAAGAACTCGACCGAACGGACCATGGCGGAAAGCCTCGCCCGTCAGGTCAAGGGCGTTCGCGCGGTGCGCAACGAGATCGCCGTGCGGCCGTAACTGTCAGGCGCCGCCGCCCGACATCCACATCAGGAGTAAACGCATGAACTGGGACCGCATCGAAGGCAACTGGAAACAGATTGCAGGCAAGGCCAAGGAGCAGTGGGGCGATCTCACCGACGACGACATCCATGTCGTCGCCGGTCGTCGCGACCAGCTCGCCGGCAAGATTCAGGAGCGCTACGGGATTGCGAAGGATGAGGCCGAGCGGCAGATCGCCGACTGGGAGCGCAAGGCGACGGATTCCTGGTTCGAGCCGGATCGGACGACCCGACCTTGAGACCGGGCACGCTGTGAAATCCACAAAACTCTGATTCGGGCAAGGGACGCGCAGCGGGGAGGTCACGATGCCGGGTAATAATTCCGGCATGAGACCTTCGACCGACCTCCTGCCTGTTTTGTCTTTGGCGGTGCTCTGCGCCGCCTTTTTTTTGCCGCTGACGCCGGCCCTTGCACTGCTGTGTGTGGGTGCGCTGGTCGGGTCGGTGATGACCGCCGTGCATCATGCGGAAGTTGTCGCCCACCGCGTCGGCGAGCCATTCGGCACGCTCGTGCTGGCGGTCGCCATCACGGTCATCGAGGTGGCGCTGATCATCTCGCTGATGATCGCTGGCGGTGCCGCCAAGGCGGCGCTGCCCCGTGACACCATCTATGCCGCTGTGATGATCATCTGCAACGGGGTGGTCGGGGTGTGTGTGCTCGTCGGCGGCCTGCGGCATCGGGAACAGAGCTTCCGGATCGAGGGCACCGGTCCCGGGCTCGCTGCCCTGGTCGCGCTGTCCACGCTGTCGCTGGTACTGCCGACCTTCACCACCAGTTCGCCAGAAGGCACCTACACCTATGCACAACTGGTGTTTGTCGGGGCCAGTTCACTTTCGTTGTGGGCTGTCTTCGTGTTCGTACAGACCGTTCGGCACCGCGATTATTTTCTGCCGGTGGAAGGGGCCGACGACGAGCACGAACATGCGCCGCCCCCGGGCCTGCAGCGCACATGGGCCAGCCTGGGGCTGCTGATCGCATCGCTGATCGGCGTGGTCGGCCTGGCCAAGGTGCTGTCGCCGCTGATTGAACGGATGGTCGCCGCCGCCGATGCACCGAAGGTGATCGTCGGCATTCTGATTGCGATGCTCGTCCTGCTGCCCGAGACCTGGGCTGCGGTGCGCGCCGCGCGCGCCAATCGTCTGCAGACCAGCATGAATCTGGCGATCGGTTCGGCGCTGGCCAGCATCGGCCTGACGATTCCGGCGGTGGTGGCCGTGTCGGTCGTGCTGGAATTGCCGCTGGTCCTTGGCCTGGAGGCCAAGGACATGGTGCTGCTGGCGTTGACCTTTCTGGTGGGCTCGATCACGCTGGCCTCAGGGCGCACCAACGTCATGCAGGGCGCGGTCCATCTGGTGCTCTTCGCCGCCTTCCTGTTCCTGGCGCTCGTGCCTTAGCGACCGGCTGTTGCGGCCGGATCGCCGCCGATATCAGCGTTGTGGCAGCGCCTCGATCGGTGTCGACCCCTCGAGCGGGCCGGCACGCAGAGCCGCCGCCGGCTTGCCGTCGAGCGGCCATCGGCAGTCCAGCAGCGCCGAGATCTCCTGTGCCATCACGGGTCGGCTGAAGTAGAAGCCTTGCAGGCTGTCGCACTCCATGCGTTTCAGGGCACGCGCCTGCTCGAGAGTCTCAACGCCCTCTGCGGTGACGTTCATGCCCATCGTGTCGGCCATCGCGAGCACCGCGCGGACGATCGCACTGTGCTCGCCGCCGTCGAGCAGGCCGTTGACGAAGCAGCGATCGACCTTCAGCCGATTGATCGGCATGCGAGTCAGATAGCTCAGCGACGAGTAGCCGGTTCCGAAGTCGTCCAGCGCAATGCACACGCCGTGGTCACGCAGCGCATGCAGCGTGGCGATCGTGGATGCGGTGTTTTCCATCAGCGCACCCTCGGTCACTTCGAGTTCCAGGCGGTCAGGCGGCAGCCCGGTCTCGGCCAGGGTGTCGACGACCATCTGCAGCAGGCCGGGGTCGCGGAACTGGACCGGGGACAGATTGACCGCGACGCAGACCTTGCGGCCCTCGCGGTTCCAGGCCGCCGCGTCGGTGCAGGCGGTCCGCAGCACCCATTGTCCGATGCGCTCGATCAGCCCGTTCTGTTCAGCCAGTGGAATGAAATCGAAGGGAGGCACCAGGCCTCGCACCGGATGGGTCCAGCGGATCAGCGCCTCGACCGACGTGGCACAGCCGGTCTGGATGTCGATCTGAGGCTGATAGACCAGATGGAATTCATTGCGCTCCAGGGCCAGGCGCAGGCTCGTGTCGAGCTCCATGCGTTCCATCGCCTCGACGGTCAGCGAGGCCGTGTACAACCGGGCGTTGTCGCGGCCCGTGGCCTTGGCGTGATACATCGCCGTGTCCGCGTGCTTGAGCAGCGTGGCGGCATCCGTGCCGTCGTCCGGGTAGATCGCGATGCCGATGCTGGTCGTCAGCGTCACATTGCGGCCGTCCACGACAAATGGGCGGCGCATCAGTTCGCCGACCCGGTGGGCGACCATGATGGCTTCGTCGGGCCGCGCGATGTCCAGGATGAGTGCGGTGAACTCGTCGCCGCCCAGCCGCGACAGCTCGGACCCTTCACGCGCGGCGCTCGCATGACCGAGCGCGTCGGACGGGCGAAGTCCCTGGGCCAGGCGATCTGCGGCCCACTTGAGAATCAGGTCTCCGGCGCTGTGACCCATCGTGTCGTTGACGTTCTTGAAACCGTCCAGGTCCATGAACAGCACGCCCAGCTTCTGCCCCCTCTGGCCGGCTCGGATGAACTCGCGGTCGACCCGCTCGAGAAATGACTGCCGGTTCGGCAGCCCGGTCAGGCTGTCGAAGTAGGCCAGGCGCGTGATCCGGTCTTCTGCCACCTTGCGTTCGGTGATGTCGCGCGACAGCACGATGAAGGAGGGTTGCGCCTGCCGTTCATCGTTCTTGCGCGAGACCGACAGCTCGTACCAGCGCCCGCCCTGGTCCAGGGGCAGCTGGTATTGCACGTCGGAGCTGTATCCCTGGACAAGGGCTGTCCGAAGCGCCGAATGGCATGCCTGTGCCGCGACCCGCGGCAGGATTTCCCATATGGTCCTGCCGATCAGCTCGCCCGGTCGCGTCTCCACGCGCCGGGCGCGCGGCGAGTGGTAGTCGAGATAGCGGCCGTCCAGGTCGAGTTCGAAAAGCAGGTCTGGAATCGCCTCCAGGATGGCCGCATGCCGCGCTTGCGCAGCGCCCAGGTCGATCAGCGCCTGGTGCCCGCGCAGCAGGTATTTGACCCTGTGCCCGATCAGCGCCCAGTGAATCGGCTTGGCGAGGAAATCCGTTGCGCCGGATTCATAGGCGCGCTCGACCGACTCCACGTCGTCCATGCCGGTCACCATCACCACCGGCAGCAGATCGCCCGCCTGCCGGCGAAGGTCGGCACAGACCTGATGCCCGTTCATGCCGGGCATCTCCACATCGAGCATCACCAGGTCGAAGTGGCTGTCGTTGAACTGCAGCAGCGCATCTTCGCCGCTGACGGCGAGTTCTACCTCGTAGCCGGCCTTGCGCAGCGCGGCCCGCATCAGCAGCCGGGCAGTGGGGTCGTCGTCGACGACGAGGATGCGGGGCCGGGGGCTTGTCATGCCAGTTCCAGAAGCAGTTCGCGCAAGTGAGTGACCGCGCGCTGGTGTTCACGGCGGACGCGGGCCAGTGTGGCGCGCGCTTCGTCGATCCGCTGCTCGCGCGCATGCTGTTCGAGTGTCCGATAGCACTCGGCCAGCGCCAGGGCCCCGACGTTGGCCGAGCTGGACTTCAAGCCGTGGGCTGCGCGCCCCAGTGCCTCGGTGTCGCCGGCCAGGATGGCTGTTTCGACTTCGTCGACGCTGCGCTCGGCCGCGTCCAGAAAGCACTGGAACAGCTCGCGCATCAGACCGGATTCGCCGTCCGGATCCAGTTCCTGCAGGGAGGCGATCAGGGTCAGGTCGATCGGTCCCTGGTCGCCGGCACTGGGCGCAGCCGCCGGTGGGGCCGCCGCCGGTGCAGCCGCCGGTGCAGCCCGTGCAGGGGCTGCGTCCGGCGCCTCGAGCCAGTGGCCGAGCACTGCGCTGAGCTGGTCCAGGGTGTACGGCTTGGACAGGTAGCCGTTCATGCCGGCTTGCAGACAGTCCCGCTCGTCGTCGTCGAGCGCATTGGCTGTCAGCGCGATGATCGGCAGCGTGGCGCGGCGGGGGTCCGCCAGTGCGCGGATCCGTGCGGTCGCTGCAAAGCCGTCGAGCACCGGCATCTGGCAGTCCATCAGCACGGCGTCGAAATGCTGTCTGCTGGCGAGTCGGACCGTCTCTTCTCCATCGACGGCCACTTCGCATGTCAGCCCGAGCTTTCGGAGCATCGCGCGGGCCAGTCCGAGGTTGACCTGGTTGTCTTCGGCGAGCAGCACGTGGCCCCGCAGCGTTCGACGTCCGCGATTCGGGCTGGTCTTCGCGCGAACCGGCTGATGGGCCCGCGGCAGGCGCAGATCGACCGTGAAGGTCGATCCGATGCCGGGCCCGCTGGCCACCGATATGTGCCCGCCCATCAGTGTCAGAAGGCGCCGGCAGATCGCCAGGCCCAGGCCCGTGCCGCCGTACTCGCGAGTGGTCGAGCCGTCGGCCTGGGAAAAGTGCTCGAAGATCCGGGCCTGAGCCTGCGGATCGATGCCTATGCCGGTGTCGCGCACGGTGATGCGCAGCAGTGAGCCCGGCGCATCGCCTTCCGGAAGCAGCACGCTGACCGTGACTGCGCCGCGCGCGGTGAACTTGACGGCGTTGCCGACCAGGTTCGCCACGACCTGGCGCAGGCGGAACGGGTCGCCGCGGAAGTCCAGCGCCGGATGCTGTTGCGGGTAATGGGCGGACAGCGCCAGGCCCTTGTCGCGGGCGGGCAGCTCGAACATCGCGAGGGCCTCGTCGATGACCGCCGCCAGGCTGAAATCGACCGCTTCCAGCTGCAGATGCCCGGACTCGATCTTGGTGAAGTCCAGGATGTCGTTGATCACGCCCAGCAGATGACGGCCGGACGATTGCACGGCCTCCGCCCAGACCCGCTGTCGCGGGTCCAGCGGACTGTCGATCAGCAGCTCGTTCATGCCCAGCACGCCATTCATGGGCGTGCGGATCTCGTGGCTCATGGTCGCCAGGAATTCGCTCTTGGCCTGGCTTGCCGCTTCGGCGGCCTCCTTGGCGACGCGCCACTGTTCCTCGGCCTGCTCGCGCGTCTTCACTTCGAGCGCCAGTACATGGGAGACGCGTTCGGCTTCAGCCTGCGCCGCGCGGATCTCCCGGACCAGATCCTCGTTCTCGATGCGCTGGATCTGCGCCTGGAGGAAATCGCGCTCGCCGCGGGTGCCGATGACCCACAGCACGATGAGATACAGGGCGATCGACACGGCGATCACCACGCTCGTCGTGTCGCCTGCGCCCAGGGGCTTGGCGACCATCGGCAGCAGGAACGGCAGCACGAAGGCGAAATAGACCGAGCGCCGGGCGGACAGCGACGAGTAGGCGATGCCCGGGATCACGCCAAGAATGGCGATCAATGCAAACGACAGATCGGGCTTGTCGCCCGGCAGCAGCATCGTGCCGCACAGCCCCCACAGGACGCCGTTGCCCAGGGTGCCGAGCCAGAACAGGCGCCCCCAGCGGGCGGCGCGTTCGTTGCGGGCGGCATCGCGTCGCTGCGCGGTCACCATCAGACCGCGGAACAGGTTCAGCAGCAGTGCGCTTGCGTACCACGCCCACAGCATCGGGCGCGACACCGACTCGAACAGCAGCCAGACGACCAGCGAGGAAGCAATCAGCGAAAAGCCCAGCGTGGCGGGCGCCAGCCGATACAGCTGTTCGACCTGCGCTTCGAATACGCGCGGTGCGACCGGCCGGGGCGCAAAGCTGGGAACGGTGGGCGCGGACCCGTCGATGACCGGGGCTGTCCGGTCTTCAGATGACGCGAGCATGGTGGAGGTGTATCGGCTTTCTTGGGTTCCGGGCGACATGCCGCTGCCGACCGGTGTTCGATCTTCTTTGCTCC
>Ga0116169_1002585_pt1 | contig 13098 bp, 10 predicted proteins | sample AD_UKC130_MetaG_FD_89796 | JGI IMG/M metagenome (GOLD analysis project Ga0116169, IMG submission 89796) | Active sludge microbial communities of municipal wastewater-treating anaerobic digesters from Canada - AD_UKC130_MetaG | ecosystem: Engineered > Bioreactor > Anaerobic > Digestate | place...
GTATCGGCGGGGGAACCCCTTACTTCTTCACGAACTTGAATCGGATGGCATTGCCGCCGCGGCTTGACTTCGTCACCTATACGACCTGTCCGATCATCCATGTGGCCGATGACGCCTCCGTCATGCAGTCGCTGTCCACCCTGAACGCGCAGGTGGCCACCGCGCGCGCGCGCGGCATCCGCGCGCCCCTGCATGTCGGCCCGATCGGGATCGGCATGTCCCTGGATCCGTTTGGTGTCAGCGTCCATCCGGAACCGGGATACCCGATGGCAATGGCAAGCGAGGATCCGCGCGACCAAGCCATGTTCGGGCAAGCCTGGATGCTGGGATACCTTTGCCGAATGGCGGCGGCCGGCGTTACCTCGGTGACGCTGACCCATGCCGACGTCCTCGATGCCTTGGGTGCTCTGGTGGCATGCAAGGGCGCATCGATCCGCAAGGTGCGCAACCCGGATCCTGATCGGCTCGCCGTGCTGGCAGTGGACGGTGGCAAGACCTGCAGCATGTGGTTTGCCAACCTGAGCGCAACGCCCCAGGACCTTGCGCTGAAGCTGCCGTGGACTCCGCAGCGCCTGTCATTGCGCCTGGCGCCCTACAGCTGGGCGAACCCGGCATTCCCATGAATCTGTCACCAGAAAGGAACCAGAAATGTCATCAGGTCGTTTGAAGAATCGAAATGCCGTGGTCACCGGCGGAGCACAGGGCATCGGCTTTGCCGTAGCCCAGCGGCTGCTGGACGAGGGGGCACAGGTGGCGCTGTGGGACATCGACGTGCAGTGCCTGTCGGAGGCGAAATCGCAGCTACGCGGCGGCACTGCGGTGTTCACCCACCCCGTCGATGTCACTTCACTGGAACAGGTGGAAGCGGCAACCGCGGCCAGTGCACAAGCCATGGGCGGTATCGACATACTCGTAAACAGCGCTGGCATCGCCGGCATGAATGCACCGCTGGCCGAATATCCGGCGGCCGAATGGCGCAAGGTGATGGATATCAATCTGCTGGGAACCTTCCATGTGAACCAGGCGGTGGTCAAGCACATGATGGCCAGGGACTACGGCCGTATCGTCAACATTGCGTCGATCGCTGGCAAGGAGGGCAATCCCAACGCCGCTGCCTACAGTGCATCCAAGGCAGGTGTCATCGCATTGACCAAGAGCCTGGGCAAGGAGGTCGCCAAACGCAATATTGCCGTCAATGCCATCACGCCGGCGGCAGCGAAGACCAAGATATTCGATCAGATGCTGCCGGAGCACATCGAATACATGCTGTCGCGTATCCCGCGCGGGCGCTTCGTCCAGGTGGAGGAGATTGCCGCCATGGTGTCGTGGCTGGTGTCCGAGGAGAACTCGTTCACCACGGGCGCGGTGTTCGACCTGTCCGGGGGCCGCGCCACCTATTGATGGCGCCGCGGTGGGACATGCGGGATGCCACGATGGAAAAAGTTGCGATGCAAATGCAGACTTCGGACACATTTGATCAAATTTTGCGTATCATCAGCACAAATTTGTATTTAATATCAATTTGTTGATCAAATGTTGAATGGCATATGACCCCCGCCCATCCTGCCCATCCTGTTACCCTCCTGCGCTTGCGCGACGCCATCGCCAGCGGCGCCCGCCGCCTTGACCCACCCGGCCCCATGGGCGTTCCGGCGGTGATCATGGACTCCGGGGTCGCACCGGGGTCGCCGTCACGCATGAAGGACGCCCGGTGAAGGCCTCCGCGCTGCGCTACGCGACCCTGCACATGGTGCGGGTCACCCACAAGACCTGCTGGAGCTTCATCCGCTTGCACACGCAGGATGGACTTGTCGGAGAGGGGGAGGCTACGCTCACCGGCCAGGAAGACGGCTTGCTGGCGGCGGCTGACCGGATGGTACCACTGGCGTTGCGCGGCATCCGTACCGACTCGCCCGCTGATTTCGCCACGGAACATGTGCCGGTCGATATCCGGGACGCCAGCATCGTGAGCGCACTCGACCAGGCACTATGGAGCCTGCATGCGCAGCGCGCGGGGCAGTCCCTGGCGCAGGTATTGGGCGTGCGTCGCCTGCAGGTGCCGGTATATGCCAACATCAACCGGCGCACCGAGCTCCGTACCCCGGAGGGCTTCGCTGCCAGTGCGCGGGCCGCCATGGAGGCCGGCTACACCGCCTTCAAGCTGGCACCCTTCGACGAGGTGAACACCACCGTATGCATGCAGGGCCACGGATTGCAAGCCATGCACATCGGACTGGCACGGGTCGCTGCCGTGCGCGAGGCCGTCGGTGCTGATGCACGTGTCATGGTCGACTGCCATTGGCGTTTCGACGAGGCGACCGCCTGCCAGCTCCATGAATCAGCGGCGCGTCTGGGGGTGTACTGGATCGAGTGTCCGATCCCCGAGCTGCCAGGCAACATTCTTGCGCTTGTGCGGCTGCGCCGTCAGGCCAATGCGCTGGGCATGCTGCAGGCAGGGCTGGAAATGGGCGTCGGCTGGGACAGCTTCCGGCCGTATTGCGAGGCTGGCGCCTATGACGTGGTGATGCCCGACCTGAAATATGCCGGTGGCATGCATCAGATGCAGGCCATCAGCGCTGGCTGTGCGTCGCTCGGCGTCCAGGTATCCCCGCACAACCCGAGCGGCCCGATCTGCCATGCCGCCAGCCTGCAGGTCTCGGCCACGCTGGATGCCTTCGACATGCTGGAACAGCAATTCGACGAGAGCCCGTTGTTCGACGCCATGGTGCGTGCGCCATTTGCGCCCATTGCGGATGGGCAAACCGCATTGCCGCATGGAAACGGCCTGGGGGTCGCCCTCGACGAAGCGGTCATTCGACAGCATGCGACGCGCCCGGAGCGCAGCTGGAGCCTCTGATGGATATGGAGTCACTGCCCTTCGACGTGATCGCGCCCGCTGGCCAGACCCTGGGGGAGAGCGCATCGTGGTGCGCCCGCACGCAGGCGCTGTGGTGGATCGACATCCGTGCACCGCAGGTCAAACGCTGGAACAGCGCCACCGGCGCCATCGATGTCTGGACCATGCCTGAACTGTGTGGTGCCGTGGTGCCCACCGGTGGCGCCGAAGTCGTGGTGGCGCTTCGCGCAGATCTCCGATGGCTCGATCCACGAACCGGCGCGCTCGTGCCCTTGGCTAGCCTGGAAACCGGGCAGCCCGAACACCGTCTGAACGAAGCCAAATGCGATCGTCAAGGGCGACTGTGGTGCGGCAGCATGTGGGATTTCGGCAAACAGGCCACCGGCGGCTTGTATCGCCTTTCCACCGACCTGCAGGTTCGCAAGGTGCGCAGCGCAGTGACGATTCCCAATGGCATCAGCTTCGCGCCAGACGGCCGGCGCATGTATTTTGTCGACACGGCAACCGGCTGCATCGAGACGGCCGACTATGACACCGACGCCGGCATGCCGGCGTCCTGGCGCACCCTGGTCGGGGCGGGTGTTGCGCCCGGCAGGCCCGATGGCAACACGGTCGATGCCGACGGTTGCATCTGGAGCACGCGTTTTGGTGCGGCTTGCATAGCGCGCTTCACACCGCAGGGCAAGCTCGATCGCCTGATCCGCCTGCCGGTATCGCAGCCAACCTCGTGCGCCTTCGGTGGCCCTGACCTGGGCACGCTGTTCATCACCAGCGCAACCCAGCGCCTGACGCCCGAGGCACTCGCCGCCGAGCCCATGGCGGGCGCCCTGCTGGCCCTGCGCCCGGGTGTTCAGGGCCTGACCGAGCCATCGTTCCCTGAAATGGCCTGACAACGCCATTGCCATCGCCGCCCATTCCCTTCGCACAACCACTGGAGACACCATGAAAAACCACCTGATTTCAACAGACACCATCACGTCCTCGACACGCCGCCAGCTGCTGATGGGCGGTGCCGGGGCGATCGCGCTGCTGGCACTGCCAGGATGCGATCGCAGTGCCGTGAAGGAAGCCGCGTCTGGAAATGCGGCATCCGGCGTCAAGACCCTGGTGATGACCCAAAGCACGGACTTCAACACCGGCACCATGATGGCGCAGAACAATCCCAACCTGTCCATCATGCGCGTGATCTTCAACTCCCTCACGGAATACGATCCCAAGACGATGGAGCCCAAGCCGTCGCTGGCCAGCAGCTGGAAGATGTCCGACGACCAGAAGTCGCTGACACTGGACCTGCGCACCGACGTGCTGTTTCACGACGGGGCCAAGTTCACCTCGGCCGACGTGCTGGCCGCGCTGGCCTTCATGCAGAAGGATGGCGTACCCAGCCAGGTCAAGCACAACGCCAAGATCGTCACGGCCTCTGCACCGTCGGAAAGCCAGGTGGTGCTGACCCTGCAGCATCCGGTCTCCAACATCTTCGACATGCTGGAAATGATGGTGATTCCCCAGAAGGACTCCTACGAGAAAATGCTGACCGGCGCGGCATTCGTTGGCACCGGGCCGTTCAAGGTCGACAGCTACAAGCACGGCCAGGGCATGAGCCTGTCGGCCAACGACAAATACTTCAAGGGCCGGCCGAAGATCGACAAGGTCGAGGTCCAGATCGTGGCCGAGGCGTCTTCGCGCGTGGCGTCACTGAAAACCGGTGCCAGCCATATCTCGATGGACCTGCCGCCGCTGGACATCACCGGGCTGATCGCCGATGCGAAGTTTGCCAATGTCATCGCGGAAACCTGGGACTCGGCGATGTACGTGGCATCCAACGTCACCGTCGCGCCGCTCGACAAGAAGGAAGTACGCCAGGCCATCGCCTGGTCCGTCGATCGCGACGCCATCGTCAACAAGGTGCTCAGTGGCATCGGCCAGACCAGTTCCCTGCCATGGTCCAAGAGTTCGCCGGCCTATGACGAAGCAGCGGTGGGCCACTACAAGTACAACCCCGAAAAAGCCAAGCAGATGATCGAGGCCGCCGGCGCGTCAGGCAAGGAAGTCAAGATCTGCTACGTCGCCGCGCAGGCGGGCTTTGCCTCGGTGGCGGAGATCGTGCAGGCAGGCATCAACGCCACCGGACTGAAGGCCACCATGGTGCCCATGCAGGCGGCCGACTTCTTCAAAGGCCTGTCGGGCGAAGGTTTGCCCGGCCTGTTCGTCAATGGCCACGGCTTCGGCCAGCTGCGCCCCGCCACGCTGCTCAAGGGCGCCTTCCCCTTCAATGCCGACAAGAACGCATCGCGCTTCAGCAACGACCAGTACAAGGCGCTCTCCAACGCGATCTGGCAGAACACCGATGCCACGAAGGCCAAGGCGCAATACGACGAGATCAACAAGCTGTTGCTGGACGAGCAGTTTGTCTCCGACCTCGCGCTCGGCGCGCACACCTACACCATTTCCACCCGCGTCAAGGGGCTGGCCTACACCGCGCTGGACTACCTGATCCTCGACCAGGCTGACCTCGGCTGACAGATGAACATCTTGCATCGCTTGCAAGCTTCTTGCAGCCCTTCACTCTCCCACGGGCGGCCATCCGGCCGTCCATCCGAGGAGCATTGACATGCTTCGCTACGCATTGCGCCGCATACCATCGGGCCTGCTCATCCTGGCGGTGGCATCGGTGGTCATCTTCCTGCTGCTGCGTGCCACCGGCGGCGACCCCGCCGCGGTAAAGGCCGGTCCGGATGCATCACCGGAAACCATCGCGGCAATACGGACCTCGCTGGGGCTGGACCTGCCGCTTCCGGTGCAGTACTTTCGCTGGCTGACGGGTCTGTTCACCGGTGACCTGGGCTATTCCCTGGTGACCGGGGCGCCACTGGCCAGCCTGATCGGCAACGGCCTGCAGGCCACCTTCGTACTCACGTTCGCGGCTTCGCTGCTTTCCGTGGGCATAGGCCTGGTGCTGGGTATCGTGATCGCCGTCAGTTCGGGCACCGGGCGCAGCGTGCTGGACGGCGTGGCCAGCATGATGCTGGCTGTGCCCACGTATGTGAGCGGGGTGCTGCTGATCCTGGTGCTGTCGGTGACCTTCAATGTACTGCCCGTGGGCGGCTACCGCCCGCTGCTGGACGACCCGCAGATCGGCGTGCAGTATCTGGCCATGCCGGCGATCTGCCTGGCCTTGCCTGCAGCCGGTGTCCTGGCGCGCTTCCTGGCAACCTCCATGCGCCAGGTGATGGACGAGGACTTTGTGCGAACCGGCATGGCCAAGGGCCTGGGCCGGGGGCGCCTGTTGCTCAGACACATCCTGCCCAATGCCTTGCCACCGGTATTCACCGTGCTGGGCATTCAGGTCGGGCAGATGCTGGGTGGCGCCATCGTGGTGGAGGCCATTTTTGCCTGGCCCGGCATCGGCAGCGTGCTGGCCAATGCGACCCTGGCGCGGGACTACTTTCTGATTCAGGACCTGTTGCTCATTGCCGTGGCCGTGTTCATCGTGATCCAGATCGTGACGGACCTGGCCCACGCCGCCCTGGATTCCCGCGTGCGCCTGGAGCAGCCATCATCATGAGCAACACATTCATGCCGGATAGTGCGCTTCGCCGGGGCCTGCGCCGCCCGCGCACCATGATCGGACTGTGCATCGTCGCCGTGTGCGTCCTGCTGGGCCTGCTGGCGCCGGTTCTGAGCCCGCATTCCCCGATGGACCAGAGTTTCGACGCCTTGCAGCGTCTGTCGCTGGCGCATCCGCTCGGCACCGACGAACTGGGCCGCGACCTGCTGGCACGGGTGTTGTACGGCATCCGGGTGGACGTGGTGGTTGCCGTGTTCGCCATTCCGCTGGGAGCGATCGCGGGCTGCGCGCTCGGCATGCTCAGTGCCAACAACCGCTGGTACGGCACGCTGCTGCAGCGCAGTTTCGACCTGATGCTGGCGTTTACGGCGCTGGTCATGGGCATGCTGGTGGCCGCCCTGATTGGCACCGGAACGCCCGCTGTGGTCGTGACGGTGGCCTTGGTCAACGTGCCGCTGTTCGGCCGCATCACGCGCAGTGCCGTGATGACCCAGCTCAGCCGTGACTACGCGGTGGCGGCTGAAGTCCTGGGCGTGTCCCGTGGGCGGCTGATGTTGCGCCACATCCTTCCCAACAGTGTGGACGCGCTCATCGTGCAGGCCGCGCTGAGCTTTTCGATGGCCGTGTTCATCGAAGGTGCCATGAGCTTTGTGGGCATCGGCGTGCGGCCTCCCAATCCTTCACTGGGTGCCACCTTGAAAGCCAGCATCAATTTCCTCGGTCAGACACCCGCGTATTCGATTGCACCGATGGTGGTCGTGACGCTGCTGGTGCTGGGTTTCACCCTCATCTCCGATGGCCTCAACCAGGCCCTGCTCAAACGATGACACACTTGAACGCCCATGCGGGCACGGCAGCGGACCCCGTGCTGCAAGTCCAGGGACTGAGCACGCGTTTCCACACCGGACGCGGCACGGTACGCGCGGTCGAGAACGTGAGTTTCGACGTACGCCGTGGCGAGACGCTGGGCCTGGTCGGCGAGTCGGGTTCCGGCAAGTCGGTCACGGCAATGTCACTGCTCAACCTGGTTCGCGAACCGGGCAACATCGAAGCCGGGCACATCCTGTTCCGAGGCAAGGACATCGTGGCCTTGTCGAACAAGGAGTTGCGCGGCATCCGGGGCAACGGCCTGTCGATGGTGTTCCAGGATCCGATGTCGTCGCTGAATCCCATCATGCGCATCGGCGACCAGATCACCGAGGCGATCCACGGCAAGGAGCGCACCACGGCGGCGCAGGCGCGTGAACGTGCCGTCAAGCTCATGAAACTGGTCGGCATACCCGACCCCGCACTGCGGCTGGCAGACTATCCGCACCGCTTCTCCGGCGGCATGCGCCAGCGGGTGATGATTGCCATGGCCCTGGCCAACGAGCCCGACGTGATCGTCGCCGACGAGCCCACGACCGCGCTGGACGTGACAGTGCAGGCCCAGATCCTGGACGTGCTGGCCGACATCAACCGGCAACTCGGAACGGCCATCATCCTCATCACGCACAACCTGGGTGTCGTGGCGCGTTCCTGTGACCGCGTTGCCGTGATGTACGCCGGGCGCATCGTCGAGCAGGCGCGCACGGCCGACCTGTTTGCCGACCCGCGCCATCCCTATACCCAGGCCTTGCTGGCCGCCACGCCGCGGCTGCTGGCGTCGCGCGCCCATGCACTGATGCCGATCGAAGGCCAGCCGCCCAACCTGGCGGACGCCATCACCGGATGCGCATTCGCACAGCGCTGCCACTTTGCCCATGCGGCCTGCCAGGAACAGCCGCCCACGACGCAGCTGGATGACCGCCGCTTCGATTGCTGGAAGACGGCCAGCGGAGAACCCTTGCCGCCCTTGCCCCGGCATCGCAGCCAGGGCCCCGAAGCGGTGGCGCTTGTGCGGGCCATGCCGGTCGCGGAGGATCCGCAGTCGCGGACGGGCCTGGTACCTCCGTTGCTGGAAGTGCGGGATCTGGTGGTGCGTTTCAACGTACCCTCCACCAGCCTGAACCCCTTCGCGCCGGGGCGCCATCTGCACGCGGTCGACGGCGTCAGCTTCACAATCGACCGGGCCGAAACCGTAGGCCTTGTGGGCGAGTCCGGTTGCGGCAAGTCCAGCCTGGGCAAGGCGCTGATGGGGATCAACCCCGTGACGACGGGCCAGGTCGTCTTCGATGGCAAGGATGTCACGCAGCTGTCCGGCGAGCAGCGCCAATGGGTCAGGCGTCAGTTGCAGATGGTCTTCCAGGACCCGATGAGTGCGCTCAACCCCCGCATGACCATCGGCGACGCCCTGGCGGAACCGCTCATCGTGCATGGTCTGTGCAAGGGTGCGGCGCAAGTCCAGGCCCGGGTGGGCGAACTGATGCAACTGGTCGGCCTGGATCCCGCCGTCGCGACCCGGTACCCGCATGAATTTTCGGGCGGCCAGCGCCAGCGCGTGGTGATCGCGCGCGGTCTGGCCGTCAACCCCAAACTGCTGGTGTGCGACGAGGCGGTGGCGGCACTGGACGTGTCGCTGCAGGCACAGGTGATCAATCTGCTCAAGGATCTGCAGGCCCGGCTCGGACTGTCCATGCTGTTCATCGGCCACGATCTGGCCAGTGTGCGCTATGTATCTGACCGGATCCTCGTGATGTACCTGGGCCAGGTCGTGGAAGAAGGGCCGGCGGAAACGCTGACACTGCAACCGCAGCATCCCTACACGGTGAGTCTGCTGTCGGCGGTGCCCGAGCCAGACCCCGTCACCGAAGCGAGCCGTCAGCGCATCATGCTCGGCGGGGATCTGCCCAGCCCGCTCGACCCGCCCTCGGGTTGCCGCTTTCGCACCCGGTGCCCCGTCGGTCCGCTGCACCGCGAGGGTCGCGAGCGTTGCGTCTCCGAACAGCCGGCCCTGATGCCGGTGGCCGGCAGCCCCGGCAGCAAGGCCGCCTGCCACTTTGCCGGCGAGATGACACTTGCCGGCGCCACGGCAACGCGCGTGATACCTCTGCACGAATCCAAGGAACTGATACCCACATGAAAACGACCATCACCGATACCTCTGCTGCGCGCGTGGCAGCACGCTTTTCCATGACCGGCAGGCGTGCGCTGGTCACCGGTGGCAGCCTGTCCATCGGACGCGCCATCGTGCTCGCCTTCGCGGACGCGGGAGCCGACGTGGCGGTTCAATATGCCGCCGGCGCAGACACCTCGCTGCAGAACAAGGACGCGGCCGACACGCTGTCCCGGGACCTCGCGGATCGGGGCGCCCGCCACGCCTTCATCGAGTCCGACTTCTTCCAGCCCGGCGCGGGAACGCACACGGTGCGGGAAGCCGAACGTCTGCTGGGGGGCGTCGACGTGCTGGTGCTGTGCGCTTCGGTTCAGCAGCGCGAACCTTTCACCGAGATCAGCGACCGCGAACTGGAGCGCCAGCGCCGCATCAACTTCGATGCCAGCGTCGAACTGCTGAAGGCGGGTGTGCCCGGCATGCGCGACCGCGGCTGGGGCCGCATACTGACCATCGGCAGCATCAACCAGACCCGACCCGCACCGGATCTCGCCATCTACGCGGCCCTCAAGTCGGCACAGCACAACCTGTGCATCAATCTGGCACGCCAATTGGCGCCGCATGGCGTGACCGTCAACAACCTCTCGCCCGGACTTGTCGCCACGGCACGCAACGCATGGCGGCGCGTGGATGCCGATCAGTGGGCGGCGATCCAGGCGGAGTCCAGCCCGATGGGCAGGGCCGGGACACCGGACGAGATGGCGAATGCGGCGCTGCTGCTGTGCTCGGAGGCCGGCAGCTTCATCACCGGTGCAGACCTGCAGGTGACGGGGGGCGCTCACTTGTGAACGACCGCATCCAGGGGAGTGGACTTGCCGCCTCCAACGGCCGGTGCGCCAGGCCGATGCGCCTTGGGCCCACGGGGTCCAGGTGTCCGCGCCTGAACCCCCTGCACGCCGCACGAGTCTCGCGACGGGTGCCACCATCTGGCGCGATGTTCGACATCCACAACAAGGAGACTGGACCATGGAACCCCATGCGCTGACCCTGGCCGGCAAGGTCGCCGTCATCACCGGCGCCGGGCGTGGCATCGGCCGCGCCATCGCAATGGCGTATGCGCGGGCTGGCGCCGCGGTGGTGTGCGGCGCGCGCAGCCGCGGCGAAATCGAAGCGACCGTGGCCTTGATCGCGGCCAACGGAGGCACGGCAAGCGCCTGTGTAGCCGACGTCTGTTCGCATGCGTCGATGCAGGCCTTGTTCCAGCATGCCGCAGGCATCCACGGCGGTGTGGACATCGTCGTCGCCAATGCCGGTGGCGGGTTTCACGCACATCACGTCGCCGACGCGGACCCGGTGCAGTGGGCCGAGACCATACAGACCAACCTGATCGGCGCCTTCCATACCGCACACGCGGCGATTCCTCACCTGCGTGCCCGGGGCGCCGGCAAGCTGATCTTCATGGGCTCGGGGGCTCGCAATGACACAGTCCCGGGAATGTCTGCGTACGCCGCATCCAAGCTGGCCTTGTGGAAGCTGGCCCAGGTGCTGGCGATGGAGCTGCATGCGTACCGCATCAGCGTCAACGAACTGATCCCCGGCCCGGTCAAGACCGCAATGACCGATTTCGGCGCGCGTTCGTTCGCGCCCAGCGAATGGGTCAAGGAGCCCGACGATGTGGTGCCGATGGCGATGTTTCTTGCCACCCAGCCGGACATCGGGCCCACCGCGCAAAGCTTCAGCCTGATGCGCCGCGCCAACTAGGCCGCACACCCGCGCGATCGAAGCTCCGTGGCGCCCACCGTGCGGCTCGGGGCCTCCCGGGACGGCACTGCCCCTGCGGACACGGTGCCCGCGCCACGGCCATCGCCATCGCCGTCGCGCCTGCGCCAGTGGATGACCTATGGCGTGCTGGTCGTCCGGTCTTCGTCTGCGTGCACGAGCGTGGTCTGAATCAGCACCTCCGACGTCAGCGTCCGATGTACCGGACACTTGTTCGCCATCTCCAGCAGGCTTTGCCGCTGCGCCGCGTCCAGCTGGCCCTCGAGCGTGATCCGCCGCTCGAAGCGGTCGATCGTGCGCGCCGATGCGGTCGCACGCGTACCGTCGGCCTCGGCGGCATCCACACGGCTGTGGCGCAGGGCTACCGAGACGCGTGCCAGCGGCCATTGGCGACGGTCTGCGACCATGCGGATCGTGATGGCGGTACAGGCGCCCAACGCAGCGGTCAGCATCTGGTGGGGCGTCGGCCCCACATCCTGCCCGCCGACGTCGGCCGGCTCATCGGCCTGCCATTGGTGCCGGCCGGCCCGGATGTCCACGGTATAGGGTCCGCTGCCACGCTCGGCGACGTGGACCACGTCGTCTTGCGGCGCAGCGGCTGTACCGGCCTGCGCCGCATCATTCGCCATCGCCATGGGGGACAGCTGCGGGATGCGGCTGCGGGATTGCGGTGTGCCCAGGTAGCGCCGCGCCCAGGTCGCCATCACATCGGCGGCAAACTGGGCGTCTTCGGGACGGGTCAGCAAATGGTCTGCGCCATCGAGCGCCACGAAGGACTTGGGATGCATCGCCGCCTGATAGATCCGGGCCGCGTTGTCGACGGCCACGGTCTCGTCCAGCGGCGCATGCAGGAGCATCAGCGGGCGTCGCAGCGCATGGATGCGCTCGACCTGCCGCTGCTCCTTCAGGTCATCGATGAAGGCACGCCGGATGGTGAAGGGCCGGCCGGCCAGCTGCACCGTGGCTTCGCCCTCGGCATGGATCTGCGCCACGCCCTCGCCGAGCTGGTGCACCACATGGGCCGGATCGCACGGCGCACCGATCGTGGCCACCGCGCGGTTGTCCGGTATGCGCCCGGCCGCGGCAAGCACCGCAGCGCCGCCCAGCGAATGGCCGATCAGCAGCGACGGTGCACCGTGCTCGGCCCGCAACCAGTCGGCGGCCGCGATCAGGTCGTCCACGTTCGAGCTGAAATGGGTATTGGCAAAGTCACCGTCACTGCCGCCCAGGCCGGTGAAGTCGAACCGCAGCACGCCAAAGCCGGCTTGCGCCAGCGCGCGCGAGATGTAGGCTGCGGCCTTGCTGTCCTTGGAACAGGTGAAGCAATGGGCGAATATCGCCCAGGCATGGGGCGGCTGGTCCGGCGTGTCGAGCCGGCCTGCCAGCGTGGCACCCTGGCTGCCGGGGAATGCGATCTTGTGTGTGGGCATGAATGGAACCTCCTGGTGTTGCGCCCAGGCCTGGAACTGTCGAGGCAGGCCTGGGGTCTGGCCGGGCTGGGGCAAGCGCTCATGGCATGGGACACCGCCTTACGCCACAACGGTACCACCATCACGCAAATGCAGCCGGCTCCACCGGCCATGACGGCCCCGCTCCCGCAAGGCGCGGGTGCCGCTCAGGGGTTCGCCCGCAAGCTCGCGCGCTGGAGGATCTGCTGGGCGCGGGCGATGACCGGTCGGTCCACCATCTGCCCGTCCACCCGCTGCGCACCCGAGCCGGCCTGCTGCGCCAGCGCCATGATGCGCTGGGCCCACTGCAGCTGCGCCTGTGTGGGCGCAAAGCCGCTCAGCACCGGTGCCAGCTGCGCCGGATGGATGCACAGCTTGGCACCAAAACCTGCGCGTGCGGCCCGCCGTGCATCTCCCTTGACCAGGGCAGGATCCTGCAATGCCATCGTCACCCCGTCCACCGGCGGCGGCAGAC
>Ga0116169_1002594_pt1 | contig 13065 bp, 9 predicted proteins | sample AD_UKC130_MetaG_FD_89796 | JGI IMG/M metagenome (GOLD analysis project Ga0116169, IMG submission 89796) | Active sludge microbial communities of municipal wastewater-treating anaerobic digesters from Canada - AD_UKC130_MetaG | ecosystem: Engineered > Bioreactor > Anaerobic > Digestate | place...
ATCCATTTCTGCTTCTAATATAGCTTGTATAGTACTGCCTAGTAGGTCCTTTAAAGCATCCTGGATGTCTTCTGCTGTTTTAATATCATACTCCTGAATTAAACCTGCAATAATATTCTTTTTGCCCTCACTTATGGGCTCTCGTCTTCTTTTTGCCATAAAAAAGCCTCCTATGATTTTATATTTTATCATAGAAAACTTATTTTACAGAGTTTTTTTTCACAGTCTCGAAAATTGACATTCAATGATTTAAAGCACCATAACTGGTGCTTTTTATTTTACATAAGTAATTTTCAATATCATTTCAATATCAATCACTTTTATTGTTTCTCTTTTCTCTCTCCATTTCAATTTCCTTCATTTGCTTTATAAAATTTATCTGAGTTTCCGTCCTGTATATAGCACCGTTCTCAGTAATATATCTTTCTGAGGAAACCAATTGATCTTCATCTTCATTTTTGTTTCTGATACAGGCAACAAGCTCATAGAATTCCCAGCTGTCAATTTCATGCTGTTTATTGCATATCGGACAAATAAGAATGTAATCTATTCTATATGGAATTATCGGAAACGAAAACAGAGTAACGCAAGTTGATATTTTCCGCAACAGAAATGCGACTTCATTATTGCAGAAACTACATTTCTCTCTCTTTGCCGGTCCAAAGTTCTGTTCTTTTCTATAGTTCCACCCGAAAACAGGCATATTCAGCACCTCCTGAATCATTCTAACTAACAGCAATTTCTTCGAAAAACTCACATATGACGTTTTGCTTTCTACGGAAAACTTATGATACCATTCTACTATCATTATATGACTAACTTTGTTTCGCAGCTAATTCTCCTTTAAGAATGATGTTTTATTGTAAAGATTTTTCAAATAAAATTGCGATTAGAAATTTATATAGACATGCCAAACTCTTAAAATGTATGTATTAGTATTTTACCACATTTTTCTGTATATTACAAGTTACTATTCCACGTTCCAGCCAGTATGGCATCATTTGCATTTTTCTTCTTATATAGCAATAATTTGTATGCTATAATATAATCCTAATATTTCTAAGGAGGCATGCCTATGAAAAAAATTTGGACATATTTGATTTTTCTACTACTTATATCGGCAGGTTGTTCAAATTCATCAAGTGTAAACAACAATATAAATTTTGAAAAAGTAAGTCCTGCAATTTCACAAAATGCAGAAAATACTCCGAACCCCGAACCAACACCCATTCCAACCCCTCAAATAGTAAACACTATTGATTTGGAATTTGAACCTCTGGAAATAAAACCTCTCACAAGGGAAAAACCAGACGAAAAGTGGAAAAAAATACACAGCGTATATTACGGTGAATTGCCGGACCAGAAAGAAGCAACCATAAGTTTCTATTGGGATAAGCCGACAGATGATCAAACAAAGGACCCAAGAGATCCCTCAAACATCTTAAAAAAAATCCATGTTTATCTTGAAACAGAAGAATCCAGTTATAATTTATGTTCTCTGGAATATTTGAATTTTGATGATATGAAAGATATTGAGGTTGTCGATTTAACAAATGACGGAGTTAAGGACTTTATAATAAGAGGTTTTGGCGGTGCTACCTGTGAACTCGCATGGGTTATAGGATACAAAGACGGACAATGGTTCCAACTTTTAGGTTATACCAATTTAACCGTTCACGACTTGGATGGAGACGGCAAGCAGGAACTTGCATCATCATCTTTCGGTTCCCTTCCTCCCTTTGTACAAATACTGCGCTGGAATGGAAATTGCTTTGAAAAAGCCGATGTTACTGAATTTACAAAAATGGATTATGCAACTTTAAATTATGAGTATGACAACTGGATCATTACATCAGGCAAGCTTTCGGAATCAAATGATTATAAATATATATATAAAGACGGAAAACTCCATCAGGTTGTATTGGATGAAAAGGAAGAAAGCGACTAACGTCGCTTTCTTCCTTCAGGCAAATTTTTAGTATAATTCAATGTCCCGGATAACTTCCTTCAAACATATCTGCATAACTTGGATATCTGTAAATTTTATTTATCCTTTGTTTTATCTTTTATTTTTCAATACGTACACTGTCTCCCCCTCTATCACCTCTGTACTTTCTTCTATAGACAATGAATTGCTAACACAAAATGCAGGTCGGACACTGTACTTTGCCTTCCCATCAGGCTGTCCAAAATCAGCAATCCCTGTACCTAATAAACTTCCACCCATACCAACAACCCATATACCTCTATAGCTGTTTCCAAAATACGGTGTACGTAAATACCAGACCCGTTCTTTTTCACCTTCCCGGGCATAGGCAAGGTATCTTTTTTTATCTTTAAAATACTCAAGAGTTTCTCCTTCTTTGCCTACTCGAGCTCATCCCTCTAAACCTATTTCTGCACATGAAATTAAAAACACCTTTCTCTCTATCGGGTATACATCCATTTCAAATCCCTTTTCACTTGTATAACCCTTTGTTACCAATATTGAAGTGTTAACAATACTATCCTGAATATAACTGTCCAAAGTTTTTATATATTCATTATTTAAAAACTTGTCTATTGAGCTGTTCTCATAATATATGTCAACTCCTTCTATTTCAAAAGCGTATTCCTTTTCCAATAAAAATTTTCTTAAAAGGAGAGTGTTTCCATTATAATCTGATGTAAGAACCAAATACGGCTCAAACTTATCATTTTCTTTTATGTATACGGTATAATTCCTTTCATCAACTTCATTCTTACCGAATCCAATTTTACGTAAAAAACCCGAGGAAGCATAGCCATCATAAGCAATATCCCCAATAGCAGTCTTTTTATCATTAGATTTCTTATCCTTAGTACAACCTGCAATAAAAATCATACAAGCAATAATAAAAATCCCGACTCCAAAATACATTTTTTTAATCCTCATTTATATTATATCTCCTCCAATTAATATCAGCTCATTTTGTTCACAGATACTGCTGGCACTATAATACATTTCTCAAAACCAATTCAAATTTATCGTTTTAATGATAAGTCCATTACTATTCTGTTATAATATAGGTATTATTGGCTACTAAATAATAGCATTTTTCCCCATCTAATTCAATACTGTAAAAAAACAACCTTTTATCTGTAAATTTATATTTTTCGTTCTTCAAGGTACTTTTTACCATATTAATTTATAAAATATGTACCGGATTCAATTTTTTTATTATTTAAATAAAAAAGTGCCGTTTACTACAACAAGTAGTTTACGGCACTTTTTCAACTCAATAAGATTATCCGAAAATCCAAATATTCAAGTTCAGTTTATCAGTTCTGTTCTATCGGAAACTCTTTAATAATTCCCAAAAGGTACTGCTTCAATAAAGCATAATCGATTGAGTTGATATTACCGTCTCCGTTTAAATCTCCAGCTTTCTCACCGTTTTCATAAGGGAATTCCTTTATCATTCCCAGCAAGTACTGTTTCATAACTGCAAAGTCAATGGAGTTTACTTCTTCATCGCCATTCACATCACCCAATACATAGTCTTTAGGTATCGGTGTCGGAGTAACTACCGGTCCTACTCCGTCAGGCTCTTCTCCATAAATAAGTTCGGAATTTATATATGCAGTAATTTTGGAGTTTTCAGTAAACGAAGTAGACTTATCATAGGAATAATCGTTTGATACAGTGTATTTCGCACCGTTTTTGGTAACTCTGAACTGAATATCTCCACTGTCTGAACCCGGTGCAATTACACCTGCACCACTCTTAAATCCTATTTCCAAATAATTGTCTGCATTCTCCACTGCCGGTGATATATCGACAAATTTTGCTTCTACCATTTCTTTACCGATTTTAACATAATCAAAGATGCATTCTTGCGTGTCATCGGAATCCTTTGTATACCAATAGCGCAATTTCAATGTTGAAAGATCAACAGGCTTCTTTCCGATATTTTCGACTTTTAATGTTACTTTTAAATCACCGGCTGCATCAGAAGCATCGGTAGTTTTATACAAGACTTTAATTGACGGCTTCAAATCAGCCGGATTACCTGAAGGAGTAGGCGTTGGAACTCCTTTAGGCGGTTGCTGGCCGTATACCAGTTCATCGCCGAGAAATACCGCTATATAAGGTGTCTTTTCAAATTTATCAGTTATTCCCTGTCTGCTATAGTCATTGGTAGGATCCCAGTGGAATTTATAATTTTCATCCTGGGCACCAACAAGGGCAAACTGAAGCTCACGTGTACCATATACTTTGTAGCCTGACCAGTCAAATTCAACGTAGCATACTCCGGTATCATCCCACTTATATGGTCCTTTATACTTAATAGGTCCGCCATAGCTGGAAGCATTCTCATCGTACATGATCTGCAAGTCAACATCATCAATGGTCTGTCCGGCATCAAGCATTTCGGATATATTAAAGAAATATCTAACTTTCATTGCTTCTTCAAAATGAGGCGGATGAACAGAATAATTGTAAAGCCTGATTGTTATCTGGGTTCTTTCCTTGTTTTCCTGTTCAAGCTTTGCTTCAGCGTAATATTCGTCAATCGGATCTTCCTTCGGAGGGAAATTAGGCAGAATTTGATGGTCCTGGCCGTAATAAGTGCAGAAACCTGCCAGTGCACCGGTAAATCCTGCATTATAGTCTATCGCCACTTCATTATATACGTAGTCTGTAGTTTCATCTATATGATTATCTTCTAAGTCCGGTCCTCCTGCTAAAGCTCCCCACAATGTATGACGATGTTCTTCGGGATCCAACATACTGTTGGTTTTTGAACCGTGTGCAGCACGATGGTGCGGATGTTTAACCGAATTTTCGGAATATCCTACTATATAGCATCTGTTAAGTGGATTATTGCCCATTAAATAGTCCATTTGGCTTTTTGCCCAATCGGTAAAGTCTGTACGTCCGGTATACTTTCTGTATACGAAGGCACAGAGCTGTGCTGTAGTATTATACCTTGCAGAACCCCATGTATTTATAACTCTATATCCGGAAGGCGATGCCGCAAGGAAAGCATTATCCTTCGGATCTTCATGAGGAATTCCCGACCAGTATTCAAGATTCCATCTGAAAATATACCAGTCTCTTTCGGTATTGGTTATCGGAGCAAGTTTCGCAAAAACACCACCCCAGACAACATCCCAGCAGTGTACCCAAATATTCTGCCAGTGGTTCTGTTCGTTTACTATAATTTTGCCTAGATAACCGGTATACTTTCCATTTTCCATGCGAACTATATCATCTATATAACTTTCATCTCCTGTGGCAATATTTAACCACACAGCACCCCAAGCCAACTCATCGTCGTCATAGGCTGAACCGTAGTAACCGCCCGAATAACCGGTTCCTCTGTATTTCTTTCCAAAATCATAAAGGGCTTTTGCTGCAGTAAGACATTTCTCAGCATATTCCGGATCTGAATCCTTCCAGTTCAAATAACTGATTGCTAACGCTGCTGCAGCATCTCCACATTGGTCAGCAGCTGGATTTTCCGGTGTAGCAAAAAAGGCCGGTCTTACCTGATTCTGAAGTTCAGGCGGACCCCAGTAAGTATGGTCTACATCACCATTTCCAACCTGATAACAAAATGCAACCAAATTGCCATCCTTATCTAAAAATGTACTTCTCAAGAAGTAATCGGTAAACCACTTTAGAATATCCAGCATGTGGTCTTCCAGGCCCTTGTCTATAAAAGCCTGTCTGAACTCATAAAATCCTCATCCCAATGTTGAGGCTGTGTAAGCTTGTGGAAGTCCGAATTTAACATGGTCTCCTGCGTCGTGAAATCCGCCGCTTAGATCCAAGGTACCGTCTCCATCGGGGTCCAATACATCTCTATACTTGTCAATATATTCCTGTGACATATTGGTACCCGGACTCTCTTTAGTCTCCATGGGTATTAATGGGACTTTCTCATCTTCTAAATGGCAGTCACCTCTCCATTCAAGTCTTCCCCCGGTTATACCCCTACCGCATTTTTCTGCATCATAAAAGTGCAAAGCCAGTTGCAGCGCTTTGGCATAGTTAATCTCAACTTCAGCTGCTTTGGCAATACGTACCGGTGCTACTAATAAAGTGCTTAGAATGCTAAATACCAATACTACTGCCTGCACTTTTTTCCTTATAGTTGCTTTTAGCATTACTTATACCTCCCCAATAAATATTTTATATTGAAAATTTTAAATAAATTTTGTATCTATCACCAAATATTTCTTATTATTAGTACAATAACATTTATACCTTACACTACTAATTATATCCTATAAATGAGTTTCTCGACTATACTTATTTTTTTAATATATCATCAACTTTTGTGAATTTTCATATAGAATCTAAGAATCATTCAAAATTCTATGTTATAATAAGAAAAAATGAAAACAATAACCATAGAAGGGGAATATAAATGCTGAAAGATAAAATTTTAAACAAGAGACCAGGGATTATTACTTATGGCTTGACTCCGCCAAAGGCAGGCAATCCTCCGGAAAAAATCAAAGAAATTGCCGAGAAACAGATTGAAAGAATAAAAAATCTTGAGATAGACGGTTTGGTAATATACGATATTCAGGATGAAAAAGACAGAACAGACGCTGAAAGACCTTTTCCCTTTATAGAAACCATTGACCCGCTTACATACAGCAATGAATATCTGATGGACTTACATATACCAAAAATAATTTACCGCTGTGTCGGTAAATACACCCATAACCAATTTTGCGATCTTTTAAAAGGATATAAAGGACAGGATATGTTTTCTGTATTTGTAGGAGCTGCCTCAAGGAAGCAAAAGGTTTCCCTTCACCTGTCCGAAGCATACGAAATCTGTTCAGCAGTTAATCCGGACATTATTTTAGGCGGAGTTGCCATACCGGAAAGGCATATGAAAAATTGGGAAGAACATATGAGAATAATTAACAAATTCCAAAGCGGGTGCAAATACTTTATATCACAGGCTGTATATAATGTTGAAGCCGCCAAGGATTTTTTATCCGATTACTATTATTACTGTAAAAACAACAATATGGAAATGGTACCCATCATTTTTACCCTAACACCCTGCGGTTCCATAAAAACCCTTGAATTCATGAAGTGGTTGGGAATCAGCATACCAAGGTGGCTTGAAAATGATTTATTGAATTCAGAGGATATACTAAACAAATCAGTATCGCTATCAAAAGAAATTTTTACTGAATTATTGGAGTTTTCCTTGGAAAAGGGAATTCCAATAGGATGTAATATTGAAAGCGTTTCAATAAGAAAAGTGGAAATAGAAGCCTCAATTAGTCTGGCTAAAGACATTAAATCCATTATTTCTTCCAGTGGGGTTATATGAATTACTCTTAAAACCGTACTCCACACTTTTAATTGTAACAGCACAAATATGAATTTTACCCTTGTAAACCGGACCAAAAAAACAAAAGCAAGAAGTGCAAAAATCTCTTCTTGCTTTTCTCCATTTGTCAATTGTATGTGAAAACTTGTCTAATCTTTCCGCACATTAATCGGAAACAGTATAATTTGCAGGTGCCATCAAAAACATAGGAACAGGTTTAAGGTCCTGAAGTTTGCTTCCCTCTCTTACCATTTTTTGCAATGCTTTATATTCATCCGACAAAAGCAAAATCTTCTCTATCTCCTTTTGTGATTGATTTTCCTGCAATTTTTTCAATACAACGTCAACTGCAATAACATAGGTTTCATAATCGTACAATTTGCCAAAAATCCTTCTGTCATCGGGCAAAACCATTATTACCGTATCGGTATAATTCACGCCATACAATGCTGTGCGGCAATAAATTGCAGGTATAAACCAGAAAAACTCCCAAGCAACATTAACATCTTTTGTATACTCTGCAATTTTGTTTACCAGTCCTTCGACACTGTCCTCCGGACCATAGTTTGCAAAAACACTTATTGCATATTCAGCACACTCTTTCATAAAGTTTTCGTGCTCAATATCTTTCTGCCTGTTCTCGTTATAGGATTTGTCCGATTGCCGGATTATTATGTACTGCATTTCAATCATATTGCTATTGCCGGCAGGCAGCTGTTTCATATATTCGTCCAAAACTCTTTCTGCCTCAAGATACGGTTTGTTGTTTAAAAGACATTGATACATTACTTCTCCATTAATCTGTCTTGTAACCAATACCTTAATCCAATAAAATCTCTTGTTATTCAATCTTTTTACAATCTGCTCCTTTAACAGATTATAATAATGGTTATTTCCCGATTCAGCCAAACTTTCAGCACCCTGTGACTGCAATGCCCCCACATAGGTATGCCAGGTTCGTGCAATGCCTTTTTTGTTGGTTTCTATGTCCAGGACAGGATTATGATTATCTTTCAATGCATCTATAACTACATTTAAAACACTTTTAATAAAAATATCGATGCAGCTATTTACAGCTTCCTCTAAATCATTATTCTTGCCAATACCAGCGAAGGATTCAAATATACCTTCTTCCCCAAATTCCTTATTTTCAATAAGGAAATTTATTCTTACCAAAACATCAGTGCCTTGCTGGGTCTTGTCTTTTAAAGCCGCTTTTATTGAGGCATCAATTTCGGGAATTATAAGTTTTTCCCCATCACAGTTTACTTCCAGCTTCAATTCTGAAACCCTGTTTTTCAAAATATTCAATAGCCATTCTTTTTCATCGGTCATCTTTACATCTTCATTTTTGACTTCATCAGTCTTTTTTTCATCAATATTCTCTTCAATTTCAGTATTTTTTTCAATTCTACTCTCAATGTTTTCTTCCGGCTTAATTTCCTGCTTGCCTTTTTTTGAACCGAACAATTTGTCAAAAAGCCCCATAATATAAATCTCCTCTTCTTTGATTGTCGGCACATCAAAATTGTGCCATGTAGTAATCGCATATTTTTTATACAAATCAGCATATTATGATTGTATCATACATCGGTAATATAATGAAGAACTATTTCTATATTTATACAGTTCAAAAACCGACTATCGTTTTTTAATGTTTTCCGATAAGCTGTTAATTTTATCCAAAACCTTGCAACATGAATCTTATTCAAATTCGAAATAGTTTTTGGCATTAAAATAGGATATATCAGCTACAATCTCACCTAAGGCATCATAGTCCTGCGGATATTCGCCATTTTCCACCCAGGTTCCAATCAAATCACACAATATGCGACGAAAATATTCGTGCCTCGGATAAGACAGAAAACTCCTGGAATCGGTCAACATACCGACAAAACCTGCAAGGTAGCCAAGGTTTGCAATGGAAGTCAGATGTTCTTTTATACCTGTTTTATGGTCGTTAAACCACCATGCGCTTCCATGCTGTATTTTGCTTACAGCACTCGAATCCTGGAAACAGCCTATTATTGTATCTATTGCTGCATTGTCCGCAGGATTCAAACTGTAAATAATAGTTTTTGGCAGCTGGTCAGTAACACTGAGTGAGTTCAGAAATTCCGCCAGCTGGCTGCTTGGAGCATAGTTGTTTATACAGTCGTAACCGGTGTCGGGACCTAAAGTTAGGAATTTTCCGGTATTATTATTGCGTTTACAGCCGTAATGAAGCTGCATTGCCCATCCCAATTCATGATACATCCTTCCTGAAGCTATTAAAAAGGCAGTCTTGAATTTCAGAACTTCCTCCTCCATAAGGGTTTCACCTTTTAACCTTTTGGCAAATATCCCGTTTATGGTATTTTCCGAAGCAGGTGCATACATCACATAATCAAGGCCATGGTCAGATATTCTGCAATGCATGGAATGGAAAAATTTCATACGCTCTTTTAAGGCTTTCAACAGCGTATCAAAACTGTCAATTGAAATTCCCGACACATCGCTTAATTTTTCAATATAATCAAGGTAATCCTCTTTTTCAATATTCATGGCTTTGTCCGGTCTCCAGGTGGGATATACCTTTACCGGGAAAGAAGAATCTTCAGATATTTTTCTGTGCCATTCCAAAGAATCCGCAGGGTCATCCGTAGTGCATATATGAGTTACATTAGACTTTATAATTATATCTCTTGCGCTCATTCGGGAAAGCTTTTCATTGCACAAGTTCCATACTTCCTCTGCTGTGTTCCTGTTTAAAACACCATTATAATCAAAATAGCGTTTTAGTTCCAAATGACTCCAGTGATACAGCGGATTTCCTATAGCCTTTGACAAGACTAAAGCCCACATTAAGAATTTTTCCTTGTCGGTTGCATTACCGGTTATGTATTTTTCCTCCACTCCGCATGAGCGCATCAAACGCCATTTGTAATGATCTCCCCCAAGCCAGATTTGGGTTATATTCTCAAACTTTCTGTCTAAAGCTATATCTTTAGCATCAAGATGGCAGTGATAATCTATTATTGGAAGTTTAGCGGCATAGTTATGGTAAAGGTGTACTGCTGTCTGGGAATTCAATAGAAAATTTTCATCTAAAAACGGTTTCATGGGATAACTCCTTTTTTGTTGCTTTTAATGAAATTTTTTATAAATAATTATGGCTTTACGCTGAAATTATACCACTGCCTGATAAATACTGTAAATTATTTATCAATATTCATTGTTAATCAAAAGCATCAAAAAATCTAAAACCGGATTTTTCCAAAGCTAGTTTAAAAATTAAATAAGCTCATGAAAAATATTGAATTTAAGCTTACAAAATTGTTGTGTTTTTACTAACTCTGTAAAAAACGATTTTTTATTGAAATTTACAGTTAACCTTTGTTTACTAAAAAATTATTTTTTTTATACGATTTCTTATCTTCAAAAACGTTCCCATTTATTTTCCCATCCTCTGTTATTCCAAGTATATTTTCAAAATCTATAAAATTTTTTATTTTATTACCAAAATCAATAAGTTTAATATGAACTTTTTTTAGTAATTCTATAGTACGATCTATATCAATAACTCTAGGCTTCACCCAATTTAAATTAAATATTACTTTCCCATCTCTATCCAACCTCATGTAATCATGCTGTTTTTTGTATTCTAAATCTTCAAAATACAAATTACCTCTGCATTTTAATCTATCAGCCAGTTCATCTCTCATGTACTTAACATCATCATCAAATCTGTATTCATCGATATACTGCAATAATTCTTGGGCTTCTAACGTATTTTTTATTTTTAATTTATTTTTAATGTTTGTATAGCAAATTTCTCCAAGTTGGTTTTCGAATTCATACCAATTCCTTATTCTATTTTCTCCCATATCAAACGCGAACCATATTATTTGATATATATAGTCTTCGCAAGCTGTATACCAAATTATGCTATTTTTTAAATACTCCCCTCTTTCCCAAAGTTGAGGCCAATTTTCTTTATCCCAATCAATGGTGTTACTATCGCAAAATTTATTAAAAGCATTAATAAGACAATTTCTAGCGCTAGCAATTAAATAATATAGTTCTCTAAACTTTTCAATTGCTATAGAATAGCCTTCATCAAAAATAATAGTAAATTTCAATAAACCGGGATCAATTAAAAACTCATTAGGCAGCCTAATTTCTTCAATAAATGATTTTTTCTCATTATACCATTCCTCCTGAGTGTATTTTTTTCCTTTATAAATATATTCCGGCATTTTAAACTCCCCTTTCTACTTTTCCATTTCTCCACAGAAAGGAAATATCCTCCTATAAACTTTCGACAAAAATATCATAGCCGGCTCATTTGGTTCTTTACAGAGTTAGTTGAAACGCAACAATTTTGCAATCCGCAATTCTCTACTTTTCATGATCATATTAATTTTTCAACCAGCTCTGGAAAGAGCCAAATTTTTATTGACATTTACATATGTAAGACCCGAGTAAAGTTCGTTAGAAATCACAGCATACAAAAACCGGCAGACAATAGCTTTATAGACATTGCCTACCGGTTTTTAACATGCTTTTTTACTTCTCTTTCCTATATAAATTTATCACTAATTCAAAAATACTTGCTATTCCACCGTTATTGATACATCATTAAAACCCTGATAGGGCATGCCAGTCATAAATGTGAGACGATACCATACACCTACTTCCGGGTGAGTATCCAGTGTATAGCTTATTTTCGCGTTCTGCCAGTCTACAGAATCCATATCCAGCGGTATGTTTTCCTGTCTCAGATTGATAGAATTATCATAGGAGTCATAAAAGGCATATCCCCTCAAGTTGTATTTCTTCCCGCCAACTGTCAAGACTAAGAAACACGCTGAAAAACCTGAATTCTTTATGTTGCTGTCTTTCGGGAAAGTAATCAATAGTCTTTTCGAGGATGTTTGGTAAACTACTTTCGGAATAATTTCGCTTTCAGATGTTTCATTAGGCACACCTATGGCACTAAGAACCGGAATGTCATCTCCGGCATAGTCTTTCAAACCATTGGGATCAATAGTTATGAAGTATTTGTATCCCTCTATAAGCTTGGGTTCCTTTAAAAGCTTTAAAGTGACTTCCATTCCACTGCCATCAGTGGCATAGCTGGTGCTTTTGATATAATCCTCTCCTTCTTGCAAAGTAGATGCCAAAGATGCATCAGCACCATATTTCAGTATAACATTAATGTACTTGTTCCTCTCCATGTATACCGATTTATCAATGTCTATCCATATATATTGTCCGTTATGGGAAACATCCACACTCTTAACCGATAAGCCCGCAGCAGAAACACTCCTGTCAACTATCGGATTTACAATATTCGGCGCTGCAGCAACGTCTCTCAGATTCTTACCGTTATAGGAAACCAGCAAATCGTCAACATCACCGACAGGCTCAGATAAAGTAAGTTCTACTCTGCTAATTCCGTTGTGATTGCCAGTATTATATATGTTTACACTTTGCACACTGTAAACACTATCTGCAACCGAAGCACGGCTCAAGGTAAAATCTTCAGGTTGCGGTACTGATACAGTATCCAGTTCTTCGGAAAAGTGTAAAATCACCTTATCCCTTGCATTATTTATGTAAGCATTTAAAAGATATGGAGGCCACTGATCCAATTCTGCTGTAATTTCTCCTGTAAATTCTATCATAGTTGGAGTTGCAGAAGTTTTTGATGTATCCCTGATTACAAAATATATTTTAACACTTCTATTTCCGC
>Ga0116169_1002595_pt1 | contig 13065 bp, 12 predicted proteins | sample AD_UKC130_MetaG_FD_89796 | JGI IMG/M metagenome (GOLD analysis project Ga0116169, IMG submission 89796) | Active sludge microbial communities of municipal wastewater-treating anaerobic digesters from Canada - AD_UKC130_MetaG | ecosystem: Engineered > Bioreactor > Anaerobic > Digestate | place...
GATCTTCGATGCAAAGTGGGCTCAAGGCCAAAAAGCGCAGAAGGAGGCTTTGTTGTGAGCTATACGAAGCAGGAAGTTTTGGACTTTGTTAAGGAAAACGACGTGAAGTTTGTGAGGTTGGCTTTCTGCGATCTATTAGGTCGCCAGAAGAATATTTCCATTATGGCCGAGGAACTGCCCCGAGCTTTTGCCGAGGGAATCTCTTTCGATGCTTCGGCAATCAGAGGCCTTGCTGATGTCTCCCGGTCGGATCTTTTGCTTGTACCCGAACCGAAGACTCTGCATCTTCTACCCTGGAGACCGGCTCAAGGACGGGTTATCAGGTTCTTCTGCCAAATCAAGTATCCCGACTACTCGCCGTATCCCGGAGACTCGCGGGGACTCTTGCAGACCGTAACAAGACGCCTGCGTGATTTGGGATTCAGCGCCCAAATCGGAACCGAGTGCGAGTTCAACCTGTTCAAGACCGATCAGGACGGCTACCCAACAAAGACCACCCACGATGAAGGCGAGTACATGGATATCTCTCCTCTGGATAGGGGCGAAAACGTGCGCCGGGAGATCTGCCTCACCCTTCTTGAGATGGGTATTAAGCCGGAAAGCTCGCACCACGAGCAGGGACCTGGCCAGAACGAGATCGACTTTACCTACAGCGATCCTATAACTGCAGCAGACCATTTCTTGACTTTCAAGTCTGTGGTCAAAGCCATCGCAGCCCAGAACGGGCTTTTCGCCTCGTTCATGCCCAAACCCCTGGAAGGTCAACCTGGAAACGGTCTGCATGTGAACATCTCCGTAACAAAAAACGGTACCAACATCTTTGGCGATAAGGAGCACTCGAGTGATGCGGAAAGCTTTATCTCCGGAATTCTGACCTATGCCCGTGAGATGAGCGCTTTCTTGAATCCGACGGTAAACTCCTACAAGCGGCTCGGGAGCTTCAAAGCGCCGTTATATGTTTCATGGTCCCACCAAAACCGCTCACAGCTCATCAGAATTCCAGCAGCGGTAGGGGATAAGACCAGAATCGAACTGCGCTCTCCCGACTGCACAGTGAACCCGTATCTGGCTTTTGCAGCAGTCTTAAGTGCAGGACTTGCGGGAATCAACCAGAAACTCAGACTGCCGTTGCCGGAGGACCGCAACTTGTACAAAGCGGAAGCAGACTCCACCAAGCATCTGGAGAAGCTCCCAACTGATCTGGAAGAAGCAGTAACGCTGGCTGCTCAATCGGCGTTTTTAAAAGAGACTTTAGGGGCAGATCTCATTAGCTTGTATCTAGATCTCCTGAGGGAGCAGCTGGAACTCTACAAGCGAGCCCCGGACAAATCGGAGTTCAGTGAAAGAAACTACTTCAGGGTTTTCTAGCCCCGCGAAGGTGGCGATCTATTTGGAGACTGTGTTAATTGTTTCTGGAAGCGAAAAAGGCGCTGTCTTCTTTGAGGCACTGCTCAGGGAGCTCTCCTTTAGGGACATTACCGTCCTGAAGGGAGCGGGAGAGGCTCGGCGCCTTGCCGTTCAGCGGGACTTTGACCTGTGCATTATCAATGCACCGCTTCCCGATGAGTTCGGCGATACCCTTGCTGTGGACCTTGCGCGGAAAACCCTAACCCAGGTTATTTTGGTAGTAAAAGCTGAGCTTTACGGGGAGATATCGGCGAGAGTGGAAACTGTGGGGGTTCTGACTGTTGCCAAACCGCTGCAGAAGGAACTGTTCTGGATGGCTTTGAAGCTGGCAACAGCCGCCCACAACAAAATGGCTGCTTTGCACGATGAAAATGCCAAGCTCTATAAAAAGATCGACGACATCAAGTTGATCGACCGGGCAAAAGCCATCTTAATTAACTACCTCCAGATGTCGGAGTCCGAATCTCACCGCTACATCGAAAAGCGGGCTATGGATGAACGGGTGACAAGGAGAGAAGTAGCTGAAAGTATTATCAAGACTTATGACGGCTAAAACTCTGTGTAAAAGCGGAGTTACGCTGAGGACGGGGAGTGGGAGAATGGATCTGAAGTTTACCAAAATGCACGGGTGTGGAAATGACTACATCTACTTTAACTGCTTCGAGCAAAGCATCGAAAATCCTGAACAGCTGGCTGTAGCGCTGTCTGACCGGCACTTCGGCATCGGAGGCGACGGTATCGTGCTGATCTGCCCATCTGAAGTCGCCGATGCGAAGATGCGCATGTTCAATGCTGACGGCAGTGAGGGCAAAATGTGCGGAAACGCCATTCGCTGCGTGGGTAAGTACTTATACGACAACAAGCTTGTTCAGAAGTTGGAGCTGAAGATAGAGACTTTAAGCGGGATAAAGCACCTCAAACTGTTTGCAGAAAACGGTTTGGTGTATAAAGTCACCGTAGATATGGGAAGGGCAGAGCTGGATGCGGAAAAGATTCCCGTTACTCTGCCAAGTTCTAAGGTGGTCAATGAACCGGTCACAATCGGCGGTGAAAACTACCGCATTACCTGCGTCTCCATGGGCAACCCTCACTGCGTTGTCTTCGGAAGTGATCCAGAAGGTTTGGATCTGGAAAAGATCGGCCCTCAGTTTGAACGAAATCCGATCTTCCCTGAGAGAGTAAACACCGAATTTGTTCAGGTGCTCGATGAAAGCACCCTGAAGATGCGGGTTTGGGAAAGGGGCAGCGGAGAGACCCTTGCCTGCGGCACGGGAGCCTGCGCGTCTGCAGTGGCGGCAGTCCTTAACGGCTATTGCCGGGAGAACACCGACATTAAGGTGATTCTGCGAGGCGGAGAGTTGGTAATCAACTACAGCCCTGAGCGAGTGCTTATGACTGGTGCTGCGGTTAAGGTTTTCGATGGTGTTGTATCGGTTTAAGAGAAGCTTGGAAGCTTGAGAAAGAGGTGCCCGAAAGTGAGCAGAGACTACGAAATCGAACTGGAAAACAGGGTTGCATTTATAAAAAGGGTTCTGGCAGAAAGCGGTGCCAGTGGAATTGTTTACGGAAACAGCGGCGGCAAGGACAGTGCGCTGGTGGGCATTCTCTGCAAAAAAGCTTGTGAGGACACTTTAGGGCTGATCATGCCCTGCGCCACGATGCGGAACTATGTAGAAGATATGGAAGATGCGCTTACAGTTGCCAAGGAGTACGGCATCAAAACAGAAGTGGCAGATCTGACTCCTTTGAAAAAGCTTTTTGTGGAGACTCTTGGTGAACGGTTCTCACTACAGGAGGTTGCGCTCCACAACCTTGCCCCGAGGCTGCGGATGACGACCTTGTATGCAGTAGCTGCCAGCCAGAACCGGCTGGTTGCAGGTACAGGCAATAGAAGTGAAGGTTATGTAGGGTACTTCACCAAATGGGGAGACGGAGCTTACGACTTTAACCCTATCGCCGACTTGACCGTAACAGAAGTTTACCAGTTTCTGGATTTCCTAGGTGCTCCGGAGTGCATTATGAAAAAAGCCCCATCTGCAGGTTTGTTTGACGGGCAGACCGATGAAGGCGAGATGGGATTGACCTATAAAGAGCTGGATAGCTTCCTCCTTGGCGGTACGGTACGCTCGGAGGTTTTGGAAGCCATTGAACGATTGCACAAAAGAAGCGAACACAAGAGGCGCCCGCCTTTGGTATATGGAGGTTGACAATGAAGCCAAACACAAATTACTTGAACTTAAAAGACAGCTATCTGTTTTCTACAGTTGCAAGAAAGGTTGCGGAGTACAAAAGCAAAAACCCGGGAGCAGATATTATCCGCTTGGGCATCGGAGACGTCACTCTGCCTCTACCTGGGGTTGTAGTGGAGGCCATGGGTAAAGCAGTTTTGGAGATGGGGGACAAGAAGACTTTCCGAGGCTACGGAGATGAGCAGGGTTACGTCTTTTTGCGGGAAGCAATCTTAGGCTACTACAGTAGGAAAAACGTGTCTCTGGAACTGGATGAGGTGTTTATCAGCGATGGAGCCAAGAGCGACTTAGGTAACATTCTGGACATCTTCTCCGTGGATAACACCGTGGTTATTCCAGATCCTGTGTATCCGGTCTATGTGGATACCAACACTATGGCAGGGCGCAGCATCGTCTTTCTTGATGCAAACCTAGACAACGGGTTCCTGCCTCTTCCAGACGACTCTCTCCAAGCTGATATTATCTACCTCTGCTCGCCAAACAACCCCACAGGTGCGGTTTACACCAAGGAGATGTTGCAGAAGTGGGTAGATTTCGCTCTGGAGAGAAATGCGGTTATTCTGTTTGATGCTGCTTACGAAGCTTACGTGCGCGATCCCTCTCTTCCCACCAGCATCTACCAGATAGAAGGGGCAAAAGCCTGTGCCATTGAGTTCTGTTCTCTTTCTAAAACTGCAGGGTTTACCGGGACCAGGTGTGGATATACAGTTGTGCCCAAAGAGCTGGTCTTCGATGGCGTTTCCCTGAACAAACTTTGGCTGAGAAGGCAGACTACGAAATTTAACGGTGTACCCTATATTGTACAGCGCGGTGCAGAAGCGGTGTTCACCGAGAGAGGTCTCCAGGAAGTTGGGGAGTGCATCTCCTACTACTTGGAAAACGCCAAGATCATCCGCGAAGCTCTAGAGTCAATGGGAATAGAGTTTACAGGTGGAGCAAACTCTCCTTACATCTGGCTGAAGTGTCCAGGGGGAATGTCCTCATGGGAGTTTTTCGACTACCTGTTGGAAAAAGCCAATGTGGTAGGCACACCCGGTGTTGGATTTGGCAAAAACGGCGAGGGCCATTTCAGGCTTACGGCCTTTGGCGACAGAGAAAACGTACTTACTGCTGTGGGAAGGTTAAAATCCTTGATATAGTGCGAGCTCAGCTGGCTGCTAGAAGCGATACTTCTAGGGGCCAGTTTTTTTGTGTTCATGTACGGTTTAGGTGCCAAGATTATTACACCAAAGAAGCTTTTTCGTGTTGTCATGATCCTGTATGGACTGAATTTTTTGGCAATCAAAGAACACATCGTGAAATGTCTGGCTATCACAAGGACAAAAGCCCGTAGTGGAGAAATCTAACAATAAGAGTGTACTTGCTTTCTGTGGAGGTGCTTGCAATGACTGAGTACTTCGCACACAGTGCAGGCAAAAGTGGAAGAAAAGAATACGTGATAGAACATTTGACGGAAGTAGCCAAACATGCACAGGTGTTTGCAGCTCCTTGGGGAGCGGAAAGCGAAGCTTACGTAGCTGCTTTAGCTCACGATTTGGGGAAGTATTCCCAGCGCTTTCAACAAGTTCTGGAAAAGCAGGCGACAAGAATTGATCACGCAACGCCTGGAGCGAAAGTCCTTTTGGAGAAGTACAAAAACGCTGGTTTTGCCGCGGCACTGGCAGTGGAAGGTCATCACGAAGGGATTAAGCGAGGTTCTCCCAAAGAACTGTTAGATCGAATCCGTATGGACAAAGGCTTTTCCGAGACTCAAAGCGAGTACTCCGAGCGGGACATTCAATCCTTGATAGAAAGGCTATTAAGAGACGGTGGAATCCTTCCAGATCATATTGAGAGTTCGTATCTTGACGTACATAAAGACCCTGTCAGGGCGCAATTATACGTCCGAATGTTGTTTTCTGCACTTACCGATGCAGATTTTCTGGCTACAGAAGCGCATTTTAACAGGACGAATGATGAATACGAGTACCGAAAAATGCAAAACGATCTCAACGAAGCTATGATCGATAAGGTTCTCGATCGGCTTCTAAGCCATATTGAGAAAATTAAGAAGGAAAAGAAGAGCAGTTCGGAGATGCAGTCGCTTAGAGATGATCTGCTGGAGAACTGTTTGAAAAAGGCTTCTCTCCCAACAGGCGTGTTCACACTTACTGCACCAACGGGATCGGGAAAAACGTTTTCAATGCTTGCGTTTGCTCTAACTCATGCTAAAGAGCATCGGCTTAGGAGACTAATCTTTGTGCTGCCCTACATAAACATCATCGACCAGATGGCTAAACAGTTCAAAGACGTTGTAAATCAGGTAGATGAAGGCGTTTTTGTATTGGAAGACCACAGTCTGGTAGAAATCGCTAGTGATTCTGACGAACTCAAGTATCTCGCTGAGAATTGGGATGCGCCAATCATTATTACTACGTCGGTACGGTTTTTTGAGTCTTTGTTCGCGAACCGCTCAAATGACTGCCGGAAACTACATAATATAGCGAAATCGGTCATTTTGTTTGACGAAGCACAAACCATGCCCTCCCATCTGGCACCACCATCGTTGATCGCGTTATCTGAGTTAGTCGACAGGTATGGATGCACGGTGGTTTTCTCAACAGCGACTCAACCAGCCTTTACTTCGTTGAATCCGGAGATCGCTAAGCTTTCCGCGAACACAGTTTGGAAACCGACGGAAATCGTTGATCCCGAGCTAAAACTGTTTCAACGATCTAAAAAGGTCGACGTTGAGTGGATTGATGGAAGTGTCTCATTTGAGAAGATGGCAGAGGAACTGTCGTCACACAAGCAGTGTTTGGTCATTGTGAACTTACGACGTCATGCAAAGGAGCTCTTTAAGAAACTAGATGGAAAGGAAGGCGCTTATCATTTGTCCACTGATATGTGTCCTTCCCACAGACTTGCCGTTCTCCGAGAGATTGAAAACCGTTTAAGACATGAAAAAGAGTGCATCGTTATCTCAACGCAATGCGTTGAAGCCGGTGTGGATCTTGACTTCCCCGTGGTTTACAGGGCGATGGGTCCGCTAGACTCGATCGTACAGGCAGCTGGGAGGTGCAACAGAAACGGCAGACAGGACCTAGGAAAAGTCAAAGTCTTTGTGCCAACCGAAGAGAAGTACCCCACTACGGATTACAGAAAGGCTACCGTTGAACTTAAGCGCATGCTGCTTGAGCTAGTAGATTTCGACATATCTGATCCTAAGACGATAGAAGAGTATTACAAGCGGTACTTTTCAACATTAAACTACGAAGCTATGGCCGATGAGTTATATTCTGCTATTAAGTCGTACGATTATCCGGATGTTGCAAGGAGGTTTAAGTGGATTGCTGATCAAGGTATCAATGTTCTCGTCCCGTACAAACAGTGTTTGAAAGAGTACTATCAATTAGCTGAAGCAGCCCGGTCAAAGCAGATTAACGCGAAATGGTTGAAATCCGCAAGGCTTCTGTCCGTTGGCGCTTATGCCTACAAGGGCTCCGACATCTACAACTACTTGGAGCCGGTTGTGGATAGACATGGTGCTTACACTAACTGGTTTATTCTGCTAGATGAAAGCAAATACAGTGAGCAGGTAGGATTGGACATAGTTGTATCACTTGAAGATACCATTGCATAGGAGGTGATGTTTTTGTGAGACAATTCGTTGTTGAGGTTTGGGGGGATTTTGCTTGCTTTACGCGTCCTGAGGCAAAGGTAGAAAGGCTCAGCTATCAAGTGATGACGCCTTCTGCAGCCCGCGGAATACTCGATGCTATCTACGCAAAACCTCAGGAGTTTTCTTGGAGGATCGATCAGATCGAAGTGCTGAATCCCATTCAGTTCATTCCTCTGCGAAGAAACGAGGTAAAAGACAAAATCAGTGCAAACGAAGTAAAAAAGGCAATGAAAGGAGGAGATCTTGCGCCAATCATTGTCGATGGAACCAAGGAAATGCTGGGGACAGATGCCAAAGGAAGGACGCAGCGTCAGACTATAGCTTTAAAAGATGTCCGGTACCGCATAACAGCGCACATTGAGCCTCGGGAAGGTTTTCCCGGAAGATTATCAGATCTTGAAAACCAGGCTCAAAGAAGAATCGAGAAAGGGAAGTGTTATTACCAGCCTTACTTAGGCTGTAAGGAGTTTGTTGCCTACTTCGAGTTTTCCGATAACACTCGAAAACCCATACAGAAAGATTTGGAAATCGGCTGGATGGTATTCGATGTCTTTGATCTGGACCGTATCGATGGCGGGCCTTACATTAGTCTGTTTTGGGCTGTTCTGCAAAATGGTGTGCTGAAGGTACCTGACTGGAACAGCAACTTAGTCAGGAAACCGCCACAAAGGAGGTGAAGAAGTGTTAAGAGAGTTGGTGGAGTATGCAGAACGCCATGGGTTGAACGTAACTCCTGGACTCAAAAGCAAGTCCTGTGACTATGTTATCGTTCTAACCGATGATGGCAGATTTGTCGATGTCACTAAGGAAGAGAGAGTTTTTGGTGTTTGCCCTCATTTGGAGCAACCAGAGCTTGTGTCTGGCAGTAGCACTAAGAGCCAGTTTCTACTGGACAAGCTTTCTACAGTAACGTGTTATAAAGCAAAAGGTAAGGACGAAGAGAAACACGATTATTTCGTCTATTTGCTTAAAGAAGCAAGTGTTATTGAACCGATGCTGCTAAAGTGTGCGCAAGTTGTTGAAGACAAGGAACAGTTGGAACTGATTAACGAGAAACTCAGTTTGTTAAAAGCAAAAGCTACTGATTCAGTGACTTTCCGGGTTGGATCAGTGTATCCAGTCGAACTAACAACGTGGCACGAGTGGTGGAACGAGTATAGGGCTTTTTTGAAATCGCAAAAACCTGCAGCAAAGCGTGCAAAGGAAGCCGATAGTCAAGCGATGATCTGTTTGATGTCCGGACGACTCACTGTTCCGGAGAAGACTCATCCGAAAGTGAACCTTGCGAGTGTTGGAGGTCAAAGTACCGGAAGTTCACTAATAAGCTTTGACAAAGACGCTTTTAGGTCATATGATCTGGACCAGTCTTGGAACGCTGCTTGCTCGCCAGAGAGCACAGCTGCGTATACTAGCGCGCTTTCCCACTTAACTGAAAATTCAAGGCTTCGTGTTGGTAACAACTTAATTGTGTATTGGTACAAGGAGCAAGTAAGCAAAGAGTACGACTTGTTAGACCTTGATGCATTTGGAGATGATGATGAAGTATCCGCGACACAACAGGTTAGGAAGATACTAGAAGATTTGAGAGAAGGGAATCTGCCCAGTTTGGTTCACAACATGTACTACATAATGCAGATTTCGGCAAATGGCGGACGAATTATGGTTCGAGACTGGCTGTTTGGAGACTTCTCGGAGCTCATTGAAAATATTCACAAGTGGTTCGAAGACACACAAATAGTTGGCTCGTATGGTACTGGGTTGAGAGGTGGTTTCAAGTTTTCTGCTGCAGTTCTGCGCCTTGTACCGTACAGACCGCAGGAAAAAAATCCTTTGGAAACATTATCTAGAGCTTCTGACACCGTACCTATGGTCGTCTCAAACCTTTACAGGAGTATAGTTACAGGAACCTCTTTCCCAGACAATCTCGCTAGTTCAACGCTAGCGCACATTCGTTCTAAGGTGTATAGAAACGATTCGGATCGCAGATCTGCAAACCTGGATGACATCAGTTGTGCTTTGCTTAAAGCTTGGTTAGTCAGGAACAGAAAAGACAATGGAGGTGTTGGTGTGGACGTCGGGTTGAATCCAAACCATCCAGCAGCTGCATATCAAGTTGGAAGACTGATGGCAGTTCTGGATGACATACAGTATTCGGCATTGGGTGACGTTGGGGCTGACGTTGTACAGAAGTTTTATGCCACAGCCAGTACAGCACCAGCCTTAGTTGTGGGACGGATCGTAAAGATGGCTCAATATCATCTAGGCAAACTAAGTCCAGGATTAGCTTATTACTATGAGAAAACACTTGCTGAGATTTTCTCGAAGATAACTGACGTACCAAAAACGCTAAGCTTAGAGGAGCAAGCGTTATTTGCTCTGGGATTCTATCAGCAGAAAGCCGAACTTTTAAAGGGGAAAGTTCAGAACAAGAAAGAGACTGAGCAAAAGGAGGAAGAGTAAGGTGGCTATTACCAATCGCTATGAGTTTATGTACTTTGTCGAATGCATAAATGGAAATCCCAATGGTGATCCCGATGCTGGGAATTCTCCTCGCATGGATCCACAGGATATGCATGGTTTGATTTCCGATGTAGCGATCAAGAGGAGAATACGCAACTATGTACAGATTGCAAAGCAGGATGATCCCAGAAATCAGATTATTGTGCAACAATCTACAAATATCAACAAGTTTATCGCATTAGCCCACGAAGAAGTCGGCAGTAGTTTTGACAAAAAAACTAGTGGCAGAGAAGAAGTAAATAACGCGAAAGACTGGTTGTGCAGACACTACTACGATGTCCGCACATTTGGAGCTGTACTCTCAACTGGCAAAAATGCAGGTCAGGTGAGGGGACCTGTACAGTTAACGTTTCTTAGGTCGTGTGATCCCATTCTGCCGTTGGACATGTCCATTACTCGCGTTCAAGTAGCGGAAGATGCAGGCAAGGAGTATACTTTCAAAGATTATGAAGAGTGGGAAGAAAAACAAGAAGAAAACAAGCTTAGAACAATGGGTCGAAAACAACTCATCCCTTACGGTCTGTATCAAGGACGCGGTTTTGTTAGCGCCAACATAGCTAAAGACACTGAGTTCGGTGAAGTAGACTTAGCCCTTCTGTGGGAGGCGCTCCTAAACATGTACGAGCATGATCGTTCAGCTAGCAAAGGGCATATGTCAACGATTGCTCCGCTCATCATATTCAAACACGTCGGAACAGATAGTGACCTGGTCCAAAGAGAACGGCAAGCTAAACTGGGATGTGCTCCAGCACACGAGTTGTTTGGCCTAGTACACATTGAAAAGATTACTGAAAACGAACCTCGCAGCTACGAAGACTACAAGCTAAGTGTACGTTTGTCTAAAGTTCCAAGAGGAGTGCAGGTTGGGTTTGCATACTTAGATGGCGGCAAAGTCGAGATTTCCTGGGACAAGCTGCCAGATCGTTTCGGATGGGTCGTTGTTTCATAATGAGATCGGAAGAGGATCTCATTCCCATATCACTTCTATCGCAGTACTATTACTGCAAACGACGGGCAGGGTTGATGCTTTTAGAGCGACAGTGGCAGGATAACATTCATACAGCCGAAGGAACGGTTTTACACGAACGCGTTCATAGTGGCAAAAGCGAATCACGTGGCAGTTTCCACATTTTACGGACCCTCACTGTCCGTTCGTTTGAGGTTGGTTTGGTTGGGGTCATCGATTGTTTGGAGATTGTTCAATCGGAGAACGGGTATGCATTGCCATGGCTCGAAGGGCGATGGGCGATGCATCCCGTTGAATACAAACACGGTGTTAGAAGGAACGAGCTAGAGTACGAAGTTCAAATGGCAGCTCAAGCGATGTGCTTAGAAGAGATGTACAACTGTAAGATTGATAAAGGCTATGTCTACTATGGCGATGATCGAAGAAGAATCGAGGTAACCATAGATGACTACTATAGAGACTTGGTTGTAGAGGGAGCCAAAAGTCTCAACAAGATTTTGGAAAATCAAGTGACTCCTATTGCGAGAAGAAGTGCAAAGTGCAGAGAGTGCTCGTTAAATGATGTTTGTTTTCCTAAAATACTCAACAAGAAAACAAGCTTGTACATTGACAAGATTTGGAATCAGGCTTGTGGAGTTGAATAATGTGAAAAAACTGTTGAACGTACTCTACGTTTTGTCGGATGATGCGTATATTTCAAAAATTGGTGAGACCATTTGTGTTAAGGTTGGCGACCAAGAAAAGGTTCGAGTACCGATCCACACGATAGAATCTATAGTCTGTTTTGCAAAGACCACGGTTTCTTCGCCTTTTCTTGAATTTTGTGGAGAGAGAGGAGTGGGGCTGTCGTTTCTCGACAACTACGGTCACTTCTATGGTCGTTTGGAAGGTCCAGTTCACGGAAACGTCCTGCTTCGCCGTAAACAATACCTAGTCGAGTACGACTACGAAGAAAAAACCAAACTAGCAGTTGGTTTTGTATTGACAAAAATAGCTAACTCGCGAAACACGCTTTTGCGTGCAGCGAGAGATACTACTGATCATATGACATCAAAGAAATTGTCTAGTGCTGCCAAAGAACTGGCTAAGATCGCGGAGAGTTTGAAGACTTCAAACGACCTTGATACCTTACGGGGGCATGAAGGCCGTGCCGGGGCAATCTACTTCAGTGTGTTTAACTACATGATAAAGCAAAACAAGGAGGATTTTTACTTTAAGGAACGAAGCAGAAGGCCTCCGCGTGATCGAGTTAATGCCTTGTTGTCATTCTTGTATGCTCTGCTACTCAACGATACCAAAGCTGCTCTGGAAACGGTAGGGTTGGATCCTGCATGCGGGTATCTACATGCACTTAGACCTGGACGACCGAGCCTTGCTTTAGACATTATGGAAGAACTGCGGTCGCCTTTATGCGACAGAGTCGCCCTATCACTAATCAACCTAAAAAAGCTAACGAAAGATGACTTTGAAGAGAATGTTGATGCGGTGTTGCTATCTACTTCCGGCAGGAAAAAAGTCATAGTGGAGTGGCAAAAGAGGAAACAAGAGGAGATCACGCATCCGTTTCTGGATGAGAAGATTTCGATTGGGTTAATACCATATGTGCAAGCTCAGCTGCTGGCTCGCCATTTGAGAGGTGACTTGGAAGCATATCCTCCATTTTTATGGAAATGAGCTGATGGTCGATGATGGTTTTGATTTCTTACGACGTTAGTACAGTGGACCCGGAAGGCCAGAAACGATTGAGACGGGTAGCAAAAGAATGCGAGAACGTAGGACAAAGGGTGCAGAACTCAGTATTTGAGTGTTTAGTGCAACCAGATCAGTTTGTTGTACTAAAAAACAGATTGCTATCCATAATCGATCCGGAGAAAGACTCTTTGAGAGTGTATCACTTGGGAAGCAACTGGAAACGTCGCGTTGAGCATTATGGAAAGGCACCTGTTTATGAGCAAGAATCACCGATTATATTGTAGCGCGAACCTGAAATGAACATTAAAATTCAAAAATACTCAAGATGACACAAATGTTGCAACATAGCCGTTTAAAAAGCATCCTAAGCTGGAGTAAAACTTCGTTTTTGGGACCTTCGCGAAAACAGTGTTTTTTACCGCCATTTACCAACGTTTGTAAATGGCGCGGTAGCCCCCTACACGGGGGCGTGGATTGAAACAGGGTGTAGCTACCCCAAACTGGATCTGCGGGGAGTAGCCCCCTACACGGGGGCGTGGATTGAAACTTCCTGGGCCTTTTGGCGCAGC
>Ga0116169_1002605_pt1 | contig 13027 bp, 4 predicted proteins | sample AD_UKC130_MetaG_FD_89796 | JGI IMG/M metagenome (GOLD analysis project Ga0116169, IMG submission 89796) | Active sludge microbial communities of municipal wastewater-treating anaerobic digesters from Canada - AD_UKC130_MetaG | ecosystem: Engineered > Bioreactor > Anaerobic > Digestate | place...
AAATATAGGCCATCGTTCTTGAAGAAATGCAAAAAAGGCCTGCCTATCCGAAACGATAATATCTAAAGGCCAATCTTTGAACATCTCATTCTGTTGAAGAAACTGAATAAGATACTCATCAACGATCGGCGGGATTCTCATGCCGAGGTAATGTCGACGAAGCAACACCAAAAGCAGATCCTTAGGCTCTTTAATAAACTCCGGGATTATTTCAAATACGGAGCGAAGTATGAAGCTTTTAGTGGCGTTATCCCCCAATCGTCCTGGCGAAAACTTTTCTTGAGCTTGGAATAAAGTATCAAGGTAAATGAAATCAAGTGTCGCAACAATTGGATAACTTAAATTTGGGAAAATATCAGCCAAGGAAATCGAAACCTTGCGTCCAGCTTGTAGTAAGTCATATGGCAATAAATCTAGTTCATTTGAAGTCAACCTAAGAACAGCCATTGAATCGGTCTCTTCACCATTGTCCCAACGAGAACGGAACTTGGATTCATAAATGTACCTAAACGCAACATTATCATCAAAAGGTATCAGATCAAAACCCCTTGCACGCATTTCTTCAAAGATGCCCTCTTCAAGCAACAAACCATCAGGATCTGCAACTAATGTTAGGCGTGCGATTTGAGGCTGAAACTCACTAAGGATTATATCACGCCAACTAGCCATGGGCGGTTTCTCCTTCTATGCGAGCCATTACCACAGGAACCATTTCCGGCATAACCTTAGCTTTAAGTTTAAGTTCCTCATGGAAATATCGTTCCTCGCATTCCAAGATCTTCAGGCGGTGATTACGCACCTGCTTTAGACCAATTCGCATTATTATCCTACGTCGTGCATCAAAGGCATACTCGCCCTTTTCTTGCTCCCAGATAAGATGTCTTTTATGGGCCTGGAGCAGTTCATCATAGATTAACTTGCCTTGTTGTTCTCCTGCCTTCCAAAGTTGCTCAAAAGCCAGGCGGGAGCTGTCAACATCCATGTGACAGATTATCCGGGGATATGTGGTTAATAATTGATCCCAAATATGCCTGGCGGTGGGAATAAATATCTGACCGCCATCAGCTAAGAATAAGGGCATGATCCTATAACGATTCCAGTCGGCAGTAGAGATTGAAATTCGCCATAGCGACCAAAAACCAACTATCTCCAATGGAAGGCCTTGAACAGTAATTACCGGTATTGGTTGCCCTGGTACAAATGGCGGAAGATTCATGGTCAGAGCTCTTATCTTGGGGTCCTCAAAGGTGAGATAGTATTTTGACGGATTTTTTATCATTTCTTCTTTGTCAAATACAACATTAGCTGTTTTCTCATTGTCTGGCCAAGTTAGATCCCATGCGCCATCTTTTTTCTCAGCCATGCCACCATTGGCCAAAATATAGTTTATCGTCATTTGTTCTACCCAATATGGAAAGGGATGAGCCAACAACTGTTGTGCTTCCCGAGGGTTTAAATCTTCAGCAGATCCAAGCAAAGAGGCACTCTGTTTTGACTCCATAGCCTGTTGTCGAATGCTTTTTACCACCTCGTCAACCTTGGTTTCCACATTTTCTGGATTAAGTATGGCTTCGACGTAAAGATCATCAAACATCTGACCCCCTTGGGCAGAATCAAGTATGTCAGCAGTCTTGTCTATGCCAAATTCTTGAAATATGACATCCAGCTTTTCTTCCAACACCTCCCGAACGCGCTTTTCCACAGAGTCATCAAATACAAAATTAAAAGCTCTAACTATACGCGACTGGCCGATACGGTCTACCCTGCCAATACGCTGTTCCAAGCGCATTGGGTTCCAGGGGATATCGTAATTTATCACCACGTGACAAAATTGGAGATTAAGGCCCTCGCCACCAGCGTCAGTCGAAATTAGAACACGCACATCTTCCGCAAAAGCTTTTTGCACTCGAACACGCTCGTCCATATCCATAGAGCCATTAAGGCAGGCCGTAGAGATGCCCCTCTCCGTTAAAAACTCGTAAAGCATCTCCTGAGTAGGCACAAACTCTGTAAAAACCAGCACTTTAAGACCCGGATCACCTTCATCAGCCTGAAGTCGGTAAATCCAGCTAAAAAGCGCTTCAGCCTTAGCATCGTAACTTTGGCCTTCACAATCTTTGGCTAAATCTAAAAGACGACTTACCTCCGTCTTTTCATCCTTTAAAGCTTCGGACCGAAGTCTAATGGCTATATCTATTTGCTCTTGACCATCCAAATCGGCCCAATCTTCCTCGATAATGGCTGGGGATAATGATAACTGTTCAAGCGGCTCTTCAAGCACTTCGAGGCGCCTTTCAAGCGACGTGCGAATGGCTCGCGTACTCGATACTACCAATCGTTGCATTAAAATCATTAGAAATCCAATATAATTGCGCTTTTCAAGCTTCGCTCTGTTATAGCCTTTGCGGACATATTCAGTTACTTCTTCGTAAAGCAATTTTTGCTGTCTGTGGCGATCTTCCCAAGAAACTGGTACCAACTGTGTATATCGCGGTTTGAATAGCGGCTGACCTTGCACGTCTATGGCTTTACGCTTCTCCGTTCGGATTACATACGGCTGCACCCGCTCTTTAGATACACTATTTACATCGGGGAATGCTTGGGCATCTAGGAGCGAAAGCAGCCTGTGAAAAGCATCCGTCTTACCTTGATGCGGCGTAGCGGAGAGCAAAAGCAAATAAGGAGCAGCTTCCGAAAGACCCAGACCAAGCTTATAACGGGCCACCTGATCCGTGCTGCCGCTTAAACGGTGTGCTTCGTCTACTATGACCAGGTCCCATCCAGCAGAGATCAGATTCTCAAAGCGTTCTTTATTATACTCTGCAACCTGTTCCATTGACCATCCGCGTCGGTTATCCAAGGGTTTCACTGAATCCATTGAACAGATCACTTGAGGATGAATTTGCCACAGGTTTTCTTGACTAGCTATTCGCCGATAAGCGGAAAAGTCACTTGGTATGATTAAACGAAACTCTTCTTTAAAATGAAAGCGCATCTCGGCTATCCATTGGGCTACCAATCCTTTAGGTACAACGACTAGAGTGCGCTTAACCAAGCCACGGAGCTTTAACTCGCGCATTATGAGCCCTGCTTCAATAGTTTTGCCAAGCCCAACTTCGTCCGCCAAAAGGTAGCGAACCCAATTCGAGGAAACAGCTTTAGACAGGGCTTTAACTTGGTGAGGTAATGGTATGACCGGTGATTCTATTGGCGCAAGCAGGACATCTTGAGTCAAAGCATCGGCAACCCTCGCTGCGGAAGCGAGATAGGCTATCTGGTGCTTATTGTCGATTGCAATCTCGTATAAAGGTTTAAGATGTGAGGCTGATACGCGAACAACAGCATTTTTACTAGGCATCCAGACACGACAAACAGTCTCGCCCCAAAGCGTCTGGGTTTCGATTACACGGCAAAGATCGTTGTGGTCGAGACTGTAGCACCAATCATCTTGATTTTTTCTTCCAATTTCCATATTCATTTGCTTCTCCGGCATTACTTTTGCTGATCGCTAACCTTGAGAGCGCGTAAGCGCCTGATCGTACCACATCAACAATTTTGGGTCTTCTTGAAGGGCGCTTTCCGGGATTTTGCGCGCCACGGTTATGATGGTTGCATAATCACGTTCTTGCCAGGCCTTCTTAAAACCAACGCGAACTGCTTCAAGCCGAACAGGTTTTATCCGTCTTTGTTTGGAATTCTTGTATTCTTCAAATTCCCGCAATAAGGCCCGCTCACGAAGCTTTTCCAAATCGCTAGCTCTATTTGGATCAGGGACATACCAACGGTCCTTTGCGCGCTTTATGAGCTCTTGGTTTTCAGTGTATAATTGGCCATTTTCTTCCCTCGAGCTGCCTCTTGCCAACTCTTCCTGTATAGTTTTGCGTAAATCAGAGCTTTGCTTCATCCAAGAAAGTATTTGTGCAGGAATTGGCCCCTTGCCATCATAGCGAAGAAAGTTCTGCTCCAAAATTTCCAAAAGTTCAAGCGGTTTTTCGTGTTTTTGCCAACCGCCAATTTCCCTTATAAATTGCGGATGTAGTTCCTGGAAAGTTTGCGGCTTTTTGGCAAGATTTATCTTGAGCCATTGAATTGCAGAAGATTCATCAGTAACGGCAAGTTCAAGCTGCATAACCTCTTTTATTTTCATACGTTTTTTATCGTATTCCACTACCTGATCAGGCAAGAAATACATGCCATCACGTTCTGGAAAACGTTGTGCAAGTCCTTCGTAAAACTCGGCTGCAGAAAGAGGAACGGTGACTCCGCGCAATACATGAAAAGCCACCATTCTGTCATAGAGCAAGTAATTTTGACGTTCGGCAATGACCTCAGCCTTGCCGTCCTTGGAGATGAATACCGGAAGGTTTCTTAAGTGTGTGCGGACAAAATCCCAAACGCCTTCTTCGCTGCCCGCTTCAAGTTTGAAACGTTCTTCCAAACCTTCGTTGGGCTTATAGCATGAAATTATTAGGTCTTGCTTAACGGCAGAGGCAGAAGTCACCTGTTTAAAGGAACCCTGTTGTTTATCAAGAGTACGAATATCGGCAATCACGAAGCCAGCTACCTGTAAAGCTTCCTGAATGGCGTTCCATACGCTGTTTTTTGAATTATGAAATTCCACCGTCATCCAGCGGCCGGGCTTAAGCACCCGGTAATATTCCTTGAAGCATTCCGTCATCAGGCGCTGATATTCTTGCAGACCCTTGCCTTGCGCCTTGTTTTCGATGGCCTCAGGCTTATTATTGGTAAAGACTCTGAGCCATGCTTCCCACAAAAAATTGAGCTCAGAATACATTAAATTTCCACCAAAAGGTGGATCAGTGAAGATATAATCGATTGAGCAAGACTGGTGATCACAAAGCAAACTCGCTGATCGAGTTTCATTAAATAAAAAGCCTAGAACTTTATCTGAGATGGGTTTTATTCTGAGAATAGCTTTATTGTAAAACATTTTTCTAACATTCAATTCTGGATATAAGCTACTAGTATAGAGTGTTCCTTTAAGCGGAGTTGGCTTGCCCGAACCAGCAATTCTGTAATTTAGTAATTTTGAACAAATGGCATCAATGCCAGTACATATCCACATCATTTTAAGAAATATTGAATTTCTCGTCAGTGACCAATATGCCCCCAGCACCCACAAATTCCGCTTTGTATAGAAATGGTGCACGTGGGTGAGGCCGATGTCGTCGTTGCGCCGTGACTCTTCGCCCTCCGTCATCCGATCCGTAGGAAACCAATAGGGAATATCAAGCTGTTCGATCTTGTCAATAAGCGCTATATCAAAGGTATCTGGCGCTTTTTCGTAACGTCTTTCGCCAACGGTGTAGTTTATGAGCACAGGAACCTGCTTTGCTTGACGGACGGTCTCGCCAATCGCATTATCATATTTGGTAACCCAGGCGCGATCCATATTGCGCTTGGTAAGCAAAGCACCGCAATGCGGGCAAAGGAACTCTTTATGGACTTTGCCCGCATTTTTATCCACGGCAGATTCCCAAAAAACGACTTCCTTTGTGCATTCAGGACATATAAACACGTCGGACCAGACTGTGTAGTTGATCTGTCCCAGGTTTGGGATTGCACGAATTAGTTTTCTGGCTTCATCGGCAGTTTTACACGTTTTAAGCTTATTGGCCCAAATCTCAGCTTTATCGGTCTCTGCTTGATGCAATGTAGCATACATCCAGCTGCATTCTTCTTCAACTTCACGTAGAATACGTTTGGCTTCACGCTCAAAGGCCTTGACGTCTACGGGTGTGTTATAGTTATAAGCTATGAATGTAGCAGCTGGAGACAGATCGTTTAACACTGCGTATCTGGCGCCGAGCTTAGAAAAAGGCTTCCATGTGCTTTTCCCGTTATCTTCTGTTTCCTGTTGGTACACTATCCCCTGATCGTCAACCATATAACCAAGGGATTCCACTGTCTTACGGTCGCCGCAAAGCTGGGCCGCCACCCCTGTCATTCCTGTGCCGCAAAAACCATCAAAGATAATATCGCCTGGTTCAGTATAATGAAGTATATACCGCATAATAGCCTTATGTGGCACCTTTGTGTGATAGGAATGAGCGTTATAGATCGGGTCATTTTTGCCCTCGCTTACATCGGCTGCGAAGGGCTCGCGATGGTAATTATTGTTTTGCGGATCATATGTTTTGCCATAATATTTAATGAAATCTTCAATAAATGGATTAGGGCAGGCTGTATAATAAGGAGGGTCGGAAAGGCGCAAAATATCCTCTGTCTTGCCGTGAGGGAAGCCAATCTCGTCTTTATAAAGCGTTAAAAGATCCACATCGCGGCTTTCGCGGCGAGCCATTCGTGCCGCTTCGGCCATGCAAAGGGCAATTTTATTTATGCAATCATCGTCGCCAACGGACCAATGTTCGAGCGACTTCAAACGAGATATGACGTCGTCAACCGTAGTAAAAGGTATACCTTTAAGTTTGGCATTTAGCTCTTCAAGCCCCTTGCTAAGCAGTTCAAGGAAATATTTACGTCGCTTATCGTCATTTTCAAACGCAATGCCCAAACAATTTACAGAAGCACCTAAATCCGGCTTGCCGGCACTCATAGGTTCTAAATCAAGGAAGATCTGCTCATGCTGCTCGCTTGATTTTTCACCCACTTTAGTCACACCACCTTTCACGAAAAGGGCTACATAGCTATCCCAATACAATCCTAATCTTGCCAGGCTCTTTGCCCCTGGTAAGATAAGCCAAGTAGTCTTCAAAACGATTCTTTATCTCGTCTATCGTCACAGGCGAACCGCCTGCAAAGAGGGCCTCGTGCAAATCTTCGATCTTGACCTCGATTTTCACAAGGCCTGACAAAGCTTCCTGTATGGCGCGAATAAAATCCTTGCTCAGCACATCGGGCAATCGTCTTTCTTCCATAAATTTCTCAATTTGCTTTCGATCCTCCGGCTTAAGCAAATCGAGGTTATTCTGAGCTGTTGGGTCTTCTAGGTTGGTTAGCAACGTAACTGTCCATTCGTTAAACAAATTATCTAGTCTCTCATCTAGGGATTCAAGCTCAATCGCTGCAGATCTGAGGGGCGTTTCTACCGCCGGCCGAAAGGAACAATAAGGACACTCCGGCTTTACGACAAGATCTCGTTCGGTAAGCCAAGGGCAGCTTTTTAAGCTGGTCAAACGTCCTTCAAGCTCCATCAGTTGAGACTGAGGCATGAGATCAATGCTTGCTAAGTCGCGTAGTGTTTTTAACCGCTCGTCATTCATCAGTGCCTTTTTCTTTTTATCACCCTCCACGCCTAATCTAGCCTTGGTATGCATTTCCAGATAGGTATTGATGTAAGATCTTTTAAGCTCGGCTAAATCTTGCTGCACCTTAGACAATAAAGTGTGATCGCAAGAATTGAATCGATTTTTTGCAGCTTCCATCCATTTTTCCCTGATAGAGGCTATTGTTTGGATTTTGGTCGCCATTGCCTTCTTGCTCCATTCATGGTCATTTGGCATAAGATTTTTGGCGCTAGACAGGTATGAGATAATATCTTTCAATTGGTTTAGTAAATCCCGCAAAAATTCGACCTGCAAAAGACATTTCAAATTATCCTCATAGCGTTTAATTTCTTGCACTTCATAATAAAAGTTTTTGAGCTTACCAGATGTGTTAAAAGCTTGTAATTTTTCTAAGAAACTTTTCATTTGTTCAAGTGCCGAGGAGTATTCCCGTTGTGCCGATTCGTCTAAAATATATTCACCCCAAAAGGTAATACCTTGGCGTAATGTTTGTTGGGCTGAAACAATCCGCTCCAAATATTCATTTACCTTTTTTTGCATTTCGACAACCGGATCATCTTTGCCTTGAGCGATGAGTTGAACCATGCCCGGCGTCAGGCTCAACAGCTCAAATAAGGCTCTAAGGGCCGGCAAATTCCATTCCTTGGGCCTTTCTATATGTTTGAAATTTACCAATTCATTTATCGGCTCCGCAGCCAATTCGGACAAAGTTGTCGCATCAAACTTTTTGCCGGGGATTGAAAGGACTATATCCCCTGAATATACCAAAGCTGCCAAAAGTACTACGACCCATTCGGGTTCCAAGCGATAGCCTTTATCCAGGGCAAAATACTCCACATCGTTAAAACTCTGGATAAGCTCTGAACGGTTTACCACCTGACCATGGCCTTTTTTTCTAAGGATATCCAAGATGTGCTTTGCATATCTTGATCTGGCCGGATCAAGCCTTTCGCCGTCTAGCAACTCTAGGGCATCCAGCACCGCAGTTGCTTGCTTGGTGCGTTGTCCAGCTATCGCGCGCAGAGCGTCCTGTACTGCCTGTTCTCGGTTTTGACTTGTAATCATTACGCTGAAATAAGGGTACTCTGGGGCTTGATCTAAAAAATGCGCAGATAACATAGTGCCAGCAACGACATCAACCAAGTCGCGAAAGCCAAAACTGGAGGTATCAGGCGTTTGCAGATAATTTGCAACCTGACGAGCTCTCGCACCTAATCCGCTTGAGACATTGGAGGCATAACGTAATGCCTCACCAAAGCTTTTGGCACTACCTCGGTAAATTACGCTGAAGACGTTTATGGCATTTTTTTGGAGCCACATGACAATCTCCTGAAGGAATCCCGACGCCTTGTGCTCATAGGTATTTTTGGCATTGCCACTGGACCTGGAGGCCAGATCCAAAGCTGCAGCATAGCTAGCCAACATTACCTTAAAGTTTTCATCCATGTTGGTCAAACGGAAAAATATTTCGTCTGCCTTCTTTTCGTCTTTAAAGTATGGCGGATCAAATGGTTGAATGAAATAGATGTAAAAATCACGCGGCGGCACAGCAGTCGATCGTTCATTGGGAGCTCCAAAGAAAAGATAACCCTTCCTTGTGACATTTCGCTCGGGCCACAACAGCTCATGTTCCCATATTTTATACCCAGTCACGTAGGTAGGATTGTCTGTCTTCCCCATCAGGCTCTTAAGGGCTTCGTAGTAGGCCCGATCCAAAGCATTATCATCTATGCTCTCAGATCTCCTTTCAATGATCGCATCGTAGTCCTCTGATTTCTTAAGGTCGAGATACCATTGATTGTTATCTTTGTTAAATGAGATGAACTGACCGCTGACAGTCTTTTTGATTTCATTAAGTACCATTTTAATGTGAGTCAACAAGTCGTCTGCTGGCTCTCCCCCCAGTTCTTCTATGCCTGGCTGATAGAGGCAAAGCGTATCGCGCAGTTCTTCGGCGGTGGCACCCAAAGGTGTGTAAATATCGCCAGTCGTTAGTCGATGAACGGAAAGAGCGTGAATTATCTTAATGGCCAATGGTTTATATAGCGGGCGCGTGAAGGCCTGTTCTACCCTGGACTCCAAAGTTTGACTAACATCGATGACTTCCCTAACATCAGGTATAGCACGAAGGGACGGATCGCTTTTGATGGTAGCCCAATAGCTATCGTACGCTATGATTCCCGGTCGGTCCATGGGCACTTCTTCTGCAAGAAGATTCTTCATGGCATAAGATAAGGTCTTAAGGATTTGCCGCTTCTCTATTATCCTAATTTGTTCAAATACGTCTATATAATCCGGATGAATGGGGAAGAGGCGCACGAATTCATCCATCCGCTCGTTCATGCGGCCATAAAATTTTGCGAAAGGCGTAAGATAAGTGCGAATCCATGCCTGCTGTTCTGCCGTTTTTTTAAGTAATCGTTCAGCCACAACGAACTTAATGTCCCTTTTAGCTATGAGGATTTGTTCAAAACGATCTTTTACCCGAAGAAGTTGATCCGATACATTTGCAAAACGGGGACTATCAAAAATTGCCTCCTGCACACCAGCTATAAAGCGAAAACGCAAGTACTTGCATACCTCGCCAATTTCGCGTAAGAAACTAAGATCTGAAATCAATTCTTGGTCCCTTCGGGTACGTAAATAATCTAAAAGCTCATCTACGACTAAAAGAAGGCCATGATCTGGAAACACCGCTTGAAACGAAGCCATCATTTCCTCGAAAGCCGGTTTGTTGTTTGGTATTTGGCTAGCGCCTGGGAAGGTATATGTAATGCCCATATCGTCTAAAGCTTCTTCTAGCGCAATCGTAACTATATCCCGCAAAGACATCGTAGTTGATCCTATCTCTCTGCGAACCACTTTGAATTTGCCGGCTATGGTTTGCGCTGATGTCGCAACTTTTTCGTTGTTTAAAGCAGAAAGAAGGGTTTCATGCTCGGCAATACTGGATATTACTGACATCAAATGAGATTTGCCAGTGCCGTAATTGCCTACAATCAACAAAGCTTTGTTATCCGAAGGACTATCAAATTGTAGTTGGGGAAACACAACGTTCGTCAATCTTTCTGCCATCTCATCCGATATGACGTATGTACTGACCAATTGCCGGGCCTTTGCAAATTCATTGGCATCGCGCAGTTGAATCACAGTTTCGATGGGCTCAAATTGAATTAGGTCTCCATATTTCATTTCCAATTGCCCCCTAAAACTCGCTTATATTTTTAATTACATCATGTTATCTCATACTGACCACTAGAAAGCTTTCAATAGGATAACGACGATATTCCGGATGGCCAGGGCTAGCATAAATCAGATGACCACTTGTGATCGATCCATTCCATGTGGACACAACAGTTACATTTCGAGATATCCCTTGAAGTAAACGTAGAGGATCATGCTTCAAGCGAACATCAAAGAGAAGCTCTATATTGTCAAGCAAAACCAGATCTCCGTGAGCTAGATTTGTTATTTCACTCATAAAATCTGGTAATTTGAGGATCCGCTTTCGTTCGGTGAGATCAAGCAACCGGCGGGATAGACTAAGGTTCACATTGATTAGCGGGGATGATTTATTTATAGAAATTTGTTTCATAATATTTGTCTTGCCACAACCTGCGGGACCTACTAATAGGATTAAGCGGTAATAGAGCTGATAAACTTCGTCAATCTTTGATATGATTTGACTCGTCAATTGTTCTATCACTGCTCACTCCTTTATTGCCAACATTACCATATATTTCTGTACAAACCAATATTTAGTAGGTAAATTTCATAATTTCGGAATGCTGTATAACTTTCGTGAATGCAAGTAAGATTTTTCCCGAAACACATTCTGTGACTTCATTCATAATATTAGCCATAATTTACAATTCCCTGCATCCAATGTCAAGGTAATCTAAAAAAGCAATAAATGAACATTAGAATTGTTATTCATCAAAATTGTTATTCGTCTCGTGCGTGTAAGAAAATCCATCCCTGCCAATATTTTTGAGGCAGCATTCTAAAGTCATCAAACAACTGCACGAGCTTATCATTCAACCTCACAAATTTACCGTCTCAAGAGGATTGTTAAATGCATAACATAACGTACGAAGTCGCCCTTGCGCCTTCGGTTATAGTCGTTTGATTAAGCATACTTTACTGTTGTTTCTGCACATTAATGGCATTTATTATTCCTGCCAAAGCATCAAGGCGAATCAATGGGTCATCGATCGTTTGAGCGACCTTTAAGCTCGCGTCAAACTGTCCTGCTCTGGCCATAGCCGTTGCGACCTCGGACAACGCATTTGACCTAATCCCGGCATCCGAAACCTTTTGGGCGATCTGCAGCGCTTGATCGAACTGTCCGAATGCTGCCATCGCCTGGGCGATGCCGGAATAGGCATTAGAAGCGCTTGTGTTATCCTTGATTCCTTGGGCAACTTGCAAGGCTTTATCGAATTGGCCGGCCTTTGCCATGTCTTGAGCAATGACCCAAAGCGTTGCCTCGCGTATAGTTTCATTTTTGATGCTCTGCGCAGCCTGCAAGGCAAGAGTGTATGTTTGTTCTGCCCGATCCGGTTGTCCGGCCTTTGCCATGGCAGCTGCGATGCACGAAAGGCCTAAGGAGCGTTTTTGCATTGCCTTGTCTCCGTCCTTGATTCCCTGGGAAACCTCTATAGCTTTATCGAATTGGCCGGCTTTTGTCATTTCCTCGACGATGCTAAACAGTGCCGACGTGCGAAAATCAGCATCCTTGATCCCCTTGGTGATCTGTAAGGCTCTGTCAAACTGTCCGTCCTGTGCCACTTCCTTGACAATGCCGGAAAGCGCATAGGAATTTCTCGCAAGATATTTGTCGCTAACATCCTTGGCTATCTGCAACGCCTTATCTAACTGGCCTGCCTTTGCCATGGCTATAGCGACACCGGCAAGTGCTGAAGAACGCTCCTTTTCGTCTTTTATACTTTTGGCCAATTGCAGGGCTTGATCTGAAATATTTAAAGCGCGCTCTTTTTCTCCGGCTTCTGCCATGGCCTCAACGATACCCGAAAGGCCATAAGAGCGTAAGCTTGCGTCGCCGGCTTTTTTAACGACCTGCAGCGCCTGATCGTATTGCCCTGCCCTTGCCATGGCAATGGCAATTTCGGCATACGCATAGGACTGACGATCAAATTGAGGGGGTATCCAAATCCTTTCGGCAACTTGCAAGGCTTTGTCGAACTGTCCTGTCCTTGCCAATCCTATAGCTATTTCTGTCACTGCCCATGATTGAGAATCTTTATCACTAATTTTCTGGGAAAACTGCAAAGCCATGTTAAAAGTTGCTAGGACACGATCTGTCTGGCCTGCTTTTGCCACAGATTGAGCAATTTTTATAAGAGCCCTAATAAGCTCGCCTTCGCCTGCCCGAGGCGTTTGGAGGGCTTCTTTGTAGGTTTTATCCAATTCAGCTTGCGCAGCGGCAAGGGCAAAGGGCGCGAAGGAGTCTCCTGACAAGGGTTGCACCTCCGCCTTGGCTTGTTTTAAAAGCTCCCTGACGACATTAGAGGGAATGGCGATGCTGACGACCTGTCCGTCTCCGATGGAGTAAACATCGGCCACCCCAACGACTTCGGCTTTCTTGTTAAAAACCGGTGCGCCAATGCTTTCCCTCGCAACAGGTGCCGTAATTTGCAATGCCCTAAGTCCGCCTTTTAATTCCCTCACGGCGCTCACGATACCGGTGCTTATCTGGCCTGCTGCAGACGGCTGCGAAGCGATGACGCAAATAGCCT
>Ga0116169_1002608_pt1 | contig 13021 bp, 18 predicted proteins | sample AD_UKC130_MetaG_FD_89796 | JGI IMG/M metagenome (GOLD analysis project Ga0116169, IMG submission 89796) | Active sludge microbial communities of municipal wastewater-treating anaerobic digesters from Canada - AD_UKC130_MetaG | ecosystem: Engineered > Bioreactor > Anaerobic > Digestate | place...
AGAAGATACTCGGCAAGGTAGCTTCCATCCTGGCCTGTAATACCTGTAATCAATGCTATTTTCATCTTAAATAGGCCTCCTTAATTTATCTTCAATGTTTATAAACCACCCTATTTCAAACTAAAAGATGATGAACCGATGAGTATAAATTTCACATTTTTTCAAATTGTTAATGGCAATTTTTATCCTAATCCCCAAATTATTAATCCTTTGAGCCTCATCTATAACCAACAATTCATTGCTTGAGAAAAAAACTTTTCTAATATCTTTTTAGAAGAGAACACCTCTTTAATTCTTATATCGTCTCCAGTCTCAAATTTTGATTTTGCAGGGCTTCCGGCTATATACTCTTTGACCAGCGTTGTTTTACCAACCTCCCATGGACTACATATAATTAAGACATTGTAATTATTGGTGAATTTATCTATTCTGTCATAGATGTGTCTCTTTATCATAGTCTTATTATACGTGTAATCCTGCAATGTGTAAATATTTTTGGACCTGTAATCCATAAAATATTACTATTTTTTGTATTTATAGCCTACAACGATTACACTTACGAGGTGTAGAAAGCTGGCAAGGGAAACAGCGTAAAATCAGAATCAATGTCAACCCTTGACATTTAACAAATTATATTGACCCTATCTTTCACATAATGGTTAATCTATATGAGTTGATTAATATGTATGTGTAGTTTGCGTATATTTAAACCAAAAGGTAGATTTAAAAGTATTTATCCATAACAGTAAAGGGGAAATAGGCGGTCAAGGGTTGGCTCTATTTTACCAAAATAGAAGTTGTAAAAGGAAGGAGATGGCATGGTAATTTATGCTGCCTATGGTTCAAATCTTCTTAAAGAACGCTTTATGGTTTATATCAATGGAGGTAAATTTCAAAATAAAGATTATAAAGGATGCATTGATAAAACCCCGCCAGAAGACCTTGGATGGCAATATGTGCCCTATAGATTATATTTTGCTAAACATTCATCAAGGTGGAATAACGGTGGTGTTGCTTTTTTAAGTTGTGAAGAAGAACCAAATCCTGATTATCATGCAGTGGTCAGGCTGTGGAAAGTAAGCCAGAGTCAGTTCGAAGATATACATGACCAAGAAGGAAAGGGCTGGTACAATAAAATCATACTTATAGGCGAAAAAGATGGATTGGAAATTAAAACCATTACAGGTTGCTGGACAAATGAATTAAACAAACCCAGTGAAAAATATTTGGAGACTATAAAGCAGGGGTTAAGAGAAACAACTTGCTGGGATAAAAAAATTGAAGATTACCTAAATAAAGCTCTTAATTACAAACAAAAATAGAAGAATCAAACTATGCCAAAGCTGGATATAAAACTTAAAGGCTTTAAATAGGCAGTAGAAATTATGTATTATATTTTTTCATTGTGTCCCTGGAAAACAGAATGCTTATAAGTGCAAGGACACTTGTAAAAAAAAGCAGACATATAATTGACCTGTACCCTAAAGGCAAATAGGAATCATTAATCTTGCCTGATTTATCAAGAATGTACCCTAAAAGGGGCTGAAAGGCCAATCCACCTAAAAAAGGAAATATATTCATGGCACCCATTGATGTCCCTGCAATCTCGGTCGGAAAATATTCCTTAGTTGCAATTATTGCTATAGTGCCTACAGAACTTATTGTAATACCCATAAAGAAAAATAAGATATAAAGACCAATAATAGAAAGTCTATCAAAATACAATAACATTACAATCCAGCATAAAACATTGATAATCGATGTCCCAACAAGAATCTTTTTTCTACTAGATAATATTTTATCAGATAGGTAGCCAAGAACTGGGCTTAAAAAAATCATGGCAAACGCCACCATTGAAAGGATATTCCCAGATTCATAATAAGAGAGATTATAAATATCCATAAGATATGGCCCTGCCCATAGACCAAAAAAACCAAATAAAGCACCTCCCCTCATTATAAACCAGATCGCTATTGCCCAGAAATGTCTTTCTTTAAATATGGAAGTGATATTTTTTAATCCTCCAGCAGTTAATTTTGTCCCAGTATTGGATTGTTCTACTATTTCAGGAAGACCTTTTTTTGAAGGGGTATCAGCCACAACCCACCAGGTAATGGCAACAAGGAAAAGTGATATAATTCCTACTATAATAAAAGACCCTCGCCAACCAAAAGTTTGGGCAGCAATGGCGAGTGGCGTTGTAGCAAGGAGCCATCCAACACCCCCAATAGACATTAATGTTCCTGATATACGGGCATATTCAATACTTTTGAACCAATGGGAAAGGAGCTTCATAGTTCCAATAAAAATAGCAGATACACCAAGACCTACAAAAATACGGGATATAATAGCCATATTAAAATGATGAGAAATACCAAACATAATAGAACCACATGCAGCTACAAGACTAAAGAGTGTTATTACCTTTTTTGGCCCCCATCGGTCAGATAGTATTCCTACCGGAATCTGCATAACACCGTATGAATAAAAATAGACAGAGGCAAGTATGCCTAATGAAGTACCGGATAAATTGAAAGATTTCATAAGATCACTTGCCACAACAGCAGGACATACCCTGTGAAAATACACAAAAAGATACTGGATGGAAAGTATCCAGAATATATGCCATCTGTATCTTATAGTTTTTGGTATGTCCTTTTCCATTTCAGACGTTTCTAAGTTATTCTATCGACATAGTTTTTGCATGTAAAATAAAAAATTAAAAATTCATATCAATTGCTAATTCCACCTGCGAAGTGGATTTTTTATCCTTGACACAGAAAATCTACTTAGGATAAAATATCATATCCGTATAAACGAATATGAAAATATAATTTTTACGGTGCAAAATGGAACAGATGACCCAGCTTTTTAAGGCACTTTCAGAGGAGATGAGGCTCAGGATTCTTATGCTTCTTATGCACGGTGAGCTCTGTGTGTGTGATTTAATGGCGATCTTTAATGAACCTCAGTCCAAGGTATCCAGGCATCTTGCCTATCTAAAAAATTCGGGGTTAATAAAAGGCAGAAGGGTCGGTAAGTGGATGCACTATGCATTGAAAGAACCAATGGATGGGGTCTTTCAGGCTCAACTTGATCTTATAAAGACGCAGCTCACCCATAACCCCCTGTTTGAAGAAGATCTAAAGAAGATGGAAGAGGAGAAGAAGAAAAAGGATAGATGTGGAGAAGACAGTGCCATAACCAAGGAGGATAAAAATCATGGCAAAAGAACAGATAAGTAAAAGGTTATCTTTTCTCGATAGATTTCTTACATTGTGGATATTCCTTGCCATGTTCGTCGGTGTGGGCTGGGGTTATGCATTTCCCGGGGTTGTTGACTTCTGGAATATATTCCAAGCAGGAACAACAAACATACCCATAGCCATTGGCTTAATCCTTATGATGTATCCTCCCCTTGCCAAGGTAAGATACGAAGAGATGGGGGAGGTCTTTAAAAACTGGCGTGTCCTTATATTATCCCTTGTCCAGAACTGGGTTGTAGGGCCCGTACTCATGTTTATCCTTGCTGTCGTTTTCTTGAGGGGTTATCCAGAATATATGTATGGACTTATCATGATTGGTCTTGCCCGCTGCATTGCCATGGTCATTGTCTGGAACGAACTGGCAAAGGGGGATACAGAGTATTGTGCTGGCCTTGTGGCATTCAACTCTGTGTTTCAGGTGCTCTTCTATTCAGTGTATGCGTATATCTTTGTTACAGTCCTCCCATCTATAATTGGTCTTAAGGGAACAGCGGTCAATGTCACAATCAGTCAGATTGCAGAAAGCGTTTTTATTTATCTTGGTATCCCTTTTATAGCAGGCATTATCACACGCTTTACCCTTATAAAATTAAAGGATAAAAAATGGTATCATGAGAGGTTTATCCCCAAAATAAGTCCTATTACACTCATTGCACTGCTTTTTACCATCCTTGTTATGTTCTCACTAAAAGGTGAGTATATCGTAAAGATTCCCCTTGATGTGGTGCGTATTGCCATACCGCTTCTCATATACTTTGTGGTTATGTTTATTGTTTCCTTTTATATGAGTGCAAAGGCAGGTGCCCATTATGGTCAGGCAGCAACGCTGTCTTTTACTGCGGCATCTAACAATTTTGAGCTTGCCATAGCTGTTGCTGTTGCAGTCTTTGGCATTAATTCAGGCGAGGCTTTTGCCGCTGTCATTGGACCCCTTGTTGAGGTCCCTGTGCTTATCAATCTTGTTCATCTCTCCCTGTGGATAAAGCGAAAATATTTCCCCTATGCTGTTGAAACACCAGTAGGGGTGTGCTATGTAATGTGTGATCCAAAGGATAATAGAAACTGAGAAATCATGGCAGATTTCTATACCCAAGGAAAAGAGGTAAACAAAGAGACTTTAGAGGCCTTCACAAGAACTATAGAAGAGCATTATAAGAATTATATTCCCTTTTCAGAGCGTGCCAGAAAAGAATATGCTTACTTTGTTATGAAAATATACGAAGAATTCATTGCAAGCCAGAAAAAACAATGTACATAGAACGAACCAACTTCATGCATTATCAGAACAATAAAGAAGGTTTCCCTGTGAGAGACCTAAAAAAATTGAAACGGAGATGCTATGTTTGAAGTGACTAAAAAGCAGGAAGTATGATAAAAAACATTCTTGAGAAGCAACAAGGACCTAACAAAGTCAGAATACTCATGCAGGAAGGCTGAAACGGTCCTACTCGGAGCATGGCTCTGGATGAGCTACAACAAAATGATATAACATTTACTGAGCAGAGAATAATTTTTGTTATTATTAAAAAACTTTTTGACGATGTCAAACCCATAAAGATTAATTATATCGAGTCTGTCAATGGTTCAGGCTTTCAACTAAAATCAAGCCTTTCTCCATGTGGAGGATGCTGTAGAAGGGGCATATAGAACACTCATGGGCAACAACCATTTTGAACAAGAAGAATTAAAAGAATTTGCACACTCCATAAGAAAACCCCTTGAACTAACATTTGGTCCTGCATGCAGAGAAGAACAGATCGTGTTTGGTGCCCATATGCCAGGTTATGGTGCACGGTCAATACCTGAAACAGTGGTAAAACGGTGGGTATCATTTATGAAGGATAGGGGCATTCTCCGAGTGTGCTGTCTTATTGCCCAAAGCCAGCTCGGATACTACCTGGTGGATTTGTTGGAGATATACAGAAGGGAATTTGGTGAGGGGCATATGCTCCATGTGCCTGTTGAAGATTATCACCTCTGTAGCAAAGATAAATTAAAACAGATTCTTCTTTTCTTAAAAGAATCGGACTTTAAAAGTGAACCTGTTGTGGTTCACTGTGCAGGAGGAAGAGGAAGGACAGGTTTTATTCATGCCGCATGGCTTGTCTATGGCCGGGGATTTTCTATTGAGGAAGCGCTTGAAACAGTAAAAAAAATGGGAAGAAATCCTTATGAGGCAGTAGAATTTGGAACAGCAAAGAAAGAGGAATTGTTTAGGCTTCTTCGTTTTTGTAAAGAGGGTTGTTAAAAATAATACCTTATCCTTAAATCTATACGGTAATCGTTTTGTTTTTTACCATATTCGCTGCTACGAATACCGACAATCGGGCCTCCCTTAACCGAAATTCGAGGTTTGTTACATCCGTATATACCACCTTGGGCATCAGTGAAAAGCTCTTATCGTCTACATTGGCGATTAGTGTGACCGCAGGTGTTTAGGACAATATTAAGGGGTCCTTCTGGCTAATACGGAGGAAAAGCCCCGCCCAGGCTCACAAAAACGGGGCTTGACATCTTTCCATTACCTACGCCATCCTGACCACACCGGTATTCCTGCGCTGTCTCTCAAGACAAGGATACTGTCTCCTTTTTTAACTTCTGCTGCGATGATTGCAGGTTTGTCGGCAAACATCACCCGTGCACCCTTTACCTCGATCGTGTCACCTTTTACAATCTTTGTATCGAGCCGTCCAATGTACCATTCTGGACCCAGATGCACATGTATAGTTTCTTTATCAGTTTTTAAAACCACTGCCGCAGCAGCATACATACCCTTCATGGGTATTATCTGGGTTACTGCCTCAACCGTTCCGGATACTGTCTCTACCTTTGTTGGGTCATACATCCTGTTGTATGGTGTTCCTGGTCCCCAACCACCGCTTCCCCGCCATTTAAATGCACCCTTCTGTGCAAAAGACTCAGCGGTCAAGCCAAGGGTTATGATTGAAACTGCCACAATCAAAACAAATAGTTTTTTCATTGTATCTCCTTTCTTTATTTGGTTTGTGAGCCTGCATTTTTTCTATTATGTTCCCTTATCTCAAATATGTCAATAAATCAGCGCTATAATACAACTATTGCCTGATACCTTTTCCTTATTCCATAACCTCGGGATGAAAATCCATAAGGGTTAAATATCTTTTTTGTCTCGATTCAGTCTGCCGCAATTTTCTTGCAAATTCCCCTTCAAGCAAATTTAATTTATGTTCATTGCTTTGTATGGCCTGCGGGTGAGCCTTCGGGTCATAATGAAAGTCATGCAACATAATTTGCTTCTTGATAATCTTGCTTCGTAGCGATGTCGGATCTTTACGAAATTCATCATTCAGGTAACGGATACATTCACATTGCTCCCTTGAAAGATTAAGTTCAACGAGCAATCTATTTTCCTCTATACTACAACCACGAGGAACAGGTTCGCCGTCAAAAACAACCATGCAAAAGCAAAAGAAAAGCAAAACAACAATCAGAATAAATAACCATTGCCTCACAGGCATAGCAAGAATACTGCAAATTATCTCTGACCTTTCCTTTTTTGACTCTATTGTTTCCATGTATGTATGCTTTCCCTTCTTTGTTTTTTTTACCAGCAACCCATGTGTCCACCCAACCTGCCCTTGCCGTAACCACTGCCGTAGCCGTAAACTGTTAACTGTGCCTGTTGTTCAGGTGTCAGATTAGAGATAGGGTGATTGCCGTGTCCTGGGCCATAGCCTGCGCCACGACCGTATCCGGACCTGCCATTGCTACCACTGCAACGAGAGCCAGTGCGAATACCACAACTATACCGATAAGAATATTCTTTTTCATGTTATTACCTCCTTTCGTTTTAGATTTACTTCACAGGGTTTTAAGCACACCTGTAAGGCCTTAATTTGATTGGATTAAATTAATAAGATTAACAGCGAAGGGGTGGGGCTTTTTTAGAAGGTTTTGAATCTTCTGTTACTTCAAAATAGTATGCAACTTTATGTAAGTTAGAAAATGCTTGAAGAATAACTGAATTTAATTGTAATAGAGCTGTATGGTATGTATCGCATTCCATAGAGTATTGTGATGTCACGGAATGGTATATGCAGGGGCCTAAGGCAACCTTACCGTGATTTAAAGGACAACCACTACCTATCTTCTGAATGAATTTCACAGGGGTCAGTCCAAGTATAACGGGAATGAGAACAACTGCTGTGATAATAAAGAGTATGTTTCTTTTCTTTAGCATCGTGTGATCCTTAATGTATAATAAAGCAATATTCATGCCATACATTCAACCTTTCTTTATGCATTTTATATATGTTGTGTAAAGCCTTTTCTGATAAGCCTTTTGCATATTTGTATTGCATTTTTTTTATTTGTGGGGTGACAAAAAGACTTGATAGGATTCGACAAATCTTTCCGGAAATGGATGTTTATCGACGATTTTGTCTATTCATCATTTTGGTCTTGACACTATAAAATTATTATGATAATAATCTATATAATTAATACTGATATAAAAGTAGGTTGTATATGAAAAACAGGTACTCCGTTGGACTCACCGATCCTGATTACTGGAAGTCATTGGTCAATATTGGTTTCACAAAGCTTCTTGTCTTGAAGGTTCTAATGAAAGGGCCAAATCATGGGTATGGAATTTTAAAAGAGCTTGAATCTATTACCTGCGGTTGTTGTGTGCCCACGTTTGGCACTATTTACCCGATACTCAAAGAACTGACAAGCCTCGGCTATGCAGAAGTCAAGGAAGATAAACAATTAAAGGGTGCACAGAAAAGACGTGTCTATACCTTAACACCTTTAGGGATTAAAGCGTATGAAGTGGCACTTGAGGTGTGGCGTTCAACGATTCCATATATCTATAAGGCAATTGAAAACGAAGGCATTTCTTAATTGAAGATATAAAAATATTACTGAATGTGGCGAATGCAATATATTTCTGGAGGGATAATTGATGTTCGAAATGAATAACTTTATTACTGCAGGCAAGTTTTTTCTGATAATTGCCGGTGAGCTTGTGTTTATTTTTGTAGCTGTTTCCTTTTTTGTGGGGATATTGATGGAGTATCTACCCCCGTCGCGCATAAGGGATTTCCTATCAAACAGATTTACCTGGATTCAGTACCTGCTGGGCTCTGGCCTTGGTGCTCTGACCCCTTTTTGTTCCTGCTCCACTGTCCCTATAACTGCCGGCCTGCTCAAAGGGGGTGTCCCTTTCGGCCCTGTGATGTCATTCCTTTTTGCCTCACCTGTTCTTAACCCTATCATTATTGCTATGTTGCTGTCATTGTTTGGCTTTAAAGTAACGGTCATCTATATAGCTGCAACGTTTTTAGGATCTATGATGTTGGCGGCTATTCTGTCTAAATTAGGCATGGAAAATCAGGTCAAGCCTCTTATGAGTTTTCAGACTTCCTCGTGCTGCGGGGAAAACAAAAAGGCAGAATCGGTAGCTATGAATATTCAGGCTGAAGTAGCTTGTTGTTCGTCGGGAACGTCTCAGCATCTTATCACGTTTCCTATCATTCAGACTTCTGGAGGATGCTGCAACACAGAATCAAAACCTGACCCAAAGAAAACTGGGCAAAGTTTTTGTTGCTCAATGAACTTTGATGAAAATTTGCATTCCACTGCGTTACAATTTAAGGAAAAAATGAAGCGGTCATCGCTTTCAGCGGTGGATACTTTCAAAGGCGTCTTCTGGTACCTCATACTCGGCGCAGGCATAGGGGCTTTCATATACGGATTCTTCCCACAGGATCTTGTGGTGAGACTTGCAGGGCCGGGCAATTCGTGGTCCATCCCTATTGCAGCGCTTATAGGTGTTCCAATGTATATAAGGGCTGAGACTATTATCCCCATCAGTGCAGCCCTTGTAGGAAAAGGCATGGGATTAGGTACAGTCATCGCTTTAATAATAGGCGGGGCAGGAGCGTCCATTCCAGAATTGATAATCCTCGGTTCCATGTTCAAGAAAAAACTCGTTCTCGCCTTTGCTATAAACGTTTTCTTTGTTGCCGTTGCAGCTGGTTTTTTGGTAGAACGGCTGATATATTGACTATAAAATAATGCATCGTATTGGAAAAGAACAAAAATTAATATAATGAATATAAGAAAAATATAGACAGGAGGAAGGTCATAATGTTTGAGGCAACTGAAAAGGCAAAAGCCATGATACAGGATATAATGGGCCCACACCAGTGTCCTATTACGATAAGGATTCTAGAACAGGAGGCCTGAGGCAACATTGCCCTGGGGATGGTTCTGGATGAACCGAAGGAAAGGGATATGAAGTTTGTTGATGGGAGGATAACCTTTATTATAGATAAAGACCTTTTTGAAAGGGTAAAGCCCATATATATAGACTTTGTTAATTCCCCCAATGGTGATGGTTTTATGATAAAATCAAGTCTTCCACCTGCATGTGGTGGGTGTTGCTCGTAGAATTATTGAAAATGGCAGATTTGTTATATATAGCCGAATTGAGAAAGGTAAGTAGTCAGCTTTTTACGGTTTTCTTCATCTAATTCAGAGCAGTCTTCCGGTCCGACCACTCCTTCTAACATATGGATGGCAAAGACCGTACAGGTAAGCCTTCCACATTTTTTACAATTTGTCTTAGGGAGAAGCTTAATTATCTCTATGAGTTTAGGTTTTTTTCTGCCCTCATAGCGAGGCACGATATTTGTACGGTTTGCCCAAGCCTCGTTTATCTGGTCTTTTAACCAGATAAGTATACGTTCTGCCTCTTCTTCATCCTCAAGTGCGTTTATGGCAATCTCTTTTGCCCCAACCTTTATGATCTTGCCATAATGATGAAACATCACCTCTGGTGGGTCAGAAAAATACTCGACCCCATCGAGTAAGGTGTTCAGATACGGCAATACCTCTGATATGTCCTCATTTAGTCTTGCAATGCAATGGACCGATTCAAAGTTCGGATTGCATTTTGGCCTGAATATCTGTTTTGTATACCCTCTAAGAATCATATCTGCCATGGGACAAACCTTTTATCTTAAAAGACCCAGCGTTTTTTGATGTTATATAGACTTATGTAAAACAGTATAGCACAGAATAAGAAAAGAACGGCAAAATCAAAGGCATATGGTAAGGCTGACGAATGGTTTATGGCACCATGGAGGATGTCCACACCATAGGTGAGAGGCATTATATAAGAAAGGGGTCTTAAAAACAAGGGTAGTTTGGATATGGGGAAGAACAATCCGCATAAGAATATCATGGGAAATCTAAAAAAATTGGAAAATGTCTGTGCCTCAAAGACCTCACTTACTGATGTGGCAATGAATAGCCCCATGAATGTGGATGCAATGGAAATAAGGACTATGGCAGCCATCACAATGGATAAATGAATATGCGAAAGATTGACAAAAAAACCTGCTACAAGATAAGGCACAAAGGCATTGACTATGCCAAAGAGGATGGCACCTGAAGTCTTTGCAAACATAATAAGACCGAGTGGTATGGGTGAGAGTAAGATTCTGTCAAAGGTTCTGCTTTTTTTCTCAAAGGTGATAGTTACCGAAAGCATGGATGTGGTTCCAAAGAGTATGGAGATGGCCATAATCCCTAGCAATATGGACATAACATCCATCATATTGCCGCCTGTCCTTATAAAGAACATGCCTGCCCATGCAAAGGGGAAGATGATACCCCAGCTTATATTGGGAGGTTTTAGGTAGTAGGTCTTTATGTCCTTTAAAAATATGGCAAAAAAGGCAATTAAGTTGTTCATCCTTCTTGTGCCTTCTTTTCCTTCTCCTTTTTCATTTCTTGAGCCTCAATACCTGTTACCTCTACAAACACATCCTCAAGTGTAGCACGCATCCTTTTTGCCTCCATAACATCAATACCTGCCTCCTCCATGATACGGATGATATGACCTGTCCTGAAAGCACGGTCTGATTCAATGCGAATATCACTATCGGATAACCTTTTGCAACTAAAGCCAGGTAGGATAGAAGAAAGCTTCTCTTCTAATCCGTCTGACACCCCAGATATGGTCAGAATCAGTATGTTTCTATCCTTTACAGGATGAATGAGTTCATCCACATAATCAACCTCTATGATTTTTCCTTCTACGATAAATGCCACACGATCACACAGCCTTTCTGCCTCCTCTATGTAGTGGGTGGTAAGGAATATGGTGGTTCCTTTTTTATTCATGTCTTTTAGTATGTTACGTATCTGTCTTGCTGATGCCACATCTATTCCCGTTGTGGGTTCATCAAGGAATAAAATAGGTGGATCATGTATTATTCCTGCTGCAATGGTTAGCCTTCTTTTCATACCCCGTGAGTATGCGGAAAATTTCTTGTCCTTTGCATCTTTAAGGCCAAATTGCTCAAAGAGGAATTCTGCCTTCGCCCATCTTTCTGCTTTTTTTAATCCGTATAAGGCGCCGCAGAAGCAGAGGTTTTCAAGGCCTGTGAGCTCAGGATAGAGATTACTTTCATCAGGCACGACACCCATGAGATGCTGTGCCTTCTTTATATTGTGGGTATAGTCTGTGCCTGAATATACGACCCTTCCTTGTGTGGGAAGGGCAAGGCCTGTAAGCATGTTTATCGTTGTGGTCTTACCAGCACCGTTTGGGCCTAAAAGCCCGAAGACCTCGCCTTTTTTTACTGTAAAAGTGATTCCACAAACAGCCTTAAAATCCCCGTAAAACTTTGTGAGGTCATAAACCTCAAGGATATTCATTTATTGTCCTTCTCCTCTTTCTCCTCACAGGGATGCGTCACTACATCTCCATGGCACTTTTTTATCTGCTCTGGGCTACAATCTTCTGGTTTTCCTTTTAATTCCACAGGATGCATACAGCATGCCTCACACATATCATTACACCTCCCTTCTTTTTCTGCTACTTTTCTTATACAGACTCCTGTGGGGTTTAAAGGCTTTTTACTCAAGAGGTTTAACCCCCTTGCTGCCTCCTCGAGTATATCCCTGTTGACCGTATAGTGCGTCCAGTATCCCCTCTTTTCGCCCCTCACTATCCCTGCCTTCCTTAAGACCTGCATATGCTGAGATATAGCGGCATTTGAGACACCAATCCTTGTAGCAATAGCCCCCACACACAAATCATGGGTTAGAAGGAGCTCAACTATCTTCCACCTCGTCTCATCGGATAGGGCCTTAAATATAGGGATAAGTCTCTCCACAATCTATTCTTTTAAGCAATTACTTAATTAAAATATACTATACTTATATAGCTTGTCAAGCAGATAAATGTATTTCCGTTGTTTTGTCGGTAGAAGACTTATAGCTGTTTAATATAATTTATTTTGCTTTAAAGTAAAAATAGTTATTTATTTTTTTGCCTTGTGTTAAATTTTATCACATGCTTGTTGAGAGACACCTTATAAGATTGTATTCAATATGTTATTAATTTTGCCTTTATGGCTATATGACGGTAAGAAAGACAATTTATGAGCAATTGCAAAATATTTTTAGGGGCAAAAATTGAACTTGCTCCAGACGAATGGGGTGCATTACAAAGTATTAAATCTACTGAGTTTTACAAAAAATTAGGGTATTTTTTTTATAAATTCTGCCAAAGTCAGGAGTGCGTTTATATTTATGTAAATTTAAGGAGTGCAATTTCTTCCCTTTTATCCGTAAATATTGTTACAAGCCATGGTTGTTCTCCATCATTGTGTAGTTCATTTATGTTTTTTAAATCTGAAAATATCAATACATCAGGATACCTTTTTCCAAAATAAATCAGGTCTTATTTTGTCCAG
>Ga0116169_1002609_pt1 | contig 13015 bp, 12 predicted proteins | sample AD_UKC130_MetaG_FD_89796 | JGI IMG/M metagenome (GOLD analysis project Ga0116169, IMG submission 89796) | Active sludge microbial communities of municipal wastewater-treating anaerobic digesters from Canada - AD_UKC130_MetaG | ecosystem: Engineered > Bioreactor > Anaerobic > Digestate | place...
GAGCACGGGCACGGGCACGGGCACGGGCACGGGATTGGACCGCAACGGCCACGGCTTCGATGGCGCTTGGGGCCGCCTGAGCTGTGGGTGACGGGGCCGGTCGGACATGTGGACCGGGCAAGGCCCTGCTACAGTGTTCCTCGATTGCCCGCGCTCGCGAAAGACCCGCCATGAAAACCATCAAGACCTTTCCCCGCAAGATCCGGGAGACTCCGAATACCTTCATCACACTGGCCGACGGCTGCAAGCTCGCGGCCCGCATCTGGATGCCGGTCGATGCCGACAAGAAGCCGGTGCCGGCCATTCTCGAGTACCTGCCCTACCGCAAACGCGACGGCACCCATGTGCGGGACGCGCTGACGCATCCCTACATGGCAGGCCATGGCTACGCGTGCATCCGTGTCGACATGCGCGGCAGCGGAGACTCGGATGGGCTGATGGAAGACGAGTACACGCAGCAGGAGCTCGACGATGCGGTCGAGGTCATTGCCTGGCTGGCCGCACAGCCCTGGTGCTGCGGCACGGTCGGCATGATGGGCATCTCCTGGGGCGGCTTCAACGGCCTGCAGGTTGCGGCGCTGCAGCCACCGGCGCTCAAGGCCATCGTGACGCTGTGTTCGACCGACGACCGCTACAGCGATGACATCCACTACAAGGGCGGCTGCCTGCTGAACGAAAACCTGGGCTGGTCGGCGACGATGTTCGCGTATTCGTCGCGTCCGCCGGATCCGGCACTGGTGGGGGAGCGCTGGCGCGCAATGTGGCTGCAACGGCTGGAGCACGAACCGCTGCTGGCCATTCCGTGGCTGGAGCATCCGCATCGCGATGCCTACTGGAAGCATGGCTCGGTCTGCGAGGACATCGGGGCCATCCAGGCCGCGGTGCTGGCAGTGGGCGGCTGGAACGATGCCTATACCAACGCCGTGCCGCGCCTGGTCGGCTCCGTCAAGTCACCGGTCAAGGGCATCATCGGCCCCTGGGCCCACAAGTACCCGCACTTCGCCGTGCCCGAGCCGCGCATCGGTTTCCTGCAGGAGATGCTGCGCTGGTGGGACCAGTGGCTCAAGGGCATGGACACCGGTGTGGCGCAGGATGCTGCGCACCGCACCTACATCATGGAGCCTGGCCGCCCGGGCGCCGCGGTGGCCCAGGTGCCCGGACGCTGGGTCAGCGACAACCACTGGCCGTCGGACATCCATGCGCTGCAGCGGCTGCATCTCAATGCCAATGGCATGCTGGGGCCGGTCAAGGGCTCACCCGGCAAGTGTGTCGTCGCCTCGCCGCAGACCACCGGTGCCGACGCTGGCGAGTACTGCATCATCTGGCTGGGGCCGGAGTTCCCGGGTGACCAACGGCGCGACGATGCCGGCTCGGTCACCTTCGACAGCGCGCCGCTGGCGCGCGATATCGACATCGTCGGCGCCACCGCGGTGCAGCTCAAGCTCAGCTCGGACAAGCCCCTGGCCAATATTGCAGTGCGGCTCAATGCCGTCTGGCCGGACGGCGCGGTCTCGCGCCTGAGCTACGGCGTGCTCAACCTCAGCCACCGCGACAGCCACGAGACGCCGGAGCCGCTGGAGCCCGGCAAGACCTATACCGTGCGGCTGCAACTCGACGACGTCGCGGTGAAGGTTCGCCGCGGCCAGCGCCTGCGCATCGCAGTCTCCACCAGCTACTGGCCGCTGATCTGGCCGGCCCCCGAAGCGCCGACGCTGACGCTGAACCTGGGCACGAGCTTTGTCGACCTGCCGGTGCGCAAGACCCGGCCCAACGAAGCGGCGCCCACCTTTGCCCCGCCAGAGGCGGCATCGCCGGTCAGGCTGACCGAGGTACGCCCGGCGTCGAATCGGCGCGAGCTGCTGATCGACCAGAAGACCGGCGCGCAGGTGCTGACCATCGTCGACGACTTCGGCGCAAGCACCATCGACGAACACGGGCTGACCTACGGTGCGGTTGGGCGCGAGAGCTATCGCATCCACCCGGACGACCCCCTGTCGGCGGTGCAGGAATGCCACTGGACCGAGGAGCGTTCACGCGGCGACTGGAAGGTGCGCACCGAAACCTACTCGGCGATGCGTGCCACCAAGACCCACTGGCATGTGACCGGCCGTCTCGAGGCCTATGAAGGTGAGGCGCTGATCTTCAGCCGCGACTGGGATCGGAAGATCAAGCGCAAGCTGGTGTGAAAGGGCCTGCGCTTGTGGCGTCGCGCCGCAGCTTCACGGCGGATCCACCACCAGCAGGCCGTTGGCGACATGGGCCTCGTAGTCGTCACGCGGAATCGCGGTACTGCCATGCACGCCGTCTTCCACCCAGGTGAGGGTGACGTCCAGTTCGTCGAGTTCGATCTCGCACGGGCCGGTCGGAATCATCAGCATCATGCCGTCGCCTTCGCGGTATCCGACCTCCCCCACGACGCGTCCTTGCAAATGTGTCATGTCGTGTCCCTTCGAGGTATGGCATAGCCAGGAAAAATCACCTTACCATCGACCGCGCGTCTTGCCTATCAGCGGATCGGACATTCGCGGTAACGGTCGGTGACGCGTGCCGCCCGGCTCAGGATGCGCCGGGCTTGCCCAGATATTCCCGCAATACCGTGACGTGGGCACCGACTTTGTCTACAGCCTTTGCCAGCTCTGCTTCCGTGCAATGGAATTCGCGCGCCCAGTACTGGCGCTCCAGCGGATCCAGCATGTCCACTCGGCCGGGATCCAGGGGCTTGAAGGGGATAGGTTCGTCGTGCATGTCACCTCCTGTCACAGGGATTTGCCCTGCCAGGGCCAGCGTACGCCAGCGGCTTGCGTATGGCATTGACATGGCGCAATGCACCGGACGCCGCCGCCCGGCAGCTGCGTCAGGGCCGCGCGAGTACCTGCAGCACCTCGTCGTGGCCTGGTGGCTGGCAGCCGGCACGCGTGCAGTTGATCGCCGCGGCGGTCGCCGCGTAGTCGAGCGTGGCCTGCACGCGTTGCGCTGCGCCACCGGGCGACAGCACCCAGTCGGCAACGCAGTTGCCCCAGAAGGTGTCCCCGGCGCCGACCGTGTCGACCACATCGACCGCTCGGCCAGCGGCGTGGGCGACCACGCCGTCCACGTCCAGCCAGGCGCCCTGGGCGCCGAAGGTCAGGGCGACGCGACGCGCACCATGGGTCTTGAATTTGGCCGCGATCTCCACGGCATGGGCCCGCGTGGCGTCCGCAAAGCCCAGCACGGACAGATCGTCGTCACTGGCCTTGATCCAGTCTGCCAGCGCCGCAATCTGCTGCACGGCGGCCACATAGCGCGACAGGTCTGGCGCCAGGCGCGGACGCAGGTTGACGTCCAGGCTGATGGTCCATCCCAGCGCCTTTGCGCCGTAAACGATGGCTAGCACCTTGTGGTCCTCGGGCGGCACCAGCAAGAGGGAGCCGGTGTGCAGCACGCCGGGGCGCTGGCGCGCGAGCATGGCCAGGATCTGGTCGACCCCATAGTCCCGATCGGCAATACCTTCGCGGTAAAAGCCGTAGCTGGGCTGCCCCTTGGCGACCTGCACCACCGCCAGTGACGTCGGCAGCCGGCTGGGTTCGGCCAGAACCTGCACGCCGTCGTGCTGCAGTTGTGCACGGATCTGGTCGCCAAACAGGTCGACCGAGATCGGGTTCAGGTAACAGACCGGGGCGCCGCGCCGCGCCGCCGCACGGGCCATGTTGAACGGGCTGCCGCCGATCAGGGGCCGCAGGTCGCCCCCGGGCTGCGCCACGCAGTCCATCAGTGCTTCGCCGAGGACGGCGATCATGGTCGTCATGGGCAGGCTTTCACATCAATGCACGTCGGCGCGATTCATTTGCGCAGCAGGCGCTGACGCCGGATCACGTCAATCCAGACCGCGATGATGACCACGGCGCCGATCGCCATCATCTGGCGGAACTGCGAGATCTCGAGCAGGTTCATACCGTTGCGGATCATCGTGATGAGTACCGCGCCGAGCAGACTGCCCCAGATGCTGCCGCGCCCGCCGAACAGCGAGGTGCCGCCCAGGATCACCGCGGCGATCGCATCGAGCTCGAACATCTGCGCCATCTTGCCGCTGGAGGAGTCCATGCGGGCCATCAGCACAATGGCACCGAGCGCACAGCTCAGGCCGGAGACCACGTAGACCGACAGCTTGTACCAGCGGATGTTGATGCCGACCTGTCGTGCACCCATCTCGTTGGAGCCCATGGCATAGACGTAGCGGCCGAGCTTGGTGCTCGACAGCACGAAGGCCATGACGGTGAAGTAGATGGCCGTGATCAGGATCGGCATCGGGATGCCCAGAAAGTGTCCGTAGCCCAGAAACGGCAGGGGGTCCGGCAAGCCGGCATTGTCAAAACCGCCAGTGGCCTCGAAGGCCAGGCCGCGCCACAGCGTGAGGCCGCCGAGCGTGACGATGAAGGACGGTATGCCGACGAACGCGACCAGGTAGCCGTTGAACAGGCCGACCGCCGCGCCGATGGCCAGCGCGGCGACGATCGCGACATACGGGTCGATGCCCAGCTTGACCATCATGTAGCCGGAGACCGCGCCGGCCAATGCCGTCAAGGCGCCCACGGCCAGGTCGACACCGCCGGTCAGGATGACGAAGGTCTGCCCGCCTGCGAGCAAGGCGATCACCGATGCCTGCACCAGGATGTTGGACAGGTTGCCGGTGGTCAGAAAGTAGGGTGACGCCACGCTCAGCAGCCCGCCCAGTACCAGGACGGCCACCAGGGCGCCGTACCACTCTTGTCGCGTGAGGGTCTTCATGATGATTTCCAATGCGATGGAAGGCCTCGCCGACATTCAGGGATCTGGGTCTGCCCGCGTGGCGAAGGAAGGATGCAGCGCCGCGCTGGCGGCGCTGCCGGTGGGTTGCGGTTTACTTGGCGCGCATGAACTGCGCCACGCCCGAGTCCTTGGCAAACTTGTCGACGTTGGACGGCAGCACCAGGAACGAGCCGGTGTCGATGCGCGCGTCAACTTTCTTGCCTTCGGCCGCGGCGATCGCGGTTTCCACCCCGACCTGGCCGATCTTGGCCAGCATCTGCGCGGCGTTGGCCTGCTGCCAGCCTTGCTTCATCATGTCCAGGCCGCCGGGCGAGCCGTCGAAGCCGGCGATCTTGATCGAGCCCTTCATCTTGCCGGCCGACAGCATCGCGGCCTTGGCGCCCAGCGCGCCGCCATCCCAGGCGCAGGCGATGACCTTGACGTCCGGATTGGCGCGCAAGGCGGTCTCGACGCCGTTCTGGGCCATGGTCTGGTCCCAGGTGGTCGGCACTTCTACGACCTTGACGTTCTTGCGCTTGGCATTCAGCCCGTCCAGAAAGCCCTTCTTGCGTTCCTGGCCGGTGGACTGGCCCTGGTCGCCGGTCACGTAGATGACGGTGTCGCCGTCCTTGACCTGGCTGGCGACCCAGTCACCCTGCACCATCGCCGCCTTGACGTTGTCGGTGGCCACATAAGAGGTGATGTCCGCGCCACTGATGCCGGTGTCCACCGCCACGACCTTGATGCCGGCAGCCAGTGCCTTGTTGATGGCCGGTGCAATGCCGGTGCTGTCGACCGGCGCGATCGCGATCGCGTTGACCTTGCGCGTGATCATGTCCTCGACGATGGCCAGCTGCTTGGACAGCTCGCCCTTTTCCGCCGCCAGCTGGATGAACTTGATGCCCTTGCGCTCGCCGGCCTTCTTCGCACCGCCGTTGATCAAGGTCCAGCCTTCGTTGGTGTTGCCATTGGTGATATAGGCGATCGTGGTTTCGGCCATGGCCGTGCCCATCAGGCCGGCGGTGGCCAGGGCGATGGCCATGCGGCCAAGCGTGCGTTTGATGTTCATACAGATGTCTCCAGTGGTGCAGTTCAGGGGCATGGGGCAGTGCAGAAGAATGTCTGGCGCCTGCTGGGAAGCAATTAAAGCAGAGTTCAGCGATTAAATAAACCTAGTAGTTTTACTAATACAAATCCAGAATGATCTCTGTCATGCTTGCGTCCACTAACTTCAGTGAGAGTCCCATGTCCACTTCCCAACCGGTATTGCAGATCAGCAACCTGACCAAGCACTATGGCGGCGTCAAGGCCTTGACGGACGCCGCGTTCCAGCTGATGCCCGGCGAGCACGCCGCCATCGTCGGCGACAACGGCGCCGGAAAAAGCACCTTTGTTCGCCTGATCACCGGTGCCGAACAGCCCAACGCCGGCGACATCCGGCTCGACGGCCAGAAGGTGAACTTCGATTCGCCGCTGGACGCCCGCCAGCAAGGCATAGAGACGGTCTACCAGACACTGGCGCTGGCCGAAGACCTCGATGTGCCGGCCAACATCTTCCTGGGCCGGGAACTGACCCGGCTGAATCTGGGGCCGCTGTCGATCCTCAACCACAAGGCCATGCGCGCGCAGTCGGCCAGCATGCTCGAGACCACCGGCGTCAAGATCCAGGACATGTCGGAGACGCTGCGCGGCATGTCCGGCGGCCAGCGCCAATGCGTCGCGATTGCCAGGGCCGCCGGCTTCGCCAAGAAGCTGATCATTCTGGACGAGCCGACCGCCGCACTCGGCGTGGCCGAGACCGCCCGCGTCGAGCAGATCATCAAGGGCCTGAAGCAACAGGGTATTCCGCTGATCATCATCAGCCACAACCTGCGCCAGGTGTTCGAACTGGTCGACCGGATCTGGGTGTTCCGCCAGGGCCGCATCATCTGCAACCGCCTGACACGCCAGACCAGCCCGGAAGAAATCGTCGGACTGATCACCGGCGCCATCGATCCGGCGAACCTGCCCGCCGAGGAAGCCGCCGTATGCTGAAAGGCATCGATCCGCTGCTGACACCTGAGCTGCTGATGCACCTGTCGGCCATGGGCCACGGTGAATGGGTGGCGGTGGTGGATGCGAACTTCACGGCCGACTGGCTGGCCGGCGGCAAGCCGCTGGTCCGCCTGCCCGGCCACAGCCTGGAGCGGGTCAGCCGCGCCGTACTGTCGGTATTCCCGCTGGCAGAGGATGTGGACCGTCCGGCGGCCTACATGCGGGTCAGCGGAGAATCCGAAGCCCACCGCACGGCAGCGCAGCAGGCCACCGTGACACTGCTGCAAAGCCATGGCCTCGCCGCCGAGAGGGTCGAAGCCGTCGAACGCTTCGCCTTTTATGACAAGATCAAGGGCGCCAGCGTGCTGGTCCAAAGCGGCGAAGCCACCGCCTTTGGCAATGCCATGTTCTGCAAGGGCGTGATCCTCAACTGACTCCTGAAACTGTCTTGAACGCCATTCCTGCCTTTGTCCGCGACCGGCGCCTGATGCGCGGCTCCAACCACAGCGGCATGCGCCAGTTCAACGAGCGCATCGTGCTGCAGGCGATCCGCCACGAAGGCGCCATCGCGAAGGCCGACCTGGCGCGGCTGACCCAGCTTTCGACGCAGACGGTGTCCATCATCGTCAACCGCCTGTTCGACGACGGGCTGCTGCTCAAGCAGGACCGGGTACGCGGCAAGATCGGCCAGCCCTCGATTCCGCTGTCGCTCAACCCCGACGGCGCGTTCAGCCTGGGGCTGCAGGTGGGACGGCGCAGCCTGGAGGTCATCGTGACCGACTTCCTCGGCCAGCCCCGCCACCATCTGCAGTTCCGCTACCCCTTTCCCGACCCGGACGTGGTGCTCGACCATATCCGCACCGGTCTGCAGCAGATGCGCGACAAGATGGGCGACGCGTGGGAACGCACGGTCGGCATCGGCCTGACGGCGCCCCTGTCGATGCACCGATGGTCGAACCTGTTCGAGGGCGATGCCGCTGTCGCCCTGGCCCGCTGGGCCGACATCGATCTGCTGGCCGCGGTGCAGGAGCTGACCGATCTGCCGGTGCAGTTTGCCAAGGACACCATGGCCGCCTGCATGGCCGAGATGCTGCAGGGCCAGGGCCTGCACATCGACAGCTATCTCTATGTGTTCGTCGGCACCTTCGTCGGCGGTGGCCTGGTGCTGTCGGGCCACATCATGACCGGCCGTCATGGCAATTCGGGTGCCATCGGGTCCATGCCCACGGCACTGGCGCAATCTGCCGGCGAGCCCCCGCGGCAATTGCTGCAACTGGCCTCGGGCCGGCAACTGGAACAGGCGCTGGCGGCGGCCGGCCACGACCCGCAACTCGTGCATGACGACGCCATCATGGGCGCCGCATTCGATGCCATCACCGGCCCCTGGCTGGAACAGGCCAGCCGGGCACTGGCCATGACCGTGGTCAGCGCCGTGGCGCTGGTGGACCTGGACGCCGCCGTCATCGACGGCTCCGTCAGCCCGGCCCTGGTCCAGGCCCTGCTGGCGGCCACCCGTAGCCAGATCACACACTACCAGCTCGAAGGGCTGGAGCCACCGACCATCCTGGCCGGCAAGGTCGGCGCCCATGCGCGCGCCCTCGGCGGCGCCCTGCTGCCCCTGCATACCCAGTTCTTCCCGGTGAAGGACATCTTCCTGAAACAGGACCTCGTTTGAACATCTATCTCGACTCGGCCCGCGTCGCCGCATGGACCCTGCCCGCGGGCTGCCCGCCGGTGCGCGGCGTCACGACCAACCCCACGCTGATCCACCAGGCCGGGATATCCGTCACGCTGGACAGCTATGAGGCACTGGTGCAGGCAGTCGCCGACCAGGGCATGGCTGAACTGATGCTGCAGCTGCCGATGTCCGAACCGGCAGAGGCACGGCGCTGGCAGGCCCGGCTGCACACACAGGCCCGGCGTGTCGGCGTGCAGCTGACGATCAAGCTGCCGTGCCACCCTGACTGGCTGGCGGTGATCCATGCCATGCGCGAGGCCGCCCAGCCGGTGCTGCTCACCGGGCTGTCGAATCCGGTTCAGTTGCTGTGGGCACACGCGCTGAACGCGGCCTTCGTCGCACCGTATGTCGGGCGGCTGGTCGCGGACGGGCGCGATGTCTGGCCGTTGATGCAGGCCTGCGTGGCCCTGCAGGCCGACAAGGGCCCGGCCCTGCTGGCCGCCAGCATCAAATCCCCCGATGTACTGGCGCGACTCATCGCCTGCGGCGCCGCCGCGGTCACGCTGCCGCCGGAGAGCCTCGCAGCCTGGGCCGGCGATGCGCTGACCGACACCGCGATCGCGCAGTTCGCGCGCGATGCGGCCGCCAGCCAGGCCCATCCTCCGCACACGACCTAGCCGCTACCGGGACAAGGCCGAGCGGCCGGGCTTACCCGGCGCTGGCGCTGCCGCGCCGGCCACTGCCCCGGCGCAGGTTCGCGCCCGGCGCAGCGCCAGCCATGCGATCCTGCGCCCCGCCCCACTGCGCCCGTGCGCCGGTCGAGACGTCGCCCAGCGCGTCGACGATGTGCGCGAGCTCCGGCACAGCGCCCTTGGTGTGCGCATCCAGCGCATCGCGCATCGCACGCAGGTGCGCCGGCGAGGTGCCGCAGCAGCCGCCGATGATGCGCGCGCCGGCATCCAGTGCCATGCGGGCGTAGACCGCCATCAGTTCGGGCGTGCCGTTGTAGCAGATCGCGCCGTCGACATATTGCGGAATGCCGCAATTGCCCTTGGCCACCAGCACCACGTCGGGGCCGGCCGCCTGCGCCAGGTTGCGGATGCAGGCCACGACCTCCGAGGCACCGACACCGCAGTTGGTGCCGCAGGCCGCCAGCCGCGGATGCAGTGACTTCTCCAGCGCCGCGAAGTCGCTCGGCGACAGGCCCATCATCGTGCGGCCGTTGGTGTCGAAGCTCAGCGTGCAGACGATCGGCAGCCCGGCAACGGCCGCGCCGGCCACTGCGGCCTGCACCTCCTCGGGGGAGGACATGGTTTCGATCCACAACACGTCGGCGCCACCCTCCTTGAGCGCCAGCGCCTGTTCGGCAAACGCCTCGCGCGCCTGGTCAAAGCTCAAGGGGCCGATCGGCTCCATGATCTCGCCAGTCGGCCCCATGCTGCCGCCCACCGCGACCTCGCGGCCACTGGCATCGGCCACCTGGCGGGCCAGCATCGCTGCCGTGCGGTTGATCTCGGCCACCCGGTGCTCGGACTGGTGCAGCTTGAGCCGGTAGCGCGTGCCACCGAAGCTGTTGGTCAGGATGATATCGGCGCCAGCATCGACAAAGCTGCGGTGCAGATTGCCGATGCGCTCCGGGTGTTCGAAATTCCACAGCTCCGGCGCGTCGCCCGAGACCAGGCCGACGTCGAACAGGTTGCTGCCGGTTGCGCCATCGGCCAGCAGCCAGGGGCGGTTGGCCAGCAGGCGGGTGAAGCGGTTGGAGTCGGCGTGGGTGGCAGTCGTCATGGTTGAATGGTGCAGGTGGATAAGCGCGGGGGCGCCAAAGGGGAGCGGTGAAGGAATGTCTGCGCGGCGGTCAGCGAATCTGCTCGGGCGTCACGATGACCCAGTTGCGGTTGGCGGTGACCGGATGGCCGTGGGCATGCTGGTCGGCGGCGTGGTCGGTCTGCATCTGCGCAATGTGGTCGCGGTAGCTGTCCTTGCGTGCGACGAACAGGCGCAGCCCGCCCCGATCCGGGTCGGGCCCGCGCAGGAACATCGGGCCGTCGCTGACCGGCGTGTCGCCGGCGACGAGAATGGGCTTCTTCCACGGATGGATATAGGTATGGATCGCCGCCTGCTTGCCCTCGTACCAGGTCAGCGGCGCCCACAGCGCAGTGGTCAGTTCGTGGTCGAGCAGCTGCGCCGGCTCGTAGCGGTTCTCGGCAATCAGCTTGCGCGCGGTGGTGACGGTACCGGCCTGTCGGTCGCGCAGCAGCAGCGAGACGCCGATCACGTTCTGCGGCTTGACGTGGTAGCCATACTGCGGGTCCGACACCAGCATGCGGACGATCTCCTCGCTCGCCGCGCTGACGATGTAGACCTCGATGCCCTTGTCCATCAGGGCCCGGAACAGTTCCTGCTGGCCACGCTGCATGCGCGGTACCTCGATCGCCAGTTCCTCGACCGCATCGCCGGCATACTGCCAGGCCGGGATCGGCTCCTGCCGCGCCAGCATGTCGTCCAGATGCTGCTTGAGCACCCGCAGGCTGAAGCCGGCAAAAATCTGTGTCGCCCAGGGATAACCGACCTGGTCGTCGATCTCGCCCAGGCGTTGGTAGTAGCTGGTCAGGCTCTCGCGCCGCGTGGGCGTGTCGCGAAACGGAATCAGCACCAGCGATGGCGCCATGGTCTCGCGCGTGAGCACGCCGCGCATTTCCATGAAGGCCAGCAGCGCGCCGAGCAGGTCATGGTGGTAGGTGGTGTTGTCGGCATCGAACACCGCATAGGCACCGCTGTGGGCATGGGCGTCGATCAGCGCGGCCAGTTGCCGGGCCGCCTCGGCGGGCCAGTGGCGCAACTGCGCCAGGCAAGTGCCTGTTTCGGGCAAAGGGCTTGTCGGTTGCATGGATGTGGGCGACCTCAGCGCTGCCGGGTCTGGTAGTTCGGGTGGATCCACACCGGCGCGGCGCAAGGCGCCAGGGCCGGTCGGCCCCGGATCGCGTCGGCCAGTTTTTCGGCCAGCATGATGGTGGGTGCGTTCAGGTTGCCGCTGACGATGGCCGGCATGATCGAGGCGTCGACCACGCGCAGGTTCTGCACACCGTGCACCCGCCCGTCGCCATCGACCACGGCCATCGCGTCCGTGCCCATCGGGCAGGTACACGAGGGGTGGTAGGCGGTCTCGATCTCGCGCCGCAGATGGGCATCGAGTTCGGCATCGGTCTTCACCTCGGGCCCTGGCGACAGTTCCTTGCCGCGGAAACGGTCGAAGGCCTTTTGCGCGAACACCTCCTGCGTGAGGCGCACGCCGGCGCGGCATTCCTTGCGGTCCTGTTCGGTGGAGAGGTAGTTGAACAGGATCTCCGGCTCGACCTTGGCATCGCTGTTGCGGATGCGCACGTGGCCGCGGCTGGTCGGACGCATCGGGCCGACATGGGCCTGGTAGCCATGGCCGGTGGCCGGCGCGTTGCCGTCGTAGCGCACCGCCATCGGAAGAAAGTGGTACTGCAGGTCCGGGTGCTTCACTCCGGCCTCGCTGCGGATGAATCCGCCGGACTCGAAATGGTTGGTCGCGCCCAGACCGGTGCCGTGCAGCATCCACTCCAGCCCGATCTTGAGCTTGGCCAGCGGCGTGATCGCGTTGTACAGGGTGATCGGCTCCCTGCACGCGACCTGCACATAGGTCTCGAGATGGTCCTGCAGGTTCTCGCCAACGCCGGGCAAGGCGACGCGCACGTCGACACCGGCCTTGCGCAGATGGTCCGGATGGCCGATGCCCGAGAGCTGCAGCAGTTGCGGCGAATTGATGGCGCCGCCGCACAGGATCACCTCGCGGCTGGCGCGCAGCTGACGCACCTGGCTGCCCTGCACCACCTCCAGCCCGGTCGCACGCAAGGCATCCGGGGGGCCGTCGAGCAGGATGCGGGTGGCCAGCGTGTGCTTTTGCAGTGTCAGGTTGGGCCGCTGCAGCGCCGGGCGCAGATAGGCCATGGCCGTACTCCAGCGCCGGCCCTTGTACACCGTCATCTGCATGGCGCCGAAACCTTCCTGCTGGAAGCCGTTCATGTCCTCGGTCACCGGGTAGCCGGCCTGGCGACCGGCTTCGACGAAGGCGCGGTACAGCGGGTTGATGCAGGCTCCGGTCGTCACGTGCAGCGGACCGTCTCCCCCGTGGTATTCGTCGGCACCTTTGTCGCGGGTCTCGGCCTTGCGGAAATACGGCAGGCAATGCGCGTAGGACCAATGTGCCAGTCCCGGCCGGGCGGCCCAGCCGTCGTAGTCCAGCGCGTGGCCGCGCACATAGGCCATGCCGTTGATCGACGAAGAGCCGCCGATCACCTTGCCGCGCGGCGTATGCAGTTGCCGCTGGTCCAGGAACGGTTCCGGCTCCGACTTGTACATCCAGGTGTAGCGCGGGTTGTTCATCGGGTAGGCAAAACCCGAGGGCATGTGGATGAAGATGCTCCAGTCGTTGCCGCCGGCCTCCAGCAGCAGCACCTGCACGTCGGGATCTTCGCTGAGTCGGTGGGCCAGCACGCTGCCGGCCGATCCCGC
>Ga0116169_1002618_pt1 | contig 12984 bp, 8 predicted proteins | sample AD_UKC130_MetaG_FD_89796 | JGI IMG/M metagenome (GOLD analysis project Ga0116169, IMG submission 89796) | Active sludge microbial communities of municipal wastewater-treating anaerobic digesters from Canada - AD_UKC130_MetaG | ecosystem: Engineered > Bioreactor > Anaerobic > Digestate | place...
CCCTTCGCAAAAAATTGAAATCCATAGTCGAAGGAAATCCAAATTGGGATGGTCGGGTACAAAATATTCAGGTAACGGACAGTAAAGAATGGTATAAAGAAGTGCGCATACTCGTAAGTAGTACAGATTCCTCTAAAAATTGGGATCTTCGCGTAGAAGTAAGAGAAAAAATGATCGATTTCATCAATGAAAAATTCCCCGGTTCTTTTGCAAAGCTGAATATCGAACCTACCCCATCGGAGAAAATTATTACGGGCGAATAAACTTCGAAAGAAATTGTTCTTCGGAAAAGAGCGTTGCAGCATTGATAAATGCCAGATGAGAGTATGCCTGAGGAAAATTCCCCAACAAACGTTTGCTTTCGAAATCGAAATCTTCGCTGTATAGACCGACATGATTGGCATACGTCACGATCGACTCAAACATCTGCCGCGCTTCTTCTTTTTCCCCGATAGCATACAGCGCCTGTATCATCCAAAAATTGCATACGGTAAACGAAGACGACGGCACACCAAAATCATCTTCCGTTTTATATCTGTACATCAACCCATTATATAAAAGATTCTCTTTAATTGCTTTTACGGTCTTAACATAGCGCTCGTCGCCCGCATCAATAAATCCGTAAAATTGCATGAGCAAGAGCGAAGAATCGTAATCGGTATTTTCGTATGCCTGAGAAAAACTTTGAATATCTTCTTTCCAACCTTTTTCAAAGACATCTGCTCTGATTTTGTCGGCCTCTTTCTTCCACATTTCCGCGTAACCGTTTTTATGCAGCAAATCGGCAATTGTCGAAGCCCTATCAAGCGCTACCCAACTCATCACTTTCGAAAAAACGAAATTAAGTTTTTTGGTACGAAATTCCCATATACTATGATCGGGTAAATGCCACTTTTGAATGACTACGCGAGCAATGTGCCGCACAATTTCCCACATTTCCTCAATCTCGTCGAGTGTTCCGGGAAAATACAGGTAATATTTATAAATGACATCGAGCAGATACCCCGGCGAATCGTTTTGCACCTGTGTATACGCGGCATTTCCGATACGGACGGGATACGAGTTTTTATAACCCGAAAGATGCGGAAGAATTTTTTCTTCCAATTCACGTTCGCCACGAATGCCATACATGATCTGAAAAGTATCGTCGCGCGACCGCAAAAGATTCCTTATAAAACCGATAAATCGCTCGGCCACATTCCTATGCCCCATATACACGAGTGTACTGATCGACATGGAAGCATCGCGTACCCAGCAAAATCGATAATCCCAATTGCGGCTTTCGCCAATCGCTTCGGGGAGACTCGTTGTCAATGCCGCAATCATCGCCCCCGATAATTGATACGACATCAACTTGATCACCAGCAGACTACGCTTGATCATCCCATCATACCGACTGTATTTTCGGGAACGATTGATCCAGTTGAGCCAATACACTTTTGTACGTTCGTAATCGAGATTGATGCGATCCAAATCGATAGGAATAAGTTTCTGAGTATACGAACATAAAAAAAATGCATCGCCTGAAAGCGTAAATTCTTCTCCGTTCAAAATCGTTTCAAAATCCAAGTTGCTGTAAAGATAAAGCTCATTCCTCTCGTTTATTGTCGAGACAGTTTTGATATGGTCTTCACATATTTCATGACGAACTTCCTCGGCAGCATAATTCATCTTCGGATCGTAACAAACGCGCAATTTCGGTTTTCCTTTTATTAAACGGACATAACGTTGGATCTCCGGAGGAAAATAATATCTTCTCTCTATGGTACGATAGCGTGGCATGTAGTCCAATACAAGAAACGCCCCTTCATCCGATTCGAAAAATGTGGAAAGAATATTGGTGTTTTTCACATATTCTTGGGTAACCGTATACTTATCCGACACAAGAAAAGCAAAATTACCGCCCTTTTTTTCATCCAGCAACTTACAAAATACCGATGGCGAATCAAAGTCGGGCAGGCAAAACCAGTCGATACTCCCTTCTTTCGAAATCAGTGCAGCTGTACGGCAGTTTCCAATGACACCATAATCCAAATTATCCATTCAATTGTCCGTTTTATATTTGTTGATACGTGCTTACAAATATAACCATTCTTGTAGGAAATTAGAAAAACCAACTCAAGAATTGCGCTACAACACATCACTTAGTCCTCCGCATTTCCACAAGTGAACCAAAACATTATTAAATTGTTAAAACACAAAAGGAAGTAACATCCAATAAAACAAGTTGGAGAAAAAACAATATTCGACATAATTTTGTTACTTTTGCAGGTAGTTTCTCTGCTTATATTTCATTCGCGAGACAATAGACCACTTACATCTTTAAAAACATATAGACTATGCAAACAATGGATTCTTTCAATTTTGCCGGAAAAAAGGCATTTGTTCGCGTGGATTTTAATGTGCCGCTCGACGAAAATTTCAATATTACCGACGATACACGTATCCGCGCAGCCATACCGACATTAAAAAAAATACTGCAAGACGGAGGAAGTATAATCATCGGTTCGCATCTGGGTCGTCCAAAAGGACCCGATGAAAAATATTCGTTGAAGCACATTCTCCCCCGTCTGTCGGAACTGCTGGGGGTGGATGTGGAATTTGCCGGCGACTGTATAGGCGAAGAAGCAGAAGCCAAAGCCGCTGCTTTGAAACCCGGACAGGTTCTCTTGCTTGAAAATCTTCGATTCCATGCCGAAGAAGAAGGAAAACCCCGAAATCTGCCCGAAAATGCTACCGAAGAAGAAATAGCCGCTGCGAAAAAGGCAATGAAGGAGGCTCAAAAAGAATTTGCCAAAAAACTGGCGTCCTACGCCGATGTATATGTCAACGACGCATTCGGCACAGCCCATCGTGCTCACGCCTCCACTGCATTGATTGCCGACTACTTCGATGCCGATCACAAATTGTTCGGTTATCTCATGCAAAACGAAATCAATGCAATCGAAAAAGTCATGAACGATGCGCAGCATCCCTATACCGCAATTATGGGAGGATCGAAAGTTTCCACCAAAATCGACATCATTAAAAATCTGCTCGAAAAAGTAGACAACCTGATTCTTGCAGGCGGGATGACTTACACCTTTGTTAAAGCATTCGGGGGCAAAATCGGAAATTCGATTGTCGAAGAAGACAAACTCGACTTGGCACGCGAAATCGTAGAACTGGCCAAACAAAAAGGTGTGAACCTTATTCTGCCCACCGATGCCAAAATAGCCGATAAATTCAGCAACGATGCCAACACGGCCTATGCTCGGGCAAATGATATCCCCGATGGATGGCTGGGGCTCGACATTGGTCCCGAATCTGAAAAAGCATTTGCCGAAATCATCAAAAATTCCAGAACTATCCTTTGGAACGGCCCCGTAGGCGTATTCGAATTCGATAATTTCGAACATGGATCTCGCGCAGTTGCCGAAGCTATTGTGGAAGCTACCGAAAAAGGGGCTTTCTCTCTCATAGGAGGTGGCGATACGGTGGCTTGTGTCAATAAATTTGGTCTTGCCGACAAATTTTCCTATGTTTCTACCGGCGGCGGCGCTTTACTCGAAATGATCGAGGGGAAAGTCCTCCCGGGAATTAAAGCCATCAGGGGATATTAATCGATATCTTCGCGAAAGATTCGAATCCCCAACCGTTACCGCACTGAAATAAAACCATATGGGCTATCTTGTTCCATATGGTTTTCTGTTTTGTTTTTCCTATTTCCACCGTTTTTTTGTAATTTTGAGCACTTTTTCGAAAAGGCTGAAATTTATTATTCACATACCGACATCGATTCGTTTTTGTGAATATCACCAAACATAATCAATTGCATGAATATTTCTTATAACTGGATCAAAGATTATCTAAAATTCGATTTATCCCCACGGGAAACGGCCGAAGCACTCACTTCAATCGGCATTGAAACAGAAGGCATAGAAGAAATACACTCCGTCAAAGGCGGATTGGAGGGTTTGATTATTGGCGAAGTACTGACATGTACTCCTCATCCCAATTCCAACCATTTACATCTCACAACCGTAAACATCGGAAACGACAAACCACTGAAAATCGTTTGCGGAGCACCCAACGTAGCAGCAGGACAAAAAGTGGTAGTGGCTACAATTGGAACAACACTTTATATGGATGATGAAGAAATCACCATCAAAAAGGCTAAGATTCGCGGCGAAGAGTCGTTTGGAATGATTTGTGCAGAAGATGAAATCGGCATCGGAACATCGCACAAAGGAATCATCGTATTGCCGTCCGATGCAAAAGTAGGGATGCCCGCAAAAGAATATTATCAAGTCGAGACCGATTACGTTCTTGAAGTGGATATTACGCCAAATCGTTCGGATGCCACTTCACACTATGGCGTTGCACGCGATCTCGCAGCATACTTGAAACAAAGCGACAAACCGTTTAAACTCACAAAACCTTCGGTTGACGAATTCAAAATCGATAAAACAGAAGGAGGAATAGACGTCATCGTAGAAAATACGGAAGCCTGCCCACGCTACTCGGGTTTGACGATTCGCGGGGTGGAGGTGAAAGAAAGTCCCGCTTGGTTAAAAAACAGACTGATGGCTATCGGTCTTCGACCCATAAACAATATTGTGGACATCACTAATTTTGTTATGTACGAAATCGGTCAACCCATGCACGCTTTCGATGCCGCATACATTTCCGGAAACAAAATCATTGTCCGCACACTCCCCGATAAAACAAAATTTATTACCCTCGACGGGCAAGAATGTGAATTGAGCGACAAAGATCTAATGATCTGCAACGAAAAGGAGGGAATGTGCATTGCCGGCGTTTTCGGCGGTTTGAAATCGGGAGTTACAGAAAACACCAAAGATATTTTTCTGGAATCTGCTTATTTTAACCCTACATGGGTACGCAAAACAGCTCGACGCCACGGGTTGAATACCGATTCATCGTTTCGCTTCGAACGAGGAACAGATCCCAATATTACGGTCTATGCGCTTAAACGAGCCGCATTGCTCGTAAAAGAGCTCGCGGGCGGTCAAATAGAAGGTGAGATTCGCGATATATATCCGCATCCCATCGAAAAACCCCGCGTTGTTTTGAGATACGAAAAAGCAGCCTCTCTTATCGGGAAAACAATCCCGAAAGAAACCATCAAAAGCATTCTCGAAAGTCTTGAAATAGATATCGAGGAAGAAACGGAAAGCGAACTGACCTTACGCATACCCACCTATCGGGTAGACGTACTTCGCGAAGTAGATGTCATAGAAGATATTTTGCGTATCTACGGATACGACAAAATCGACTTCAGCAGTTCACTGAAAGCAAATCTTTCTTATCAAACGGCTGTCGATCGCAAACACAGGGTGCAAACGTTGATTTCGGAACAACTCACGGCAGTGGGTTTCTACGAAATTATGAACAATTCACTCACCAAAAAAGCTTACTACGAAAACAACGAAACTTTCCCTGCAAACCAATGTGTTCCAATTATCAACCCGCTAAGCAACGATCTCAGCGTAATGCGTCAAACGCTTCTTTTTGGAGGATTGGAAAGCATTGCCTATAATCGCAATCGCAAACGCAACGATTTGCGTTTTTACGAATTCGGAAACTGTTATTTCTATCATCCCGAAAAGAAAAAAGAAAACGACCTGCTTGCGCCCTATTCCGAAGAAACCCATCTCGGAATATGGATTTGCGGTAAACGCACACATAAAAACTGGGCGGTTCCCGACACTGAAAGTTCGGTTTTCGAACTGAAAGCCCATATAGAAAATATCCTGAAAAGGCTGGGAATATCTCATGAGCAAATCACATCCGAACCGTTCCAAAACAATATTTTCTCGACAGGTATGAATATATATGCCCAACGAACTCGGCTCGGCAGCTGGGGAATCGTGTCGCCAAAAATGTTGAAAATGGTCGATATAGACACTGATGTGTTTTTTGGCGAAATAAATCTGGATAATTTGTTGAAGAAAACCGCAAACCGTGTTGTCCGTTTTTCCGAAATATCCAGATTCCCTGCCGTAAGTCGCGATATGGCATTGCTTGTCGATAAAAATGTCACCTTTGCACAAATCGAGCAAATAGCGCGTAAGTCAGGAAAAAAACTGCTGAAAGAAGTTTCGCTTTTCGATGTGTACGAGGGTAGCAATCTCCCCAAAGGCAAAAAATCATATGCCGTAAATTTCGTACTGCAAGACGATGAAAAAACGCTTACAGATAGACAAATAGATGAAATCATGCAAAAAATCAGAATAAATCTCGAAAAAGAATTGGGCGCGACTTTGCGTTAGCCGAACGCAATAAAAAACCGGATAATATTTAATCGGCACATTATTCCTCATAAGGGAAAAACAAAACCTAAAAGCAAAAGAGTATGGGAAGAGCATTTGAATATCGTAAAGAAAGAAAATTTAAACGTTGGGGCAACATGGCTCGCGTATTTACCAAATTGGGAAAAGAAATCACCATTGCTGCAAAAGCCGGCGGTCCCGATCCCGATATGAACCCCCGTTTGCGGGTGTTGATTCAACAGGCCAAAAAAGAAAACATGCCGAAAGACAACATCGAACGGGCAATAAAAAGGGCTACGGAAAAAGATGTTTCGGATTATAAGGAAGTGGTATACGAAGGATACGGCCCTTACGGCATTGCCATTCTTATCGAAACAGCCACCGATAATCCCACACGCACCGTGGCCAATATCCGTAGCTATTTCAACAAACACGGGGGTTCGTTGGGCACGTCCGGCTGTGTGGAATTTCTTTTCGAACACAAATGTATTTTCAAGATAGCGCCAAAAGAAGGAATGTCTCTCGAAGAACTGGAATTGGAACTTATCGATTATGGCGTAGAAGAAGTGGAAGCCAAGGAAGATGAAATTGTTATTTACGGCGATTTTAAATCGTATGCCGATATTCAATCCTATCTTGAAAAAAACGGTTTCGAAATCCAATCCGCCGAATTTGAGTATTTCCCCATAGAAACCAAATCGTTAAATCAGGAACAGCGCGCACAAATAGAGAAGCTGCTCGAAAAATTCGAAGACGACGACGATGTTCAAAACGTTTTCCATAATATGGAAGAAATCGAAGAAGAGGGAGTGGAAAAGGAAGAGGGAAATGAAGATTAATTTTTATCGCTAAAATCCGTCAATCCAAAAAAACAATGAATATTGCATTCGATGCAAAAAGAGCATACTATAATATACGAGGACTTGGCAACTACAGCCGGGACACGGTGCGTATCCTTTCCGAATATTACCCTGACAATCAATACATGTTGTTCAATCCAAAACGATCAAAGAGTTCTTTGCTCGTTTTACGGGAAAACATGAAAGAAATTCTTCCTGAGGGACGGTTTTGGAATACCTTCCCTTCTCTTTGGAGAAGCAAAGGTATTTGCAGTCAGATAAAAAAAGAAAAAATCGATATTTATCACGGACTCAGCCAAGAGCTGCCTATCGGGATAGAAAAGATAAAAATTAAATCGGTAATTACGGTTCACGATGCCATTTTCCTACGATACCCCAAATTTTATTCTGCTTCTTATCGGTATATTTTTACAAAAAAAAATCAATATGCCTGTAAAGTTGCCGACAAAATCATTGCGATAAGCAACCAAACAAAAGATGACTTTATCGAGTTTTTTGGAATAGACGAAAATAAAATAACCGTCATTTATCAAGGATGTAATTCCATTTTCAGACAACCTGTTTCAGAAGCCGATAAAATAAAAGTAAGACAAAAGTATGGTCTACTGTCTCATTTTTTACTTAACGTCGGTGCTATCGAAAAACGTAAAAATGCTGCGCTTATTGTGAAAGCCATGCACTACAGTCATCTCTCCATTCCCTTAGTCATTATTGGAAATCCAACCGATTACAAACAAGAAATCATTGAAACAGCACGCCGATATCATCTTTCATCACAAGTATTTTTTATTCATAATGTACAAACGTGCGATCTTCCTGCAATCTATTCGCAAGCTGAAATTTTTATTTATCCTTCTCTCTTTGAAGGTTTCGGTATTCCTGTCTTGGAAGCTCTCTGTTGCAAAGTACCGGTAATTACTTCCAAAGGTAGTTGTTTGGAGGAAGCGGGAGGTCCATCTCCACTGTATGTCGATCCCCATAATGCCGAAGAATTAGGAGTTGCTATGGAAAAAATTTTATTCGACACTGATTTTAGAAAACAAATGATTTCTGCCGGGATCAATCACTCCAAAAATTTTACTGACGACAAAATAGCCCATCAACTCATGTGTGTTTATCAATCACTTGTTTAAAAGCACACATTAAATTATTCCATGTTTTCACAAAATATAAACGAGGCAAAAAACGCATTTTATCCGATACACTATCCAATTCTTTTATAATTTTTATATTCTCGGACAATCCTTTAGAACGTTGTACATGGGATAATCCTTTTTTATCGTAGACAGTTATCGGCATATCTATTTTTCGAAAAGATACACTATCACGAATTAATTGTTTGAAAAATTTAAAATCGGATGATAACGCATATTTTTCATCGAAATGATATTTTTCAAGCAAAGATAAACGTGTAAAAACAGCTTGATGACAAAACGGCATTCGATGAATATTTTTTATATTCGAAGGAGAATCTTTCATTATTAATCTTCCCCCTTTTTCAACTAATATGTTACCATAAAGCACATCAATATTTGAATCTAAGTATGTACTGATATTTGTTAAAACTTTATTATCTGCAAAAAGGTCTCCTGCATTCATGAAAATTACCCATTCACCGGAAACAAGATCAATAGCCTTATTCATGGCATTGTATATCCCTTGATCTGGTTCTGAAACTATCACATCAATTTGCCGACAATACGATTGAATGATAGTTTTTGTTTCATCGGTGGAACCGCCATCAATAATAACATATTCCTTTTCTATAAAATTTTGAGAAATTACGCTCTGAATTGTTTTTTCGATTAAACTTTGAGCATTAAAACATACAGTAACAACCGATATAAATTTCTTTTTCAAAAGAATCAAATTAAGAAATAAACAAAGAAGGGAAAATATATTGAAAAATGTAGCGCACAGCGGAATCGAACCGCTATTGCCTGCGTGAGAAGCAGGATTCCTAACCGTTAGAAGAGTGCGCCTTTAGATTAAATCCATTTATAAATACAAAGAATGTTTGGGAAGTACAAAAGTAAATAAATTCTCTATTCTTTCAAAAAAACCTCGATAAAACTTTCCGGAAAAGTTGCACTTTCATGTTGAACTTACGCGGGAAATTCGCACTTCCATGTTGAACTTACGCAAAAAAACAGTCGCAATGTTTATGAATGGGAATCATTTTTTAGCCGTTTTGACCAATGAAAAAACTCATTTTTGTTGCATTCCATAATAGATATCCAATGCTTCTTTGGCTGCGGCAAATGAAGTTTTCTGCGCCGAAAGCACATCTTTCTCAAGCCGGGGCATAAGTTCTTCGATAACCGGATTGCGATAGAAGTTATTCTTTAGCTGCTCATCAATGGTTTCATACATCCAATATTTTGCCTGTTCGTTTCGACGACGCTCAAAATAACCGTTCTCCTTCACAAAAGCGATGTATTCGTGAATCATATCCCAAATTTCCTCAATCCCAATATTGTAATAAGCCGAATAGGTCAGTACCCGTGGCGTCCATCCCGATTCGGGAACCGGGAACAAATGCAACGCATTTTGCAGTTGCCGTTGTGCTATTTTGGCTTTCTCGATATTGTCGCCGTCGGCCTTATTGATAACGATACCATCGGCCATTTCCATAATTCCGCGTTTAATGCCCTGCAACTCATCCCCTGTACCGGCAAGCTGTATCAACAAAAAGAAATCGACCATCGAGTGCACGGCAGTTTCCGACTGCCCCACCCCTACCGTTTCCACAAAAACATAGTTGAACCCGGCCGCCTCGCAAAGAATAATGGTTTCTCGTGTTTTTCGGGCAACACCACCCAACGAACCGGCCGCAGGAGACGGACGAATAAATGCGTTTTTCTGAACGGATAATTTTTCCATGCGGGTTTTATCGCCCAAGATGCTGCCTTTCGAGCGTTCACTCGAAGGATCGATGGCAAGTACGGCCAGTTTATTCCCCTTATTGATCAGATGCATACCGAAAGCATCGATGGATGTGCTTTTCCCCGCACCGGGAACACCGGTGATTCCTACCCGAATGGAATTTCCGGAATGCGGCAAACATTTCTCGATGATGGCTTGAGCCATTTCCTCATGCTCGGGTTTTGAACTTTCTACCAGCGTTACTGCCTGGCTCAATATCGGTATATTCCCGGCCAATATGCCGTCAACATATTCATCAACCGTATATTGACGCCGTTTCGCCTTCTTTTTCAAATACGGATTTATACTGGGTGGTTGTGTGATGCCCTTGTTCACGGTTAACCCTTTATATTTGGGATCATTTTCGGGATGTTTCATAACAATTATTGTCTCTTCGGGATTACGTTCCCTTTAATGGTTAACACGTAAACCGTATCGGGAACATTGGTGTACACGGCAATCGTTTTATTGAAAGAACCCGGACGAGCTACTGTAGAATATTTCACTGAAATTGCACCTTTTTTGCCGGGCAAAATGGGTTCACGGGGATAACTTGGCGTGGTGCATCCACATGATGCCGATACCCGCTGAATAATGAGTGGACTCGACCCCACATTGGTGAATTCAAACATCGTGGTTACAGCCCCCAATTCTTCTTTAATAGAACCAAAATCATGCACGGTCTTGTCGAATTTGGCTTCGGGTTGAGATCGAGTAAGAGCTAATCCTACTGTCGCAATACCGCATATCAATAACAACAAACCCAACTTTTTCATTTGTCTATCCTTTTTTATTAAAGATTCTTTCTTTATTTTATCTTATGATACAAAAATAGACAATAAGTTTAAACACTCTTATTCTTTAACATTAATTCTTATTCCTGCGGTATGCGAAGAAAATTCGGGAGCATACAGGCATTGGATGGTTGCCATTCCATTGGAATAACTACCTGCTCTGTCAACATAAACGCCGTATTCAAAAACATGAGTGCCTCGAGCCAAGCGATCGAAATAGAAATGTGTGGAAGCATCTTTCGAAGTCCGATAATAAAGGGTTCTTCCCTGCCAACAGGTACCCGAAATTTGATCAATCGGTTCGAAACAGGCCGCACGCAAATCTTTCAGATGTACAAACTCGATATCGCGATCGGTACGAACGGTAAGCCGGACAACCACCTTATCACCCACTTGTAAAGCTTGTAAAGGACGATTTCCGTTAATAGGAACAAGTTCTTTGCCCGAAGCACCTGTTTGCTCAACAAACAATGCTTTTTCAACATCAAGCGAAGCATCGCTTTTGGCTATCTTATCGATATCCTCGAAATACTGCCAATACAAAGCACCCCATGCAGGCACATTACCTTGATGCACAACTTGCACCTTCCCCATTTCGGGTTTAATTTCCGACCCACTCCACGATTTCTTGAAATAACCTGTGCCCTGTTCTTCGTTTTCGGGTTCAATAACCTCTCCACCTATCTTGATGGCCGTTTTTCCCGAAGAAGAAAACCAATCGCTCCCCGTGCTCAACAGCGCAAATACTGCATCGGCCGTAGCATGGGTAGATTCCCAAATCGATGTCTGTTTCTGTTTTAAAAGCCACCGTTTCATGTTATCCATTTCATCCGATTTTGCACCACCAATACGAAATGCATCCATGATAAACGTGTGCGCCGAAACCGCCGACTGCGACATAAATACATTGCTACGGTTGTTTGCCCAATACATTCCCATTTCATCGTCAACCGTCGCATGTTCGCGAAATGAATCCAACATATCGGACACTACAGACTGCTTGCCTTGGCGCGACAGGAGCACAACAATAAGCGAACGCTCATATAAACCATATTTTGTCCGGTTATCTGCCAATGACGCCGTGTAAAAATTCACCATTTCTTGCACATCCTTGCTCAAAGCATACTGCGGATATGCCGACCGTACATATAAGTATTCCAAATCGGGCGTGGAAATCACTTCAATGTTTCTCCAATTCTTATCGTGCTTTTTCAATTGCTCAAAACCCCGCAATGCTTCCGAATCGATATACGAAACGGCTTTCGCCTGCATCGTGCGAATATCGTCGGTAAATTCGACAGCTTTCAGTTCTTTCAATTGGCTGAATCCGTAAAGAATATATTGCGTGATGCTCCGGCTTGGGCGAAAATCTTTAAACCAACTCCAGCCTCCTTCGGGAGTTTGCAATTCGCGAAGTTTATCGACAGCCTGTCGGGTAAGCAAATTTGCACGATTCCGATCGAACAGCAACACCAGTTTTTCCTTTTGCTCTGCCTCGTTTTTAGCTTCCAACACCCAAGGAGTTTCTTCCAGCAAGACATTTTTCAGTTCTTCATTCTTTTGGAGATTCGAGAGAAAAGTTTCGTTCGAAGACGATTGTTTTTTCCATACCTCAATCATGTTGGCAATTTGAGGATAAGCCTGCGAAATATGATATCCCAAGGCATTGGCATAGTACGAAGCGAACCAACTCACCGCATTGTCGCTTTCGGGATTGCTCATTACGGGCAAAGCCTGTATGGCGTACCATGCCGGATTGGAGGCGAATTCCAACGTGAGACGATAAGGTCGGGCAATAGCGGAAGAACGATTTGCCAATCGATCCATCGTAAATTCCTTGGTTTCATCGGCCTGCACATCCAAGCGCATGCTTTCGGTAACGAGCATACGGTTGGGAAGCACGGCAATGGCGTGTTGTTCGCTATCGCTGAACGATTCGCTTTCGGCAACAATACGTACACCAAGAACATCGATATCGGTCGGTATATCAACTATCCACGATACGGCGGATGAAGCCCCTTTTGCAAGCGAAAACGTGTGCACTTGCTGTTGAACGGCAATGTTGCTCATTACTTCATCGGTTACGGGATTGAAAAATTCGATTTTCACATTCCCTGCGATATCGCTATC
>Ga0116169_1002621_pt1 | contig 12970 bp, 8 predicted proteins | sample AD_UKC130_MetaG_FD_89796 | JGI IMG/M metagenome (GOLD analysis project Ga0116169, IMG submission 89796) | Active sludge microbial communities of municipal wastewater-treating anaerobic digesters from Canada - AD_UKC130_MetaG | ecosystem: Engineered > Bioreactor > Anaerobic > Digestate | place...
AGCGGCCGCAGCACGCGCAGATCGATCACCTCGGCGGAAATCCCCATGCCGGCCAGTGTCTGCGCCGCCGTCATCGTCTTGGGCAGCGAGCCGCCATAGGTGATCAGGCTCACGTCCGAACCCACCCTTCGCACACAGGCTCGACTGATGTCGACCGCGATGTCATCGTCGACCTCACCCTCGAGGTTGTAGAGCTGCGCGTGTTCGAAGAACAGCACCGGGTCGGGGTCGGCCAGGCAGGCGGCGAGCATGCCGCGCGCGTCCTGAACCGTGGCCGGCGCGACGATGCGCAGGCCGGGGATATGCGCATACCAGCCCTCGAAACTGTGCGAGTGCTGTGCGGCCACCTGGCGACCTGCGCCAGTCGCCATGCGGATCACCACCGGCACCGAGAACTGGCCGCCGGACATGTGCCGGTAGAGCGCCGCGGTGTTCACGATGGCGTCCAGCGCGAGCAGGCTGAAATTGACCGTCATGATTTCGACGATCGGGCGCATGCCGCCCAGCGCGGCGCCGATGCCGGCGCCCACGAAGCCCAGTTCCGACAGCGGCGTGTCGCGGATCCGCTGCGGGCCGAACTCATCGAGCAGACCTTTGGACACCGCATAGGTGCCGCCATAGGCGCCGACATCCTCGCCCATCAGGAACACCCGAGGGTCCTGTCGCAGCGCCTGCTGCAGTGCCTCGCGCAGTGCCTCGCGATAGCTGAGGGTGCGGATCATGCCGGTGCTCCGGGGCTGCCGGCCGCGGCTGGCGTGAGCAGGTCGCGGGCGAGGTCCTCGATGGGCTCCCAGGTGCCGGCTTCGGCGAAGGCCACTGCCCGATCCACCTCGGCCTGCGCCGCGGCGTCGATCGCCAGGAACTCCTCCTCGCTCAGCGTGCCCTGCGCTTTGAGCCGGGCGGTGAAGCTGTGGATCGGACCCCGGGTCTTCCACGCCTCGACCTCGGCCTTGGTCCGATAGAGCTCGGCGTCGAACATCGAATGGGCGCGGAAGCGGTAGGTTCGGAACTCCAGGAACATCGGCCCGCCGCCGTCGCGCACGAACTCGGCAGCAGCCTGGGTTGCCTCGCGCACGGCCACCACATCCATGCCGTCGATGCGGGTCGCTGGCAGGCCATACGAGGACGCCTTCACGCACAGATCGGTCTGGGATTCGTAGCGATCGATCGCGGTGCCCATGGCGTACAGATTGTTCTCGCAGCAGAAGAGCACCGGCAGCTTCCACAGCGCGGCCAGATTCAGACTTTCGTGAAAGGCGCCCTCAGCCACGGCGCCATCGCCGAAGTAGCAGGCGGTGAGGGCGCGCCTTCCGAGCATGCTGTCGGCCAGCGCCAAGCCGGTGGCCAGTGGCAGGCCACCGCCGACGATCGCGTTGCCGCCATACAGGCGGGTCGCGCGGTCGAACAGGTGCATCGACCCGCCGCGGCCTCGCGCACAGCCCTCCTGCTTGCCGTACATCTCGGCCATGATGGCGTTCATCGACAGCCCGCGCACCAGCGCATGGCCGTGCTCGCGGTAGGTGGCCACCAGATTGTCATCGGCGCGCAGCGCGTTCAGCGATCCCGCCGCCACAGCCTCCTCGCCTATGTACAGGTGCAGGAAGCCGCGGATCTTCTGCTTGCCATAGAGTTCGGCGCAGCGCTCTTCCATGCGCCGGATTCGCACCATGTCGGCGAGCACCTTCAGCGCAAAGGTCTTTTCCCAGCGGACAGGCCCGCCTGATGCGGCAGGCACCGCGCCCGAACCGGACCCGGCAGCCGCAGCGTGCCCGGCAGCCGGACGATCGGATGGGGCGCTCATTGACCGCTGCCTTCGAGGGTCGAGGTGTCACCCTCGGGCAGGCCGAGTTCGCGCGCCTTGAGCAGCCGTCGCATGATCTTGCCGCTTCTGGTGCGCGGCAGTGTCGCCAGGAACGCGATTTCCTTGGGCGCGACCGCCGCGCCCAGTCGTTTACGGGCGTGCGCCATGATGTCCAGGCGAAGCGTCTCGTCGGCGCTGTACGCGCCCTTGAGACTGACGAAGGCCTTGACCATCTCGCCCATGATCGGGTCGGGCTTGCCGATCACGCCGGCCTCGGCCACCGCCGGGTGTTCCATCAGCACGCTCTCGACCTCGAATGGGCCGATCAGGTGACCGGCCGACTTGATCACATCGTCGGCGCGGCCCACGAACCAGTAGTAGCCATCTTCATCGCGCCGCGCCAGATCGCCGGTCAGGTACCACTGACCCGCAAAGCACTTGCGATATCGGGCCTCGTTGTTCAGGTAGCCGCGGAACATCGACGGCCAGCCCGCGCGCAATGCCAGCTCTCCGTCGACGCCGGCCGTCTCGATCACCCGCACCCGCGGCGCCTCGCCCTCGGCCTCGAGATGCTCGACGATGGCCGCTTCGATGCCCGGCAGCGGCCGCCCCATCGACCCCGGCCTGATGTCGAAGGCCGGTGTGTTCGCGATCATGATGCCGCCTGTCTCGGTCTGCCACCAGTTGTCGTGGATCGGCAGGCCGAGCACGTCCTTGCCCCACCAGACCGCCTCGGGATTCAGCGGCTCTCCGACACTCGCGATGAAGCGCAGTGCGGGGAAGCTGTGTCCGCGAACCAGTTCGGCGCCGGCCTTCATCAGCATCCGGATGGCCGTGGGCGCGGTGTACCAGACGCTGATGCGCTCCTGCTCCAGCAGCGTGTACCAGCGCTGCGCATCGAACTCCTCGCGATCCACCAGCGAGGTCACGCCATGCAGCAGGGGCGCGATGATGCCGTAGGAGGTGCCGGTCACCCATCCCGGATCGGCTGTGCACCAGTAGCGGTCGCCGTCGTGCAGGTCGAGCGCGAAGCGCCCGGTGGCATGGTGCGTCACCACCGCCTCGTGCACATGGATCGCGCCCTTCGGGGTTCCGGTGGTTCCGCTGGTGAAGTGGAGCAGCGACATGTCGTCGGGCGCGGTCGGCACCGCGGCGAACTGATCGGAGGCCTCGGCCATCAGGCTCGCGAGGTCCAGCGTGCCGGGCTCGCTGGTGGGGGAACCCTCATCGGACACCAGCAGCACATGACGCAGGCTCGGCATCCGTTCCCGCCATGCCTTCACCTTGCGGCGATACAGCGTGTCGGTGGTGACCAGGACCTTGCCTTCGCCCAGGTTGACGCGGGTGGCGATTGGCTCGGGGCCGAAGGCCGAGAACAGCGGAGTCACCACCACGCCGCATTTCAGGCTGCCCAGGACCGCCACGTACAGTTCCGGGATGCGCCCCGCCAGGATGAAAAGGCGGTCACCCTTGCCGACGCCGAGCCGGCTCAGTGCATCGGCAAAGCGGCTGGTCAGGCGCGCCAGCTCGGCAAAGCTGATGTCCAGCGCGGCTGCATCGCGCGCCACGAACCGCAGGGCCGTGCGGTCGCGCAGGGGCCCGCTCGCATGCCGGTCGACGGCCTCATGCGCGATGTTCAGCGCGCCGCCCGGCAGCCCGTCCATCGCCTGCCGCGCCTCGGCCCACGAGTAGTCCCGACATGTTGCGTCGTAGTTGACCAGGTTCGGCGCGAGCCGAAGATCGTGCGCAGTCTTTGGGATGACGGCCGGTCGGTCCATGAGCATCTCCTCTCTGTTCAGTCTAGTGACCTGCGGCACCTGCGCCATTGACAGTGATCAACGGGAGTGACCCCTGAGCGCGGATACGACGATCGCGCACAGGCGTGTATGCCCATGGCGTCTCGTGGTACACCCGCAGGCATTGCTCTTCTGCACCGCCCCTGTTCAAGGAGGTCCCATGCCCGGCAGCTCCCTGTGGCGGCTTGTATGGCCGGCTGGCGTCTGGGTCGGCCTGCTGTGCCTGCCGGTTCCTGCAGGGCTTCAGGCTCATCAGTGGCAGTACTTCGCGGTATTCGCGGCGGCCATCGTGGCGATGGTGGCCACACCGCTGCCGGGCGGCGCGATCGGCCTGATCGCTGTGACTTTCATCGCCGCCATGGGCTACGTCGAGGCCGATGCGACCGCTTCGGTGCGCTGGGCGCTGGCCGGCTTCGGGGATCCGGCCGTGTGGCTGACCTTCGGCGCCTTCCTGTTCGCGCTGGGCTATCGCAGCACCGGCCTGGGCCGCCGGATTGCGCTGTCGCTGGTGCGCCGGCTTGGCCGGCGCACGCTCGGTCTCGGTTACGCCATCGCGCTGGCCGACCTCGTCATCGCGCCCGGCATGCCGTCGAACACGGCGCGCAGTGGCGGGACGATCTATCCGATCGTGCGCGAGATCGCGCCGCTGTACGACTCGCTGCCCGGGCCGACGGCGCGGCGCATCGGCGGCTACCTGATGTGGACCGCGTTTGCCAGCACCGCCGTCACGAGCTCGATGTTCATCACTGCCCTGGTGCCGAATGCGGCAGCCCTCGCGCTGGCCGGCCGTGTCACCGGCCTGGAGATCGGCTGGTGGCGGTTCGTGGCCGGGTTCGCGCCGGCCGGTATTCTGCTGCTGCTGCTGGTGCCGCTGCTGGCCTACTGGATCTATCCGCCGCAGGTGCGCGAAAGCCCCGAGATCGTGACCTGGGCCGCGTCCGAGCTGCGCACCATGGGCCCGATGTCGCGCCGCGAATGGACGATGCTCGCTCTGATCGGGCTGGCCATCGTGCTGTGGGTCACCGGCAGCAATCCTCGTGTGTCGATTCCCGGGCTCGGCAGCAATTTCGTCCACCCCACCACGGTGGTGCTGATCGTGATCTCGCTGATGCTCATGCTGCGGGTGGTGACCTGGGATTCGGTGCTGGCCGAGCGCGAGGCCTGGAGCATGCTGCTCTACTTCGCCATGGTCCTCACGCTGGCCGATGGCCTGAACCGGATCGGCCTGATCGACAAGTTCGCGCGGATCGCCGTCGAGCCACTGGCCGGCGTCGACCCCATGGTGGTGATGTTCGCCCTGGTGGCCCTCTTCTTCTGGTCGCACTACCTGTTCGCCAGCATCACCGCCCATGCGGTCGCGGTGCTGCCGGTGGTGCTGGGCATCGGCAGGGAGATACCGGGCCTGCCCGCCGCGACCTTGGCTCTGCTGTGCATCTATGGCCTGGGGCTGATGGGCGTTATTTCGCCCTACGCGACCAGCTGCGCGCCGATCTACGCGGGCAGCGGATACATCGGCCGGGTGCGCTTCTGGCTGCTCGGACTGGTGTTCGGGATGCTGTACTTCGCGGTGCTGGTCGGTGTGACCGGTCCGTGGGTGCTGGCGACCATGCCGGCGAACTAGACCGGATCGCTTTGCAACCGATCATCCGGCTGGCGTCGGCGCGGCCCGCCTACGACGGCAGCAGCAGCAGCGTGCAGTTCAGTTCGTCGAGACCCAGCGCGGCGGCCTCATCGAGGGCTTGCGGGCCGGCAACCGCCACCAGCCCGGGCCGCATCCGGGCAAGCTGCCCGCGCAGCTGCTGCGCGTCGCCGGTCAGGTAAACCACCGGACTGCCGAAGCGGCGGGCCAGGACCGAAACCGGTGCCGCGACGCCCTGCGGCGAGGCTTCCGGCGCGCCCAGCACGACGAACGGGGCGCGCCGCGGCACGCCGTCACGCACCAGCAGCATCGGCGCGCGGGCACTGCGCACCTGGGCGAACGGTGCCGACATGTCGCGAGGGGTGCGGCCGGGCGCGCGCGCCGGCAGCGAGGCCACCAGCAGATCAGTCTCCTGGGCGCCGGCCAGCAGCATCGGCATCACCGGTCCGCGCACGACCTCGAAAGCCCACTGGATGGACTGGCCTTCGAGGCGGCGATGCAAGGTCCGGCGCACCTGCGCGGCACGCTGCTGCAAGGCCCGCACCATCGAGTCGGCGTCGAGCTGGCGGCTGGTCGCCGACGACAGGCAGACTTCGCGGGCAAAGGGCAGCGCCGCGAAATGCAGCAGCTCGATGTCCTCGACGAACAGACCCAGCAGCTCCAGGTGCATGGCGCCAGCCAGCTCGGTGGCCAGCGCCATGGCCGCGGACGATTCCTGCAATCCCAGTCCCAGCACGATGCGGCGAAGGTTCATGGCGTGTTCCGGTGGCTTGCGACGAGAGGTCAGCGTGTGCGCCGTGCCTGACGGCCGCGGCTGCCGTGGTCCCCGCCCGATTGCGGGTGCAGCCGTTCGGCCAGCTGATAGAGCCGGGTCTCGATCCGGCCGTTCACGGTGTGCGGCGCAAACGCGCCCCCGACATTGCGTTTGCCGGCCGGCAGTCCGGTCAGCAGTTCGAGCCCCTCGTCGATGCTGGACACGGCATGCACATGGAAGCGTCCCGCCTCGACGGCGGCGACCACCTCGCGGTTGAGCATCAGGTTGCGCACGTTCGAAGCGGGGATGATCACGCCCTGATCGCCGGTCAGCCCGCGTTCGCGGCACAACTCGAAAAAGCCCTCGATCTTGTGATTGACGCCGCCGATGGGCTGCACATCGCCGTGCTGATTGACCGAACCGGTGACCGCGTACGACTGCTTCAGCGGCACCCGCGCGATGGCCGAAAGCAGCGCGTACAGTTCGGCCGAGGACGCGCTGTCGCCCTCGACCCCGCCGTAGGTCTGCTCGAACACCAGGCTGGCTGACAGCATCAGCGGCCGTTCCGGCAGGTAGCGCGCCGACAGGTAGCCGCTCAGGATCAGCACGCCCTTGGAGTGCAGTGGCCCGCCCATCTGGGCCTCGCGTTCGATGTCGATCACCTGGCCCCCGCCCATCCGCACGGTGGCGGTGATGCGGATCGGCTTGCCGAAGGCCTGGTCACCCATCTCGACGACCGACAAGGCGTTGATCTGACCGATGCGTTCGCCGTCCGTGTCGATCAGCAGGCGCCCTCGCAGGGTTTCCTCGCGCATCCGGTCGCTGATACGCGCGCCGCGCCGCGTCTGGCCGTCGATGGCGGCCTGCACATGGACGGCGCTCATCACGCTGTCGCCCTGCGCATCGGCCAGGTGATTGGCTTCGAGCATCAGGTCGGCCAGCCGGGAGATTTCCAGCGACAGCTTGTCGGCATCGTCGGCGCTGCGCGACGCATGTTCGATCAGCCTGCCCACGGCGGCGCGGTCCAGTGGCCGGATCGCGTTGCGGCGCGCGAGCGTGGCGATCAGGCGCGCATAGGTCAGATCGGACGCGTCGTTGCGGCTCATGTCCTCGTCGAAATCGACAAGGACCTTGAACAGGTCGCTGAATTCGGGGTCCAGCGCGTGCAGCATGTAATATATCTGGCGCTGGCCGACCAGGACGACCTTCAGGTCCAGCGGGATGGGCTCGGGCTCCAGCGACACGGTGCTCACCAGGCTGAGCGCCTGGGCCAGCGGCTCGGTGCGGATCTCGCGTGCGCGCAGCGCGCGCTTGAGCGCATCCCAGGCCAGCGGCTGGGTCAGCAGCTTCACCGCCTCGACGATCAGGTAGCCGCCGTTGGCGCGGTGCAGGGCGCCGCCCTTGATCAGCGTGAACTCGGTGACCAGCGCGCCCATGCGCGCCTCGTACTCGATCCGGCCGACGAGGTTGTCATGGGTCGGGTGGTCCTCGAAGACGACCGGAGCACCTTCGCCTTCCTCATGCTGGACCAGCGCATTGACGGCGTAGCGGTTCATCAGCGCTTCGGCGGGCTCGGCGCGGGCCAGCATCAGGGCCATCGGATTGCCAGGTTCGCTCTCCTTGGCCTGCTGGAAATACTCGGCGTGATCGAGCACGTCGTCCTGCACGGCGATCAGGTAATCGCGCACGGCCGGGATCGATTCGTAGTCGGTCTTCATCTCCTCGATCAGGCTGGCCACGACGCTGCTGGTGATCTGCCGGTTCAGTTCGCGCAGCTTGTGCTGGGCCTCGCGGCGCCACTTCGGAATCAGCTCGATGGCGGCCTCGAGCTCCTTCTGGAGCCGGCCGATCGCTTCCTCGATGGGCTTCTGCTCGGCCTGCGTCAGCTTTTCGAACTGCTGCGGCTCCATGACGCTGTCGCCGGACATCGGCGCGAATCCGAATCCGCCTGGCGTGCGCAGCAGGGCGATGTTCTGCTCGCGGGCATGGTCGCCAACCGTGCCGATCGCCAGGTCCTGGCGTGAACCGAGTTCGTTCTCGAGCTCCTGACGCCGGCTGCGGTACTCGTCGGTCTCGAAGGCCGCCGGTATGCCGGTTCGCAGGTCTTCGACGAGCCGCGCCATGTCGCGCTGGAACGCCAGTGCACGGCCCGTGGGCAGCTGCATCCTCGTCGGCTTGTGCGGCGTCCTGAAATTGAAGACGTAGCACCAGTCGGGCGGCGTCGGCCGCTGGCCGGCAGTCTGACGCAGCAGGCGATCGACCAGGGTGCGCCGGCCCAGGCCTTCGGAGCCCATCGCGAACAGGTTGTAGCTGCGGTGCGCCATGCCGATGCCGAAACGGATGGCTTCGACCGCGCGATCCTGTCCCGGCGCTTCGTCCACGTCGGCCAGTTCGGTGGTGGTCTGGAATGGCAGCCGATCGGTCTGGCACGCGCGATACAGATCGGCGAGGGGAACGCGGCTCTTGTTCTTCTCGGTCATGACGGTCCCGGGAGATTTTCAGGCCGAAGTATGAACCGCGTCAGAGCGCCGGCGAATGCGCAATATCAAGGAGCCGGGCGGCGGCATTTCCGCTTTCCGCCGCCCGGCCGCGGGCACCCCTCGAGCAGGCGTTATGCTCATCGACCCGCATCGGGATGCCCGGGTCGCCGCGACCGGCGCAGACCGCCGCCACCGATACAGACCGCCACTTCCAGAGGATTTTCATGAGCCCACAACCCGGCCCGGGCGCCGCCCTTCCGTCCTCCGATCCCGCGGCCGGCGAGACCTTCGACATGGTCATCGTCGGCGCCGGCTTCGCGGGCCTTTACATGCTGCACAAGGCGCGCCAGCTCGGCCTTCGGGCACGGATCTTCGAGGCCGGCGACGGCGTGGGCGGCACCTGGTACTGGAACCGCTATCCGGGTGCGCGCTGCGACATCGAGAGCATGTCGTATTCGTACCAGTTCTCCGAAGATCTGCAGCAGCAGTGGCAATGGAGCGAGCGCTTTGCGCCTCAGCCTGAAATCCTCAGGTACGCCAACCATGTGGCCGACCGGTTCGATCTGCGCCGCGACATCTGCTTTGGCGCGCGCGTGACGGGCGCAAGCTACGACGAAGCGGCTGCCCGCTGGACGGTTCGCACCGATCGTGGCGATGTGGCCACCGGCCAGTTCGTGGTCATGGCCACCGGCTGCCTGTCGTCGACCAACATGCCCCGGTTCAAGGGCCTGGACAGCTTCAAGGGCGCCCGTTATCACACCGGCGAATGGCCGCACGAGCCGGTCGATTTCACCGGCCAGCGGGTCGGCGTCATCGGCACGGGGTCGTCGGCCATCCAGGCCATTCCGATCATCGCGAAGCAGGCGGCCTCATTGACGGTGTTCCAGCGCACCGCGAACTATTCGGTGCCGGCCCGAAACGCGCCGCTCGACCCTGTCTACGAGGCGCGCATCAAGAGCGAGTACGCGGCCTTTCGGGCGCGCGAAAGCCTGATGCCGGCCGGTTTCGGTTCGAACTACCCGCGCAATGAGGTGTCGGTGTTCTCGGCCACTCCCGAGGAGCGTCAGCGCGCCTTCGATGCGCGCTGGCAGCGCGGCGGCCTGGGCTTCAACGGCGCCTTCAACGACCTGATGATCGACAAGGCGGCCAATGACTTCGCGGTGCAGTACGTGCACGAGCGCATCCGCGAGGTGGTCAAGGATCCGGCGGTCGCCGCGCTGCTCTCGCCCAGGCAGGTGCTGGGCTGCAAGCGCATCTGTGTGGACACCGGCTACTACGAAGCCTTCAACCAGCCGCATGTGAAGCTGGTCGACATCAGCCAGGGCGGCATCGAGGCGATCACGCCGGCCGGCGTGGACGCGGCGGGCCAGTCGTTCGAGTTCGACAGCATCGTGTTCGCCACCGGCTTCGATGCGATGACCGGCACGCTGATGAAGATGGACATCCGCGGGCGCAACGGGCTCACGCTGCGCGAGGCCTGGAGCGCCGGGCCGCGAACCTACCTCGGGCTCAACATTGCGGGCTTTCCGAACCTGTTCACCATCTCGGGTCCGGGCAGTCCGTCGGTGCTGACCAACATGATCGTGTCGATCGAGCAGCATGTGAACTGGATCGCCGACTGCGTGAGGTGGCTGCGCGAGCAGGGTCGGCGCAGCATCGAGGCGCAGCCCCAGGCGCAGGACGAATGGGTCGGTCACGTCAACGGCGTGGCCAGCGGCACGCTGTATCCCACCTGCAACTCCTGGTACCTCGGCGCCAACGTGCCCGGCAAGACCCGTGTCTTCATGCCGCTGCTCGGCTTTCCGCCCTATGTCGAGCGCTGCAACGAGGTGGTGGCCAGGGGCTATGAAGGGTTCGCGGTCGGGGCCTGAATCTGTGGCTGGGCCGCCTGCGCTGTCTCGCGCCGGCGGGCCATTCGCGCCGCCAGGCTGACGGCCACGCCCGGCCGGCTCCAGGGGCAGACGGCCACGCAGATCCCGCAGCCGCCGTGTTCATTGAAATACGGCAGACACCGGTCAAAGTCCACATACCAGCGCTGCTCGCCGCGGACCATCTGCTTGTGGTCGGCTATCGCGCCCGGCGGGCACGCGGCCTCGCAGACCTGGCAGCGCAGGCAGAAGTCGTCGGCGCCGAAGATGTCGGGCACATCGTCGATCAGCGGCACATCGGTCAGCACCGACGCCAGCCGGAAGCTCGAGCCGAGTTCGCGGTGGATGATCGAACCGTGCTTGCCGAGTTCGCCGAAGCCGCAGGCCAGCGCCGCAGGGATCAGGGTCATCGGCCCCGCCATCGGGCCGCCATGAGGCTTCGCATCGTGGCCCTGCTCGCGCAGCCATGACGCCACCGCCTTGGCCGCCCGATTGCCGCGGGCGTACTGGGTGACGACTTCGGCGAATGAAGGCTCCTCGGGGGCGGTCTTCATGCGCTCGTAGTCGTGGGCGACGCCCAGCATCACGATGTGACGCTGGGGCACCTCGAAGCCCTCGAACACCCACTGTGGCTGGACTCGCGTGATGCCCACGATGTCGGCGCCGCCGGCCAGCGCCACGCGCCTGATCTCGCTCGTCCACTCCGCCGGCTCGCGCACCGCGGGCTGAGCGGCAAGATCGGCCAGCGGCATGTCCAGCACCTTCTGCCGGTCGGCCCGTGCCTGTGCCAGCAGCGCGCCGCCCGCATTGTGCTGCTGGAACCAGCGCTGCAGCGGTCCGTGCGGCGTGCTGTCCGGGTCCTGCCAGTAGATCGGCCGGGGCCGGCGTGCCTCGGTCTCGCCAAGGCCGTTGATCGCATTGCCGGAAACCGCAGGCCACAGCGCCATCTGTTCGGGCGAGGGCGTGAAGTCGTGGACGGGCTTGGCCATGGGGGCTCCAAACGAAGGGACAGGCGGGGCGAGGATGCCGGCTGGTGGACGATCAGCCCGGTGCGGTCGGCCGCCGGGGTGCGAGCAGCGCAAGCGTTGCTGCCGACAGAATCAGCACGAAGCCGCCCATGTCGGCGCCGCTGGGCCGCTCGCCCAGCAGCAGCATGGCGCCACCGACACCCACGACCGGAATCATCAGCGTGCCCAGGGCCGCCACGCCGGCGGGCAGGCGCGCCACGATGTCGAACCAGATCAGGTAGGCCAGCGCAGTGGCCAGCACGATGTGAAAGCCGAGGGCGAGCCAGAACCACCCGGCGGGCCAGGCAAGCGACGCGGGATAGGACGAGGCCGAGCCGAATGCCGCCCAGCCGAGCGTCGACACGCCCGCTCCCGCGAGCAGCTGCCAGGCCGTGCCGGCGATCGGTGAGACCCGCGCCGGCCAGCGCTTGACGAACACTGTGCCGGCCGCCCAGCTCAGACCGGCGCCGAGCGCGAACAGCGGGCCAGCCGACCATCCGCCGCCAGCCAGCAGCGGCGCGCCCAGAAGTGCCAGCCCCGTCAGCCCGAGGCCGACCGCGGCAAGCCGCCAGCCATCGGGCTTCTCGCCGAGCATCGGCCAGGCGAACAGCACCGCCCACACCGGCATCGTGAAGGTGACGATGGCAGCCCGCGAAGTCGAGCCGCCGAGCTGCGCGAAGGCGGTGCACAGATCGAATCCGACGATCGTCAGCAGCGAAGAGACCCCGACGCGCCAGCGCTGGTCGGCCGGTACCTTCAGCGATTCGCCGCGCAGGCTGGCCACTGCGAACAGCAGCAGTGCGCCGCAGCCCATGCCCACCGCCCGCAGGGTCCAGGGCGACCACCACGACAGGACCACCCGGACCGCGGGCCAGTTCAGGCCCCACAGCAGGGCCAGCACCGGCACGGCCAGCGCCGCGGCGGGCTTTGGGAGCGCTTTCATGGCTGCAGTGTATGCGTGCGGGTAAGCGGGCCAATGCCGTGCAGATGGCACCGGTTTCACTCGGTGTCATGCCGGCGGCGGGTGCCGTGCCGGTCCGAAGGCGCGCGGGTACGATGGTGTCAGGACAGCCCAGGGGAAGAAACCGATGAGTGCCATAGCCGATGCCAACGCCTACCCGCCCGACATCGTCGCCCTGCGCGACGGCCTGGACGGGTTCCTGAAGCAGGAAGTGATCGCCCGCCACGAGCGGCACGCCGCGCTGCTCGATGACGAACGCCGCCTGTTCACCGACGACGGGCGCTATCACCCCGAGGCGCTGGCCCTGATCCGCGAGGTGCGCATGGCCGCGTCGCGCGCCGGCTATTACGGCATGTGCGTGCCCACCTCGCTCGGCGGGGGCGGCCTTGGCGCGCTGGCCTGGTTCGGAGGCTGGGAGCGGATCTTCCACCGTTGTGCCGATCACTACTGGCTCGGCCATTACGCCATCAGTCACTGGGCCTTCGGCCCCTCGGCAGTGCTCGAGCGGGTCTCGCCGCGGGCGCGCGAGGAGATGCTCGCCGGCATGATGGCCGGCAGCCACAGCATGTGCTTCGGCATGTCCGAACCCGATGCCGGCTCGGACGCGATGATGATGAAGACGAAGGCCGTGCGCGAGGGCGACGGCTGGCGCATCAGCGGCAGC
>Ga0116169_1002626_pt1 | contig 12959 bp, 8 predicted proteins | sample AD_UKC130_MetaG_FD_89796 | JGI IMG/M metagenome (GOLD analysis project Ga0116169, IMG submission 89796) | Active sludge microbial communities of municipal wastewater-treating anaerobic digesters from Canada - AD_UKC130_MetaG | ecosystem: Engineered > Bioreactor > Anaerobic > Digestate | place...
CACAGTGGGCGAACTTCGCAGTTGGCTCAACCGGATGCGCGCCCGCCTCGAGCCAGACGAGATGCGTGCCGAAGCACACCGAGCCGTCGAATATCGGCGGGTCGATATCAACCACAACGACGACGGCACCTCGTGGCTTTCTGCGCTGCTGCCCACACCGATAGCGGTAGCCGTCGCCACGAGGCTGCGCAAGACGGCTAAGAAACTCCCGTTGTTCGATCCAGAAACCGAAGAAAGAGATCGGCGCACCCACGAGCAAAAGAAAGCCGATCTACTTGCGCACTGGCTCACCAACTGCACCGGCACCGAAACTGACATCCGCGCCGAGATCGCCATCTCGATCGACGCCGCCGACCTAATCGGCCTCACCGACGGCCCAGGCATCACCCGCGATGGCGAGCACGCGCTGCCCGCCGAATGGGTTCGTGAACTTGCCGCCAGCGAATACACGGTCTTTCGCCGACTAGTCCTCGACCCGATGGGCCGCGTGCTCGACACCACCAAACTCGGTTACCAACCACCGGGCGCAATGCGAGCCGCGCTCCACTGGCGAGACGGGACTTGTCGAGTGGCAGGATGCAAAGCTCCCGCGGCCGAAACTGACCTAGACCACGAACTCGCCTACGACCGCGGCGGCACAACCAGCGCCAGCAACCTGCGGTGCTTGTGCCGAAAACACCACAATATGAAGTCCCATGATCGGCTTCCCGAGAAGTTCATCACCGAACCGATCGAACACCGTGAACGCTGGCACCGACCATCGCCGGTCGTGGCTACCTTCGACCTCGTTCCAGCCTGCTAACGAACGATTTCGACGACAAAGCCGTCGAGTTCCAGCCTGCGCCGAGCCTCATCGGCCATTCGCCGGCCCACATCAGTAATCTCGTCGACCCCAGTAAGGTCAAAGATCACTTGCGGCGTGCTCGGCGGCTGCTCTACCAACTGCCGAATGAGCGACTCGGCGCTCGAAAACAACAGGTCACCGCGCAGCACATAGGTGGTGCGGTCGCCCGAAACGTTGACGTCCGCCAAGGCCGATCGAGAAGGTCGGCCCGGGCTCATCAAGTGCATGCTCATGTCGGTAGAGAGGCGCCTCATCATCGCCACCCCGCGCGAACTGTTGCCGTGCGGATCAAGCGGCGGCGAAAACACTGCCACACCCACCTGGCCAGGCAGAACCCCGATGATTCCGCCAGATACCCCGCTCTTGGCTGGAATCCCGATCGTGCTCAACCAGTCGCCGGCGGCGTCGTACATTCCGCAGGTCGCCATCAGACTCAAAACCTGACGCGTCGTCGACTCGGCCATCAACCGTTCGCCAGTATTTGGTTGCACGCCGCCGTTGGCCAGCACCCCGGCCATCGTCGCCAAGTCCTGCACGTCCACCAATAGCGAGCACTGCCGCACGTAGCGAGTCACCGCCCCGACAGGATCATCGAGCAATCCATAAGAAGCCATCAGGTGAGCGCTGGCCAAGTTGCGGTGCGTGGTCACCAGTTCGGACTCGAGTACACGTTGGTCCACTTCGAGTTCCCGACCGGCCAACTTGGAGGCGAATTGCGAAAACAACTCGAACGAACCAACAAGCGCCGAAGTGGCGATCGCGCCTGCGTTGATCATTGGGTTGCGCGGAATCCCGGTGTCCGGGTCGAGCGAAAGTTCATTGAACGCCTCCCCCGACGGTTCAACTCCTACGCTTTCGAGCACCGCCGCCAAGCCGAGTTCTTCGATCGCAAGCGCATAGGCGAACGGCTTGGACATCGACTGAATGGTGAACCGGTGCGCGTCATCGCCGGCACTATGGTGCGCACCATCGACAGTCGAAAAGGCTAGAGCCGCTAGGTTCGGATCTACTTGGGCCAACTCGGGGATGTAGTCGGCCACCTGACCGGACCGAACGTCGGCGCAACGGACCAGAACTTCAGCCAAATAGTCCGGAACCGGCGAGCGCACTTACTTGCGCTTCCGCTTTTCGCGGGGGCGCTGCTGCAGATGGATCGGGCTGCCGACGAAGCCGTACTCCTCGCGCAACCGACGCTCGATGAATCGCAGGTAACCGGCCTCGAGTTTGCCCGACGTGAACAGCACGAACGTCGGCGGTGCGGTCGAAACCTGAGTGCCGAACAAGATCTTCGCCTGCTTGCCGCCGCGAACCGGGTGCGGATGCTCAGCCACCAGTCGCCCCAAGAACGCATTCAATGCACCGGTGGAAACGCGCGTTTCCCAACCTGCAAGAGCCGAATCCAGCGCGCGCACCAGCCGGTCAACGTGCCAGCCGGTCTTCGCGGCCACGTTCACTCGTGGCGCCCACGGAATCTGCACCAGATCGCGTTCGATCTCACGCTCTAGGTAGTAGCGGCGCTCATCATCAACCAAGTCCCACTTATTGAAGGCCAGCACGACCGCGCGGCCAGTCTCTTCGATCGTGTTCAGTATCCGTAAATCCTGTTCCGAAATCGACTGACTCGAGTCGATCATCATCACCACGACTTCGGCTCGCTCGATTGCCGCGGCGGTACGCAGGCTCGCGTAATACTCGTGACCGGAGGCCTCTTTTACGCGCTTGCGGATGCCGGCCGTGTCAATGAACACCCATTCGCGCCCACCAAGGACGATCGTCTCGTCGACCGGATCGACCGTCGTGCCCGACATGTCGTGAACTACGACTCGCTCTTCCTGAGCCAACTTGTTCAACAGACTGGACTTGCCGACGTTCGGTTTGCCAACAATCGCAACTCGACGCGGGCCGCCGATCTCTTCGTCGCCCTCTCGCGGGGCCTCGGGAAGTGCCGCAAGAATCGCGTCCAACATGTCGCCACTGCCGCGGCCGTGCAACGCCGACACCGGATACGGCTCACCGAGGCCAAGGTTCCACAGGCTCGCCGCTTCCATCTCGCCGCGCTGGTCATCGACCTTGTTCGCGGCCAACACGACTGGTTTACCCGAGGCGCGCAGCAACTTGACGACCTTGTCGTCAATGTCGGTGGCGCCAATCGTGGCGTCCACGACAAACAAGATTGCGTCCGCGACGGTGATTGCAATCTCTGCCTGAGCCGCGATCCGTTCGGCCATTCCCTTTGCGTCGGGGTCCCAGCCGCCGGTGTCAACAACAGTGAAAGTGCGGCCGTTCCAGTTCGCGTCATAGGAGACCCGGTCACGGGTAACGCCGGGAACGTCCTGCACTACCGCCTCTCGCCGACCAATGATTCGGTTTACGAGAGTCGACTTACCGACATTTGGACGACCGATGACGGCAAGTACGGGTTGGCTGGACACTAGTGAATCCTACTCGACAGGTTCAGCGAACTGCGCCGAGTAGAGCCTCTGGTAGGCGCCGTTGGCTGCAATCAGTTCATCGTGCGTGCCCTGCTCCATGATCTGACCGGCTTCCATCACCACAATTAGGTCGGCATCACGGATCGTCGACAGCCGGTGAGCGACCACGAAACTGGTGCGACCAGAGCGCAAATTGTTCATCGCCGTCTGGACTAAAGCTTCAGTTCGGGTATCTACCGAACTGGTCGCCTCATCAAGAATAAGAATCGCCGGATCAGCCAGGAAAGCGCGCGCAATCGTCAGCAGCTGACGCTGACCAGCGCTCACTCCCCCGCCCTCATCGTCGATGACCGTGTCGTAGCCGGCAGGCAAAGTCCGAACAAAGTGATCGACCGACGCCGCCTTGGCCGCGTCGAGGATCTGTTCTTCAGTCGGCTCGTCTGCGCCGTAGGCGATGTTCTCGCGGATCGTGCCCGAAAACAGCCAAGTGTCCTGCAACACCACTCCGAACGCGTCGCGAAGTTCACCACGCTTCATCTCAGCGATGTCAACACCGTCGAGGGTGATTTTGCCACCATCGAGTTCATAGAACCGCAGCAACAAGTTCGTCAATGTTGTCTTGCCTGCGCCGGTCGGCCCAACGATCGCTACCGTCTGACCAGGCTCGGCAACCAATGACAAATGTTCAATCAATGGCTCACCGGTGTACGAGAAGTCCACGTCGTCAAACACGACCCGACCACGAAGCGGATCTGGGCGTTTAGCGTCCGCGCGATCGGGACTTTGATGCGGCTCGTCAATGAAGCCAAACACACGTTCTGCCGAAGCCATGCCCGACTGCAACAGGTTCACCATCGACGCGATTTGAGTCAACGGCTGAGTGAACTGGCGACTGTATTGAATGAACGCCTGCACCTCACCGAGTGAAAGCGAACCCGAGGCGACGCGAACGCCACCAACGACCGCGACCAAAACGTAGTTCAGGTTCGAAATGAACATCATCACCGGACCAATGACGCCCGAAATGAACTGCGCCTTGAAGGCAGCGCCAAACAGCGCCTCGTTCGTTTCAGCAAATTCCTCGGCCGTCGCCTTTTGGTTGCCGAACACCTTCACGACCTCGTGCCCAGTGAACGACTCTTCAATATGTGCGTTCAACCGGCCGGTCTGTCCCCACTGCGCCACGAACTGAGGCTGCGAACGCTTCATCACGGCCGCAGTGATCAGCAGCGCCACCGGGATCGTCACGATCGCAATCACCGTCAACAACGGCGAGATCCACAACATCATCGCCAGCGTCCCAACGACAGTGAGCAGACTAGTAATCATTTGGCTGAGCGTCTGCTGCAGCGACTGGGCGACGTTGTCCAAATCGTTCGTCGTGCGCGACATGATCTCGCCGCGCTCCTGACTATCTAGATAAGACAACGGCAACTCGTTCAATTGCGCCTCAACATCGTTGCGCAGGTTTGCGACCATCCGCTGCACAACCGTCGTGGCCAGCACGCCCTGCAACCACATGAACAGCGACGAAACCAGGTAAAGCACGGTCACTATCGCCAGCACCATCGCGAGGGCACCCGTGTCGATTCCATGGCCTGGGTTCAAGTCCATCGAACTGACCATGGTGGCCAACTGGTCTTGGCCACCGGCCTTTAGCGAAGCGACAGCTTCTGCCTTGGTCATCGTCTCGGGGAAACGACTGGAGACGAAACCGTTGAAGATCAGATCGGTCGCATGGCCGAGGATTTTCGGTCCGATTACCGAAAGTGTCACTCCGACGACTCCGAAGGCCAGGAGCGAGAAGACCATTACGCGGTCGAGTAACAACAGCCGGAAAACTCGACCAAACGTGGCCTTGAAATTCAGTGCCTTCGCACCCTGCTGGGCGCCACCATGGAAACTCATTGCGCCTCCTTCGCCGAAAGTTGCGAAAGGACAATCTGGCGGTATATCTCGCAGTCGGCCATCAGTTCGTCATGAGTGCCCGTGCCTGCCACGTGGCCCTCGTCGAGGACGACAATCCGGTCGGCCTGACGGATGGTGCTGATTCGCTGCGCCACGATGATCACCGAAGCCGCAGCAGTCACCTCAGCCAACGCATGGCGCAGCCTCGCATCGGTGGCGTAATCCAATGCCGAAAAGGAATCGTCAAAAAGGAAGATTTTTGGTTGCTTAACGATCGCGCGGGCAATCGCCAGGCGCTGACGCTGCCCGCCAGAGAAGTTCGAGCCACCCTGACTTACCGGGGCGCCGAGGCCCTCGGGCAAGGCCCGGACGAAGTCCTCGGCCTGAGCGATCCGAAGTGCCGACCACAGTTCTTCATCGGTGGCATCGGCCTTACCGAATCGTAGGTTCGAGGCGACTGTGCCGCTAAACAACAGTGCTTTTTGCGGCACCAAACCGATTGCACGCCAGACATCGGCCGGACGCAAATCTCTTACGTCCTGTCCGTCGATGAGCACCTGCCCAGCCGTGACATCGAAGAGGCGGGTGACTAAGCCGAGCACCGTAGTTTTTCCGCTGCCAGTGGAGCCGACAATCGCCGTGGTCTCCCCCGGCCGTGCGACTAGCGAAACCCCCGAAACAACGGACTGTTCGGCACCTGGATAGCTGAAAGATGCTTCCTTGACTTCAACGTTGCCGGTAACCAACTCGACCGCTGGTACGTCGGGGAACATTTCAATGACCGGCTCGGTGTCGAGGACCTCGGTGATCCGTTCGGCCGAAACCTCCGACCGCGGCCAAAGCATGAACATGAACGTGCCCATCATCACGGCCATCAGCGTCTGAATCAGGTACTGCTGAAATGCCGTCAACTGGCCGATTTGCAGATCGCCAGAACCGATTCGCATTGCCCCCCACCACAGCACCAGCACGATCGAAAGGTTCATGATTCCCATCAAGAGTGGGAAGAAGAGCGCCATCAGTCGCCCCGCACCGACAGCAACCTGACGGTTCAGTTCGTTGGCTTCAGCAAACCGCTCGGCCTCTGACTCTTCACGAACGAACGCCCGCACCACGCGCACGCCAGTGATCTGCTCGCGCATGATCTGGTTCAACAGGTCGATCCGCTTTTGCATGAGCCGAAACAGTGGCCGCATCCGCCAGATGATCAGTCCCAGACTCACGAGCAGCACTGGCAGCACGATCAAAAAGATGCCCGAAAGTTCCACGTCTTGGCGCAACGCCATGAACAGGCCGCCGATGGCCGTGATTGGCGCAGCCACCAGCATCGTCAAACCCATGAACAGCAGCAACTGAATTTGCTGGACGTCGTTGGTACTGCGCGTGATCAAGGTGGGCGCACCAAAAGATGACATTTCGCGACTGCCGAACGACTGAACCTTGTCGAAAACACCAGCGCGCAAGTCACGGCCCACCGCCATGGCGATGCGTGCGCCTAGATAGACCGCCACGATATTGCACAGAACCTGCAGCACGGTCACGCCGACCATCAGGAAGCCGACGTGCCAAATATGGCTGATGTCGCCCTTGGCAACACCGTCATCGATGATGTCGGCGTTGAGGCCCGGCAAATACAGCGAGGCCATCGTTTGAATGAGTTGGAACAAACAAACCGCTAGAACCTGCCAGCGGTACGGCCCAACATAAGTTCGCAAAAGCGCAATCAGCACTCGGACAGCCTACTCAGCGTCGACCAAGTTAGAGCAGATCACGCAGTTCTTTAGGCAGTTCAAACTCTGCCGCAGGTTCAGCCAATGGTTTGCCGGCCGCAGCAGCAGCGCGCTTTGCCGGGTTACCCGAGACCTTCTTGCCCTTTTTGCCCTTGACCTGCTTTGGCTGACGCGCACCGGCACGCTTGCCTGGGCCTCCGGGCATTCCTGGCATTCCGCCCGCGCCAGGCATTCCTGGCATTCCGCCACCCTTAGCCATCTGCTGCATCATCTTGGCGGCCTCAAAGAAACGCGTAACCAACTGGTTGACGTCACTAACTTGAGTGCCTGAACCGCGCGCGATTCGGGCGCGACGTGACCCATCAATCATTTTCGGGTTGTCGCGCTCAGTCGGGGTCATTGACCGGATAATCGCCTTGATCTTGTCCAGATCACGCTCATCGAAGTTCGAAAGTTGTTCCTTGAACTGACCCATGCCCGGCAACATGCCCAACATCTTGGTCATCGACCCCATCTTCGAAAGGGCCTCCATCTGCGTCAGGAAGTCCGCCAACGTGAACTTTCCACCGGCGACCTTCTCGGCCGCATCTGCCGCCTCCTTGGCGTCAAAAGTGCGCTCGGCCTGCTCAATGAGGGTGAGCATGTCGCCCATGTCGAGGATCCGCGACGCCATCCGGTCGGGATGGAACACATCGAACTCGTCGAGTTTTTCACCAGTCGATGCGAACATGATCGGTCGGCCAGTGACCGAGCGAACCGAAAGCGCCGCACCACCGCGAGCGTCACCGTCCAACTTGGACAAGACCACGCCCGTGAAGTCGACACCCTCAAGGAATGCTTGGGCCGTGCCAACCGCGTCCTGACCGATCATCGCGTCGATAACGAACAGGACTTCGTCCGGGTTCGTCGCCGCGCGAATGTCAGCCGCTTGCTTCATCAACTCGCCGTCAATCGCGAGCCGACCGGCGGTATCGATGATCACCACGTCGTGCAGGGTTCGTTTCGCCTCGGCGATCGCGTCGCGGGCAACCTGAACCGGATCGCCAATGCTTTGAGTGCCCGACTCGGTTTGGGCCGTACCCACGTTTCCGGCCTCGGGCGCGAACACGGTCACGCCAGCCTGCTCACCAACCACCTTCAACTGGGTGACGGCGTTCGGGCGCTGCAAGTCGGCCGCAACCAACATCGGGGAGTTGCCTTGGGACTTGAGCCAGCGCCCCAACTTGCCGGCCAGCGTGGTCTTGCCGGCTCCCTGCAGACCAGCGAGCATGATCACCGTCGGCGGATTCTTCGCGAACTGGATCCGTCGCGTCTCGCCACCAAGGATGCGCACCAGTTCGTCGTTGACGATCTTGATGACCTGCTGCGCCGGGTTCAACGCTGCGCTGACCTCGGCGCCGCGTGCGCGTTCCTTGACGTTCTCGACGAACTCGCGAACCACCGGAACCGCGACGTCCGCATCCAGCAGCGCGACCCGAATCTCGCGGGCAACCGCGTCAATATCAGCGTCGGAGAGTTTGCCCTTGCCGCGCAGGGACTTGAAAGCAGTCTGGAGGCGGTCTTGCAGCGAATCAAACATAGGCCACCAGCGTACCTGCTAGGTCAGTTGCTGACTGACCGCCAGCCGTAACCGCTCGGTTGTTTCGACACTAAGTGCCTGCTGATTCTCGTCGGTCACATAGAAGACGTCGCGCACTTCGTCGCCGTAGGTGGACAAGTGCGCCGAGCGAATATGCAGACCCTGTTCGGCGATCGCATGACAAACCGTCCAAACCAAGCCACGCCCATCCAGTGCCCGCACCTGAACGAGCGTCGCCGTCTGCTCCATCGCCTCAAGCACAATCACGTGCGGTTGTTGGGCATCAGGGGCGACCCGATATTTCAGTCGGTCGGCCAAGTTGAGGGACCCGTCGAAAACTCGCCGCAGTCGCTCAGTCACAGCAGCCGCGTCCACGCCAGGTCGGGTCACCTCCCACAGCGACGTCGCAGCGTGGTCGATGGTGACGCTTCGACACGACCTGATGCTCAACCCGGCCACCGTCAAACCACCCGCCAGATCGGCCAGGAGGCCGCGTCGGTCAGGCGCGACAATCTTCAGTAGCGAACCATCGTGTTGCGGTTCGACTTCAACATAGAAGCCGCCCGATTTTGGCAAGTCGCCGTTCGGCCGAGGCACCGCTGCCGGCCAGCCCTCATAATCGGTGATTTCGGGATTTTTGCCGCTGAGTTGGGCGTTCACTTTGGCGACCAAGCCGTCGATCAGGGCCCGGCGCCAACCAGTCCAAGCAGTCGGACTGGTCGCTTGGGCATCGCTTGCGGTCAAAGCCGAAAGCAATGCCAACCGCGAAGTCGAGCCGACCAACTGGGCGACCTTCGCTGCCGTCACCGGGTCCTCGATATCTCGACCGGTGGCCACCGTTGGCAGCAGGAGATGCTGGCGCACCAGAAAGCCGATAGTGATGGCATCGTCAGCGCCAAATCCCCACCGCAACGCGACCTGTTCAGCAAGCGGTGCACCTACCTCGCTGTGGTCGCCAGGCCGGCCCTTGCCGATGTCGTGCAAGATGGCGGCTACCGCAAGCAAATCAGGGCGTTCTACGCCTCGGTTTAGCTCAGCTGCGTTCACGCACGCCTCGAGACTGTGCCGGTCGATGGTGAACCGGTGAACCGGCGAAGCCGAACCGCGCAACCGGATACGCGCCCATTCAGGTAGGAAAACATCGATGAGACCGGCGAAATCTAGTTGTAGCCAAACTGGCACGAGCGAACGCCCAACGGTCAACAGATCAACTAGGGCCCGGTTCGTCGAAGCGTTGAACTCGGCCGGTTTCAGGTCACGGACCAGCCGATTGAGCGAGGCCTCGTTGATTGGTAGTTCTCGCCTTGCTGCGGCGGTCGCTAGGCGAAAAAGGAGCTCTAGGCTGATCGTGGCGTCAGCAAGCAATACGACTTCGCCGTCAAGCGCGCCGACACCTTCGCCGAGGCGTTCGATCTTGGGTCCGGCCGAACTCACTCGGCGGTGCGGATCGCGTTCGAGCACCGCCAGGCGGTGCCAGGCCCGCTCAACGAGATGGAAGATTCGCCGACCAATGTCGCGCACCCTGATGTCGGCTTGGCTATCGCGGACATATTCAGGGAGCATCTTGTCCCCTCGCCGGCCGGCCGCCTCATGCAACTCGTCTCGAAAGTCCAAAAGTTCGCCGGTGAGTTCTCGCACCGTATCCATCGGCAGATCAACTAGCCAGGTTGCCGAGATCGCCCGCAACAGCACCGCATCGCGTAAGCCGCCACCAGAGTTCTTTAGATCTGGCACGGCCTCGTAAGCCAACCAACCCGAGCGTTCCAGCCGGAGTTCTCGGTCAGCGCGAATCGCCGCCAGTTGCTTCTTTGCGTCTCTTCGCCAGTGGGCCAGAACCGTTGATCTGAGCGCGATTACGAGTCCGGCATCACCGGCGACCGCCCGCGCATCTAATAGACCCGTGGCCACTCGAAAGTCAGCCTCGGCCAACGTGACCATCTGGGTCAGCGACCGAACCGACTGATCGATCGGGACTTTCTGTTCCCATAGTCCGCGCCACAGTTGCTCAGCGACCCGGTCCACCTCCGAGGCGTCCAGTTGATCGCTGTGGAGCAGAACTACGTCGACGTCACTAAACGGTGACAGTTCGGCTCTGCCGTAACCACCAACAGCAACCAACGCCAGCCCAGCGTCGAAAGACTTTGCGGCCTCGGTGAAGGCGGCGGCCAGGCTGGCGTCAGTTGAATCGGATCGTGCCCGTCGAGCTTGCTGGCTCAGAGCGCTGCTTCGTCGGTCTCGCCGGTGCGGACTCGAACTACCGAGTCAACCGGAACCACCCAGACTTTGCCGTCGCCGATCTTGCCGGTTTGCGCAGCCGAGGTGATCGTCGAAACGACCGTGTCGAGGTCGGCGTCATCAACGACAACTTCCAGTCGGATCTTCGGCACCAGCGACACGTCGTACTCGGCGCCACGGTAGACCTCCGTGTGACCCTTCTGCTGACCGTAACCGCTGGCCTCGGTGACAGTCATACCCGCCACTCCTGCACCGGCAAGGGCTTCGCGCACTTCTTCCCACTTATGCGGCTTGATTACCGCAGTCACGAGCTTCATCTGGTCGTTCTCCGTTCTCAGAGGATGCCGCCGGAAGTACCGGCGATGTCGTAGGCGGACTCTCCGTGCTCAGCAAAGTCGATGCCGGCTGTTACTTCGTCTTCTTCGTCCAAACGCCAACCAATCGTGTACTTGATCGCCAGCGCGATAACCACGGTCAGCACACAAGTCCACCCTAGAGCGATCAAGGCTGCGACCGACTGATTGATCAACGACTCAGCACCGCCGCCGTAGAACAGTCCGTCGATGCCACCTGGCGCCGAGGAAGTGGACAGGAAGCCGATCAGCAGCGTGCCGATCAAACCACCGACGAGGTGAACGCCAACGACATCGAGCGAATCGTCTAGGCCGAACTTGTACTTCAAACCGACCGCCCAGGCGCAGACAGCGCCAGAAACCGCACCAAGTGCAATCGCGCCAGTGATGCTGACTGCACCACAAGCCGGAGTGATGGCGACTAGGCCTGCCACGATGCCTGAGGCAGCGCCAAGCGAGGTTGCTTTGCCGTGGATGAGGCGTTCTACCACCAACCAAGCCAACAGCGCTGCCATCGTCGCCACCGTCGTGTTCATGAACGTCACGCCAGTTTCGGTCATGAACTGGGCCGAGTCCTTGACGCCACCATCGCCGTCAGCGAAGACAATCGAACCGACGTTGAAGCCGTACCAGCCGAACCAAAGCAGGCCCGCGCCGATCATCGTCAACGGCAGGTTGTGCGGGCGCATCTGCTCTTTGGGCCAACCGAAGCGCTTGCCGACGATTAGCGCCAACACGCCACCAGCGATACCGGCGTTGATGTGCACCACCGTGCCGCCGGCGTAATCCTGCGCCGGGAAATGCTCGGCGATGAAGCCGCCGCCCCAAACCATGTGAGCCAGGGGGAAGTAGCAAACTGTGACCCAAACCGGCACGAAAATCAGCCACGCCGAAAACTTCACGCGGTCAGCGATCGCACCCGAGATCAGGGCGACGGTGATAATCGCAAACGTCATCTGAAAGGCGACTGCGATGTAGCTGTCCCAGCCGACGCCGTTAAGACCCCAAAGGGTGAACGGGTTGGCGAAAAACTTGCCATCACCGGTCGAACTGTAGGACGTGGACCAGCCCCACAAGACGTAAACGATGCCGACGACCGCGGCCGCCGCGTACGACATCATCATCATGTTGAGCACCGAACGCGCTCGAGTCATTCCGCCGTAAAAAAGCGCAAGTGCGGGGATGGTCATCATCAGCACGAGGGCCGTTGCCATGAGCATCCAGGCGTAGTAGCCGTCCATCTGGCCTCCAAGTTCGCAGTTCGGACGCGTCTAGCGCCCGGTACAAACTTGGTGGCCTTTAGTTTCGTCAAGCCACGGTCGACGTTTCGTTTCCGTGACAGAACCCGTCGCCGTGTTACTGACTTGTTACAAGTCAGTCAAGCAGTGCGTCGACGAACTCTTCAGCGTCGAACGGCGCGAGGTCGTCTGGGCCCTCGCCCAAGCCAACGAACTTCACCGGCACGCCGAGTTCTCGTTGAACTGCGATGACGATGCCACCCTTTGCCGTTCCGTCCAGTTTTGTGAGCACGATTCCGGTGACGTCCACAACTTCGCTAAAAACGCGCGCTTGAGTGAGCCCGTTCTGTCCGGTGGTGGCGTCAATAACTAGCAGCACCTCGGTAACTGGCGCCTGCTTTTCGATTACTCGCTTGACTTTGCCGAGTTCGTCCATCAGACCCGACTTGGTGTGCAGTCGCCCAGCAGTGTCGATTAGTGCGACATCAAGATCCTCGGCTACGGCCCGCTCGACCGCCGAAAAGGCGACGCTCGCCGGATCTGCTCCTTCGTCGCTACGCACGACCGGGACGCCCACACGAGATCCCCAAGTTTCGAGCTGGTCTGCGGCTGCTGCTCGGAAGGTGTCGGCCGCGCCTAG